>Ga0126342_10011540_pt1 | contig 15777 bp, 21 predicted proteins | sample Cyp1metagenome_FD_92528 | JGI IMG/M metagenome (GOLD analysis project Ga0126342, IMG submission 92528) | Coral microbial communities from Lord Howe Island, Old Settlement Bay, Australia - Cyphastrea 1 metagenome | ecosystem: Host-associated > Invertebrates > Cnidaria > Coral ... | reverse complement strand
TACCGCACAAGGCGGTGGCGGAAGTTTCAAAAATAGGAAACCTATAGGAGAGGTTGGTTGTTGTGAATCACGGATGGCAGAATCCACTGATGGACCAAAAGGTGGTTGAGGTCTCCTCTCTTTTTCTCTGGGAGCGAGTTAGGTGCAAACATGAGGTTCCCAAGTGTGGGAAGCTTCTGATCATGAGGCTGGGAAAATACCAGAAAACAGTCCCAGAAAACCAAAGGCACAAAGGCACAAACCAAAGCACAGCCCAGGTCAAATCGCCGGCGCACATTATTTACCTTCGTTAGCGGCAACGTTGGCGCTTTCAAGAAACAATTTGATCATGATCCGCAATGTCATGATGCGTGTCATATTGCTCAGGGGGTTGAAACCACCAACTAGGATGACTACATGTATAAATATAATATACGTGATGATACTTCATCTACAACAAAAAATCATAGGTTAGTGTAGTTTGATGAACTTGATGATCCTCACAACTCCAAGAACATCATGGTTACCTGCCTGCTTTTTGGTAGGCGTGCAATTGTGCGCGTACAATCAGGCCCTTCGGTCCAAACCGCTGGCGTCCCGGGCAGGATGTGACAGAAGTGCTGTGCAACCCTTTCATCAAACAGGCTTGGGATTGGCTGAGGTTGATACGTTTGGAAATTGATAGGTCAAGATTAACACGACAATTGCCACAAGAAAAGTATACATTTGCTTTAAGGTTTAGGTTTTGTACTGTATGTGTTGGAAACATGAAGTGAATCGATCCCAATCCATGTTTGCAATTCCTTGTCCGGGGGTCAAACTTGAAGATGAGCGACTCAGTATGAAATTTAGTGACACTACAAGATGGTGTTCCCTATTTATAAGTTGTTTTATAAACTCCATTGACTCTAGACTAAGATACATCTATCATAAACCATAGCTGGCCTAGTTGTAAACTAACTTAGCTATCTATGCCGGGGGCCTGCGAGGAGCACCTTTCGAAGCATGTGGATGACTTACCAGTGCGATTGAGAGAGGCGCAATGGTTGACATATCCCCCGCAGTTTCAAGATTTCCGGTTGATGATGTACAAAATATAGACACATAGAGAGCTCTCCGGTTTGGTTTTTATTACATCATCATTATCATCCCCAAAGGATGCAATTTCTCTGGAATTTTGAGAATCTATTGCAGATACTTCGGGAAACCATAGCAAATCAAGCATCGCAGTAGCAGCCATGGCCCCAACTGGTTACCCACAATTCGTTTCGAGAGACGTGCTTCTGCAACTAGGTTTGTCAGTGTTTATGATGGATATCTATAATTAAGATCAAATTTATAGGTTTTGCAATGTTTTACAGTTATACATGTCAAAAACATGTTTGATGGATCTATGTCGAACTGTTCTACAGTTAGAATCACCGTGAATCAACTAATATGAATCACCATGAATCTATGTTCTTAGTTGAATCAACTGTTAGTTCTACAGTTAGAATGTCACAGTTGATTCAACTAAGATTCCATGAGTTCATCTATGTTGTCCATGTGGGAGGGCATCACTACCTTCCGGAACCCATCCTGACTCGCCAGAACGTGCTGGGACAACTGGCGGCCTTTGACGATGACCCAGCGGTGGAAACATCACTGGAGGAGCCGTAACTGAGGGGATGTACCCTTTGGTAAGTTAACAGAACTATGGAAAATCACAATTTTTAATGGGTAAATCAACTACAAATGGTCATTTTCAATAGCAAACTGTTAACTTACTATAGAAAATCATTAGTTTGAGTAGGTAAATCAGCTACACATGCCTTTTTTTCAATAGCGAACTGTTAAATGACCGGAGGGTATGCTGGTTGATTAGTCCTTGTAAAGGATTTAGATAAACAATATAGATTGGATTTAGATGGAATAATTGATCAAATATTGGTTACTTACCATGATGGATATATGCCGGTTTGATTTTGGATCGACTATCAGATTTTCTGTGCAACAAGAAAATCAGATAAGTAAGAACCAGCTGTAAATGGTGACATTTATAGAAATTGTAAAATATGTAAACTATGGACCCAATGGAATGTCAGCATATTTCTTCATAGTTGGCATCGTTTTTTTTGTGCCGCAAGTCCACAGCCATGCCCATCTTACATGGATGTTTTGGGTAAGTTTTGCAGGACGGTTTTATTCTAGATTTTTATGACCATTTGGTATACCCCCTGGTAATTTAACATAGCTATTGAAAATGACCGTAGAAATAGTCGATTTACCCATTGAAAATGGTGATTTTCCATAGTTATGTTAGTTTACCAAAGGGTACCCTCTGGTAAACCAACATGACTATTGAAAATCACCATGCTATTCATGGGTAAATTACTGGGGATTTTCCAGCTCCAGCTCGCAGGTGCTGAGTGTGTTTGCCTATGGCACCTTAAGAGGCGCCGCCTGGTCATCGATAAGGGATGCTGGATATATCCATTATAAGGAGTCCCATGAAATGGCATGGATGATCATGAATCATAACCATATATATATATATATTCCATGGTTACTCCCATTGTTTGTTGATGCTAAATCCCCATGATCCCCAGTAGAAGTCCCTTTTGTTGATGGCTAACTCCCATTAAAAAATAACATGATTCTTGTGATTATGCCATACTACTTGGATGATTTTCCGATGATAAAAAAACCGCCCGGAGGTGACTTTGGCCCGGAGGGTGATAAGTGGGGGATCTTGAAGAAGCTTGGCACACCTAAGGGGACGGGATGGCACCGCTGTGAACCCGATGCTATCCTCTGAAAGCTATAAATGGTAATTTTATAGTAATTCAATGGGATATTAATGGGATATACCCTCTGGTAATTTAACATAGCTATTGAAACTTAACATAAATTAACCATTTATAGTTGATTTACCCATTGAAAATTGTGATTTTCCAGGAGTTGCACCGAATTTGAGAATGCGCTGAATTCTGGATTCCCGCTACACTTTTCTTTGCCTGATAGAACAGGTCTGTAGAATTTTTGATATATGACCACTCTGCGATTTCAGAATGGGATTGCAGAGGCCCTAACTCGTGACAGTGGCTCAACCTTTGAAGCCACAGTTCGTTGCACCCCCTGTTGGTTGATGATTTGTTAACTGGCAATCCCGTTCGCAAACGACCAGCATTGAATTGAATGACTTGGCGGGTTTTGAACAACCTAAATGATATCCACCAATTGTATTCCAATTGAATCCAATTGACATGTATCAGCTGGGGATTATTACTCCCAATTATGACCGAATTGTCAATGCTCATGTGGGGTTTGTCTGAAACTAGGGCAACCCGCAAAATCCAGTCGGTAGTCGGACAGTTTTCATATGTCATATTTTTTTCCGTTAAAACTCGCTATTTGGCTACTTTGGGGGGTTTAATCCCCATTTTTTGGACACAGCCGTTTGTCCGGTCATTGCCCTTCTCCGAGGAAGAGCAATGCAACGTGGCGAAAAGCCTTTGTGCAGGGCTTCCAACTCTATCAGGACACGAAAGCGGTGGCTGACCGGAGAGCGGTGTGCCCAGGGAGTTCGAAAGAGCGCGGTGGTTAAGTCACCATGGAAAGGGAGAGTTTTGCAACCGTTGTAGTACAACCATCAAAATACCATGAACACATGTAAACCAGAGATGAAGATGACGACAATTATGATTATGACGATGGTGACGATGACACTCATTTCCATGCTGCCTAATATTATGATATATTTTGAGGATCAAGATGAAGATCAGAGTTATGATGGTAGTGATGGTCATGGTGAGTCATGCTGAGAATGACGTGGATCCTGGATCCATTCGCTGCAGTGACCGCCCCAGGATCCGCGCTTATCATATCCCTTCGCTGTGAAGACTGGCAGGGCAGAGGGCCTCAGATACGACCAGGGCTCGGGAGGGTGGGTTGGACGATAGCGCTGGTGCTTCAAATCGCCATGTGACATGTGTAAATCCATTCGTGCGCTGTTACGGAACAGCCACGGGATAATGATAAGCATAGTGTAATTGATGGACGATTGTTTTGGGATCACCCAAAACATCATGAGTATCCATCGCACTGGATAAATCATGGCGACCTCACTACATATGAGTCAACGTTTTAACTATTATGTACTCAGCTGCTTTTATAATGTTACATAGTACTCTCTGGTGATTTCACATGGCATTTTTTCTCCTTCATGGGAACATATCGGATCCAATGGGTACTTCCCTTTAATCGAGCCCCATACTGTAATTCTTAGTCATCAACGGGTGATTAAAGATGGATATCATCCATGATCCAATCATAGAAAATAGACTGAACTTTAACAATATATATATATATAATATATACACATAATATATATATATATATATTTGATTTATCTGATTTTGAATCCGACATCGGGATCAAACCAATAATAGATACCATCCGGTAATCAAACATCGCAATTCAACATGCACCATTTCGTCCGATGCTTTTCCCAGCTATAAACCTCCATATAGGGATTTTCAATTGCCACGTTAGATTGCTGCAGGGTATATCTCGGTATATCCATCCATATCCCATTGTTATCCCATTTGCATCCCATTAATATCCCATGTTTATAACTATCAAACCATATTAAACCATAGTATTAACCCGCAGGGTATCCATTACATCCGCATTTATAGAGTATTTTAATGTATTTTGCCCGTATGTTCCCATTAAAAACTTGAAAATTCCAGAGGGCAGATCATCACCATCATCATCACCACCATCATCATCATCATCAATTATCCTCTTACACCCCCACGCTGTTTGGGGTCTCTTGCCGGGATATGTTTTAATGGTCCATTGCTGTGAAAACACTGAGGCCATGGACATTATCGTTGGGACAGCCCCTTGGCTGCACTCGAGCCGTGCCCCAGGGAAAGGCTGGCTTAGTTCACTAGGTGAGACAAATTTAGACAATGGTTACCCTCTGGTAATTTAACATAACTATGGAAAATCACCATGTTTAATGGGAAAATCCACTATAAATGGGGATTTTCCATAGCTATGTTAGTTTACCAGAGGGTAACTAGGATTTACGGTGATGATAACTATATATTCAATATTTCTTTCGAACTGGTGTGGTATCTTCAACGATGAAAATTGGGATCATAATTCACAAAGGGTGAGATATATTTGAAAACTTTTGATAGGGAAAGAATGTGAATACCAGCAGTTGTAGTACATGTCGGCGCTCCAGGTTGCTAGATAAGTTGGTCATCCCACGTGGCGGACCTGACCTTCCGGTAAGCAACATAGCTATGGAAATGCATGGGGCTCCCTAGGAAATGATCTACAACTGGAGGGTCAGCAGTGCTGAGGGAGCTAAGGAGCTATGTGCATACATATTCGACATTCCCAATCAAATGGGCAGCCAAGGAGCGACTAAGAGCTTCCCAACCATGTGATTGATAGTTCAGCAATTAAGAGTAGATACTGTAAGTCACAAAGCTTTTGGTTGCGTGGTCGTAGATTGTCATTATTTGTTTCTATGCCTAGTGTGGGTTGAGACATGCTGAGGCCACAAAACTTAGGGTGGGTTGAGACCGCAATTGTGACTGATGAGCTGTGCTCTCCGTTACGAGACAAATGGGTTATTTCACAGTGTTTCACTGCCATCTAAGCCTTAAGCCTAGTTATACTAATTCCAAAAAGCGGAATCACAGAGATTCACAAGTGGCAGTGTGGTGAACCAACCCTCCTGCAATCAAACATGGACAAGGGTAAATCACCCATTTGAACTTTGAACAATGATCTTCCATGATCTTCCCATTCCCAGCCCTGTTTGATTACCGGAGGGTAGCTCTCAAATCTATCAGGTTAAAACTCTAAATATTAAGCTTTATGAAATAATCAACCTAAATAAATGGCTCCTAACTCCGCTGCTGCTGATTTCCATTGATTTCCTGGCCGGGCAAAGGTGATTTCCTGGCCCTCCGCCGATGTGGCGCGTGAAAATATCGCCAACTGCAACTTGGACCTGCCGCAAGAGATGTGAGAGTTGATGATCAGTATATCGCGATATTAGTGTTCCCGTATTTTAGTCGATGTACGTTACTAATCATATTTCTCAAAGTTTGACCTTTTCGCCAGTCATGTGGCATGGTAAAACAACACGAGACTATGGCTTCATAGATGCATATCTCCATATGCACACATGTATATTTGTATGTATACCAGAAATATATTTTGAAATATAGACACGCCGTATACGTATAATTCGTGTATGTATACAAATATACTGATTGTATATATATATATATATTAAAGATTCATTTGCTGACTGCAGACTTTTGTGGACGAAACATCGCCGAGGTAATCAGGTGGAAGGCTTCAAACCATCGGAGCCGGAGGCCAGGAGAAACCAGCTGAGCTTGGGAGAAGATCATGAGGAATATGTATGGAAAGCATTATTGGATAGAAATCATTGGACATGTATATATATAGAGAGAGAGAGAGATAGATGGATGGATGGATGGATGGATGGATGGACGGAGGGATGGATGGATGGATGGATAGATAGATAGATAGATAGATATATAGATAGATAGAAATTTAGATTTAGATATATATATATAGATATAGATAGATAAAAAGATAGATAGATAGATAGAGATAGATAGAGATAGATAGATAGATAGATCGATAGATAGATAGATAGATCGATAGATAGATAGACATATAGATATAGATAGATATAGATAGATTTAGATAGATATAGACAGATATAGATATATATAGAAATAGAAAGATATAGACAGATATAGATAGATATAGATATATTTATATAGGGATATATATAGATAGAGATAGATATAGATAGAGATAGATATAAATAGATAGATATAGATAGATATAGATAGATAGATAGATAGATAGAGATAGATATAGATATAGACAAATATAGATAGATATAGATCAAATATATAGATGAATATATTTATATATATATATGTGCATATATATATATTTAGATGTGCTCGTCATTATATATATATGTGTGTAAGCAACCTTATGTTTTTGGCGTGTTCGCAAAGGGGCATTCAGCTCCCCAAATGGCCGTTTATAGGGAAAATGACGGTCAACCAGTGGGTGGAAATGAGTCAGACCCAGCCGGGTTATCGCAAATTATGCTTAAACTTGAAATTGCACATGTGAATTGCGAAGCTTGGTTTCTATTGATTCTGGCTTTGGATGTCGTCGAGGTACTGACCAACAGACGTAAAAACATGTTTGGATACAATCATGAAGCGTTCATCCTGTGTTTCATGTTTCTGTCCCACAAATGGATCTATTTTTTTGGTGGTTTCCTAAGTCATAGGGGGACCCCCAGTTCTCCATTTATAGATGGATTTTCCCCAACAAAAACCCTCCAGCTATTGGGGTACCCCCATGAAGCCACGGGATGATCCCGTTGAAGCCACGACGCCGCAGGTGGGCGTCTATCGCCGCTCAGTGGTCAGCGTTTTACCGATGGAGCCGGGGCCGGTGACCAAGGGGCTGATCTATCACCAGCAACTTGGAGGACTTGGAGGACTCGGAGGACTTGGACATCCGAAGCATGGGTGAAATTAGCCTCTAGTAATTTAACATAGCTCTGGAAAATTAACAACCTATTAACAGTGGTGATTTTCCATGCCTATGTTAAATTACCAGAGTGTAATGGATTGTATGTGGTCAATATTCCCCACTGGTTGATTTTTAGATGCAATGTCCAAGAACGGGGCATGTGAAAATCATCCCACTGGGATGACTGGCCTTTTACTGTACACCCCATTCACATCCATGAACAGCGGAGGTGTTCTTAAATAATTTCGCATATGATGATTCAATAGTATTTGTTGAATGACATATGACAAACCATGTAGAAGTGTGGGTATAATGTTGTAAACCCAAGTCACATCCATGAGCTACATGTGATATGATATGGGGCGTAACTTAAGGGACTATTGACAATTTCATTAACACGTGGGGACATCATTGGGGAAATTTAATGGGGTATGGAGGTTTCCCAAAAGCGGGCATACCCCAAATCACCCAAGGCATTAGACCTTCATTAGTTGATACCTTGGAAGATCATCTGTATCTAAATGTAAGATGGAACCCCAAAGATGGTTGGATATGGTTATTTTTTGAATCCCATGTTCAAATTTGTGGCCTCCAAATGAAAGGGTAAGTGGTGCCAGGTGGTGGCCCTAGTTGTGTAAAATTTATTTAAATTTGTCTTTAAACCCAATTTAACATCATTTAGCTATGATATGTCTCTTTGAAATCCCATCACCATAGGTAACCTAGTGAACTAAGCCAACTTAGCCATGCTTAAGGTGGGTCCACCTTATAGGATTTGGGGAGGCTTTCCAGCCCAGATTCTGCTGGGCTGGAAGCGAGTGGTGAATCCGAAGAAACCCCATCAGGGTCGCTCATCAACTCATGTTTTGTAGGGGGTTGTAATACCCCCATGTTTTCATGATTTTCACGAAATGGGATGGATGATCATAAGCCAGTAATCACATGTTTATTCCCATTGTTGATGATTAAATCCCCTGATTATCCCATGTTATATCCTGTTGTTATCCCATCTTTATCCCATGTGTTCCCCATCTTCATTGTCATTTTCACGCAACTTCACCATGGGACGATTCAGGCTGCGAACATTTTGTGGCTTCGATGCGAATCCGAGGTCGTGGCCCGCGGGAATGTTGGAAGCTGCAATGGTGTTTCCTGAGGGCGACTGGTTGAAACGCATCTGAGTTCGTTGCGGGCAGTGCCAAGCAGTGCGCGTTTGGAATCCCGCCTGGAATGATGTCTAACTTTTTGGGGGGTGTAAAGTTGTGCGGGAATTTTGGTTCAAGTCCCATAAGTGTGTGGCACCAGCCGCTATCTGATCTGTCCCATACAAGTTAATCCAAACATTCTCAATCCCACTTGGTGTGCTGGTCCGGAAATGTGGTCCTGAGTTGTCCAATTATATACCTATGATATCCCCAATATAACCAATATGTCAATATGGATGTAGAGACCAGTTATTTATGAAGATTCCTCGCGTGCAGGGCACCTGCCGTGTTCAGGCCATCAATGTGCTGCATGGACCACTGTTTGCATCAACTTGGTCGGGGGCATTCGGGGGCTATACCTGAGCATCCCAGTTGATAGGTGATGTTATACATATAGACTTGGTAACCGTAACCCTGCTAATGACTGCAAATGCATACCTTTTTGAGCATGGTCTCATATAATATCACTTATACATACTTATACCAATTTAACTTTGAAACAATGGGTGTTTTATCAATGCAATTCTTGCGCAAGGCCGTCCTTGAACAGCCAAGTGGGTTGTAGTAACGCTTCGCGCATCGTGGTGGTTAGGGACGGGGCCATGATGAGCACGTCCACTGAATTTCGGATGTGGTTGTCCATTGCCTTCTTTGGATTACCAAAGAGCATTCTGAGATTGAAAAGATGCTCAGGGACGTCACTGCAAGTAACCTGGAGTCTGGCATACATGGTGTTATTGGATTCCTGGCTCAATTACATGCACTTACAGCATTTTCCTAAACAGGCATTGATTTATGTATCAATTTACGTTTTCCAGCCTTTTTGAGAGAGGAATTTTCAGGTCATGTTTCAGGGAGTAAGTCAGAGTTTGTTACCAAGTTGAAGCTCTAATCGGTCGGCCATTGTTTCTAAGATCATTGACAGCTCGAAAAATCGAACCTGGAACAGGGTTGCTCCAACCCATTGTAGGTAAATGATAGCCACAAAGGCTCGCAAGGTAAGCAACATGTTTTTATCTACCCAGTTTCACGCCATGGTATTTTGGGGTGTTGGGAGCAACCCTACGGAATGTCTTAGGTGGGCAATGGGACTAGCTGAAGTGGTGAGCGAAATGCCCCTAGTAATTATATAATGTATTTTAAACTTGCTCACAGGAAATCATTGATGAGAATGTCAGTCAAAGCCAGAAGTAGACTAAGGATTACAATTAATGTACTACATCAATCACATACAATAAATCAGCGTCAGTTTTTCCCAGTCAATTGCAATATTTTAGCGACAAAACATATGAGATGAAATGGGAATCAATGATAAGAGCAGACCCAGCCTTTGAAGCCAAATGACTCACCAAAAAAAACTATCACAGTAATGATGGTTGTTTTCACTCGCCCTTAGCTTAGCTGAACTCTTGGAGAAGGCGATGGAGAGAGAGGGGGAGAGAGAGAGAGAGAGAGAGAGTGATGATACTTCACCAGCAAGTGAAGGGGTGAAATGAGTCAGACAGATTTCATTTTCTTCGAGACTTGCTGCTCACCACTTAGCCTGGCCACCACCCATCTCGCAGCGAAAGAAAAAATCCGGGTGACCGTGTGGTGACTGTGGGTGAGGCAGGCCCGTCAACCCACCATGGGAGGTTCATCAACGAATATCAGGGATATGATATAGCCAAACAAAGCATGGGGATCTTTGGGTCAACTGACCAAGGATATGTATGGATATGATATGGCATCTTATATTAGGATTTAGCTTCATGTTCTGACTGAAATGGTGGAATATGTGGTGCCCTGCTGAGCGTTATTTTTGGCTGGGTACTGGGCATCTAAGATTGACAATGGCCTTCAACATGTTCAAACAAATCTCTGAAATCCAAGATGTTGAGGGTGAACCTGCAGACTATTAAAGCTCAACAATACTATTTGAGTTCCATGATTTATCAAGCGCCTGTTCCCACAAAAGGGATGCTTATCCAGAAGTAAAAGCAGCCGATCAGCCCCCCCCCATTTTGTTAATGTCATCCCCGGATCCATATACGCTCGCTGATTACTTGAGGGAGTGTTACCCCTTAAATAGTGACAGTACCCTCTGGCAAACTAACATAGCTATGGAAATCACTTCTTTTTTTCCAGGTACATGACCCATAATTGGGCCATGTTCCGTAGCTATCTTTGTTTACTGGAGGGTAAGTAAGAGACACTGGGAGCCGCCTTTGAAGAGATGGCAATGCTATAGATCGCCCAGTCGATACAAAAGGTATCCATTTTGTGGATATGGTTATGATACGGTTATCTGTCTATAAACGCCAGGTGCCAGCTGGCAGCTGGAGATATATTGCATTCTATTGTTGAGGAAAATGTTTGATCTTTATGTGAACACCCGCTTTGCAGAACGAACCGCAATAAACAACAATATCCTGGTTTGATCTGATTTGCAGAACAGTGCTTCGAGATGAAACAAATCATTCAAACCGTAAAGGATTACAAAAACATGAGGCTCCAAATGTTAGCAACACAATGTCATTAGCTCCACCCATATCAATTGATGGTTTCAATCCCACCCAGAAAAATGGTAAACTTGGTAGACCTTATATATAGTAATCTGTTGAATCAAATATCATTATTATGATGATTACTATTATGATGATTGTGAATATTATTATGATGATTGTGAATATTATTATGACTATTGTTATTATTATTATTATTTTTATTGTTATAATATATATATATTGTTCAGTGCTACTCATTATTATTATCGTCATTATTATTATTACTATTATTATTATTAATATAATAATAATAATAATTATTATATATATAACCCCTATTTTTTCCACCAATTTCGGATGGTTCTTCATCCCCCGTTCCACCAAGGTCAAGGCGATGGAGGCGTGGTGACTGGCCTAGGTCAAACGGTGGATGCCTCCATCGCCGAGAGCGTCCTTGGTCTCTTGGAGGCGCGTTGCGCGCGTTACGACCTGGTCGGTGGTTGTTTTGATGCGTTTTTGAGCAGGGAAAACCATAGAAAAACATAGAGAAACCATTAATTTAAAAAAACATAGAAATTCTATAAATATAGAACAATAGATATAGAAACATATAGATTTTTTCAAAAAAATCTAGCATAAAATGATATTGACATGTATGAAGTGTGTGATTTCAATGTAGTGAATGATAGTGATACAATTGACAGTTGTACATCTGTAGTTGTTCATTGAGGTATTTATTGAATACCCAGAGATGTAAGTGCGAAACCCAAATTTAATGAGTAAAAACATCTCAAAGTGCTGAAGTTCTTACAGCTTTTCTGGGTGGCATGTTTGACAACATGGAACATAGATCTCGCTGAATGATGGCAAGCTAACTTGCCGACCGCGCAATAGAGGTGTAGTAGAGGGAATCGTCCCGAAATCAAATATTGCAGTTTTCCCCGGTGAATAACTGTTTAACTGGAATTCAAGACATGTTTGTTCAGCTTGGTGAATTCTGGATGAGTTCCGCCAGATGGCTTTGTTCGAGAATAGGATACCCGTAAATGCAATGGCTATAACTGGTGGGTCAATTTGAGACACACCCAAATCAAATTTTCTTACCAATATCAGTATACATTCTCAATGGTTATATATATACATAATATAATATAGGCACACATATATATATATAATATATATATATATATATCATATTTAAACACATATATGGTTTGAACAGGAGTAAATAATGTGTATCTTCATAGCATGAACTATATATATCAACCAATCAAATTTGTTGCCGCCATGTCCTCACAGCGTTGCGTCCAGGCCATGGTCCCGGAGTACGACTTTGCTGGGGAAGTCCGGCAGCCGTCGCTGGTCGCGAGTCGCGTATCCCAAGGTATGACCGAAAGAAATATGATTGAAGACCTTTAAGATGGCCTTACAGATGGCTATATATATATAAATACGGCTTAAATTACCCAGAACTATCGAAATTGGGGATCATGAATCTATAGTGATGACATATGGAAACAGCCATGGGATGTACCAACATTAATGTGAGAATTTGGTACTTGGGTGTGTCTGAAAATGGAGGTCACAACCTGTAAATAGCCTAGGAACAATGATGATTCACCAATGGGTTTGGGGGTATTTACTTTTCATACAAGCCCATGCAGTGGATCTAGTATGATCGACTCATGTGGTCTAGGAAGCTCATGCGTGAAGTGTGTGTATGGTGGGAAGTCCATTTATCGAACTTAGTCAACAGAATGAATAGAAACAACTTGCCATAGTCAGACGTTGCATCTTATTCCCAGTCATAGGATCAATACTGGCAGGGACTTATCTATATCACCACCTTAATATAGCATGTATATAACTTGAAAACATGGCACCAAGGTCGGGTTCTTCCCTCACGGGCATTGTTCCAACCGGGACCTATCCCTGCAAGGCTTGGCGATGACACCGTAGGGCTAAGCCTAAGCTGCCTTAGGCATTCTGACATCCCTTGGCGACAGGATGGAACCTTCATGATCATCGGTGCCAATGGCGACTCCCTCTTCAAGCGCTTGATGAAGGTGCCGAACTTGAAAGTTCAGTCGCTTCAACCCCTGATGAATCAAGCCATTGGCTTGGAACCATTGGAGAGTAGAATGTATATTATATAATTTTATTGTATACTATATATATATATATACATTTATACATATATGTATAGTCACCTGTGATGAAGGGACAACCGCTTTCATCATAAAATCTGGAGCTGACATTCCTTTTTGACCATTATTTAGTTGGTGGTTCATCCCACGAATCATAGGTGATTAATTACCTCGGTTTCTAAGTCCCCAATTTAGATCAATTTAGCAATTCCTGGGTGATCCCACTTGTAACTGGCGAAGCTAACCTTGCTTGGTACATATCCCGTATGTCTGTGGAAACGCTACTCATTACAACCCCAGTTACCAGTTACTAATCAAATTCCCCGTTCATACTCAACATCCCTATTCCATGTTCCCAATTTTTTATAAGTATTTGAATCCCCTCTTTTTACATTGGTTTCTGCGGAGATTCAACAACATATATTGCATCCCCATTATGTCACCCGCATTTAAACAAATATTAGCATACTTGTACATCTATATGATGTCCCATGAATATTCCCGTACATCATTTTCATATATATATATTCCCATTCATATTCCCATATAGTAACATATAGTAACCCCCGCAAAAAAAAAGATGCCATAGCCTTGGGGCCAAGGCCATGGACCGCGCGGAGCTAGCGGAGGCACAGTGATAGTCCCGGATTGCTGGGGCGCTCATTCACCATACATCACCATGGTGATCAAACAGTTAACGATTTAGAGATATTTAGAAGAGTTGGTACAGTAAATTTGCCAATTTCGATGATGTCGATCCATTTTGGGGAATTTGAATTCTCCCTTCAAATCGTGGCTGATTTTGGGCAGTCCAGTGATGGTCAGGACCCGCGCTTTGTGGACAACGCTGGCCGTTGTGCTCACAAGGATAGGTTGGATCGGTAGATTTTTGATCCATTTTCATGGAGGAATGTGGAGGAAGATTAGATTATCAGATCACACAGAAAATGAACTATGGAGGTGCTGGACATCTCAAACGTGATGAACATGCCCCACTTGTTCAGAGAATATCCGAAGAAAAAGACAGCGAAGAACCAGCGCAGTTTTTCATTGTATTTATCAAATATGCCACAGCCATGTATGATTGTTTCAATAGGAATCTGAATAGACATGTTTTATCCAGCTATTATTAATTATATATAGTTAACAAGTGTTTAGTTTTTTTCTATTATCCGATGGAATCTCATATTGATAAGGGTTACGATTGACCATATTACATTAACATCTTCACAAAATATTAAGATGAAAATTATGAGACATAACTATATGTCCCGAGTTGTTCTATTGATGATAGCCGTTAATCATAGACTCTAAATTAAAGTCACCATATCTCAACAGCTGCGCAGGAGCTGTTGGAAGAGGCCATCGTTCAGTGGACTTCCGCCACTACAGCCTTTGAGGCGAAGCCAGGAGCGGATTTCAGAGGAAAAAGCAGGAAAATGTAGGAACAACGATATGAAGAACTTCAGCCACGATGATTCATGCCTTCAAAAACTTCCAAACTTCACATGAGACATGTCATGGCCCAGTTTTGCAAACTTTAATTTTGAATATGTATTTATACATTTATCGAAGGAAGTTTAGAAGTCAAACTTCCGACAATATGGACAGATGAAAAGCAGAGAAGGGAAGTGGCAGAGAGAAGAGAAAGATTAGAAGAAAGAAGGGTAGAAGAGAAAGAGTAAGAAGAAAGAAGATGCAGATGCGAGAAAAGGTCGGAAAGTCGCGAAACACTGTGTTTTTCCAATGGTTTGGGGCTCCGGAGGGTCGAAAGGTAGGCTCGCTAAAGCGGCGGGTGCGGAGCCAGCTGGCCAGATGAGAGATGAAAACTTGCACGCCGTTGTGGCGCGAAGCACATTTGCAAGTCAAAATGTACAAAACACCTGGGTCTCGGAGCACTTTTGGAAGTTGAGATGTCGAAAAAGTGCACGCTGTTGTGGCGCGAAGCACATTTGCAAGTCAAAATGCACAAAACACACCAGGTGCGGACCACTTTTGGCAGGCGCAAGGGATTGTGCATCTTGTCAAAAGTGAGCAAAACGTGAGGGTTTCGTCGCATTTCCAAAAACGATGGCAGGCGTGGGACCTTTGAAGAGGATCTGCAAAGATGCATTTTCCGTGGCAGGCGCAGTACAAAAGACATGTTCATGAGAGATGTTAGGAGGTCAGGGCGCTGATTTCCTGAGCGGGGTTGCATTTTGGAGCATCAGATCTGTAGGTTTGCTAAGGTGATTTTGCGTGACAGGTGCAGCACTTCGTATGACCTGGCATCAATTTTTCGTGGCAGGCGCAATACTTTAGACAGGTGGAGTGGAAAAATCGCAAAACGCATTGGTACGAGGCTGTCAGCGC
>Ga0126342_10011539_pt1 | contig 15779 bp, 13 predicted proteins | sample Cyp1metagenome_FD_92528 | JGI IMG/M metagenome (GOLD analysis project Ga0126342, IMG submission 92528) | Coral microbial communities from Lord Howe Island, Old Settlement Bay, Australia - Cyphastrea 1 metagenome | ecosystem: Host-associated > Invertebrates > Cnidaria > Coral ... | reverse complement strand
TTGACATATATTGACATATATTGACATATATTGACATATATTGACATATATTGACATATATTGACATATATTGACATATATTGACATATATTGACATATATTGACATATATTGACATATATTGTCATATATTGACATATATTGACATATATTGACATATATTGACATATATTGTCATATATTGTCATATATTGACATATATTGACATATATTGACATATATTGACATATATTGACATATATTGACATATATTGACATATATTGACATATATTGACATATATTGACATATATTGACAAATATTGACATATATTGACATATATTGACATATATTGACATATATTGACATATATTGACATATATTGACATATATTGACATATATTGACATATATTGACATATATTGACATGCATTATGGTATACTATGTACATACTATGCACATACTATTCACTATTCATGTCATTTTCAGTATCGGACATAATGTACAAAATGTACATGTCAGGCTGAGCACTTTTGCCTAGGATGCCCGTGACGCCGTGCTGGTGTTGGTCTACGTTGATGAGGAAGTAAGAGAGCGGAAGCGAAGGCTCATTTCAATGACTGCCTTGACTGCCTTGACTGCCTTGACTGCCTTGACTGCCTTGACTGCCTTGCGGCAATTCGAAGAAACATCTCTCTCACATTCTTTCACCACTTCAGACATTTGACATTCAGGGACTGGCTTTCAAAACCTCATCGAGTGCAGACCATGTGAAGAATGTGACGACCTTTAGTCAATGTGAAAGTAGAATCTCACAATGATACAGGTAGCTGGTTGACCATGTTCCTCGCTTGAGCGATTCAGATTCAGATTCAACATGTCCAAGGATTCAGGAGTGTTTGAATCACCGCATTAGACTTTGGCATCCCAAGCTTGTGATATCGAAACGATTGTTTCCTTAATTTTCCTTATATATCCTTATATAATTTATATATATTTATATATATTTATATATAGTTTCAATCTTTCTTGTCGAGTCCATCCTTGCGACTTAAAAGGCGAATCATCGAAGACTGGGGTCTTGACGACACGTGGACGGTCACGGTGCGTTATCGTCTCTCTGGTGACCAGGCACAGGGAGAAAGTCTCACCTGAAAACATCAACAATTCTTCAACTTGTATTGAGCATTCGCCTGAACATATGAGCATTATTTGTAAGGTACAACAGTAGATGTGGTTCAATGAATTTATGCGTCACTAGTTGGGTACGTTTGTACAATGGTCCAGTGCATACTGTACGGGCATAATGCCTTGTAGGTCACTGCCAGACGAGCAGACGGCCGAGTGCACTTGCTCAGGGGATCTCAGGGGAAGGTTGGTACAGAGATATACAGAGTAAGACGGTGTCAGACGATGTCAGTGGTGACTTCTGAACAGTTCACATGCTTCTTTCCACTGCGCTGCAAGGTATTCTTTACGAAACTTGAGGTGGCCTGCGCAAAAGACAAGGAGGCCAGGGGTCACTTGACGCCTTGCAGCATGTTGAAGCAGAAACCGCTCTGAACACACCTAAAATGACATGTCCCATCAAGTCCCTCAGTGTCCTTGTGCCTGTTCAAACAAATCTGGATTGATTTGCTATATTTGCTCCACGCTAATTCGAGTTTGTTGTTCCAAGTTGTTTCATGAACAGTTCTCCCTTCCTGGGTCGCGAGGCAATCGAGCAGCCCGGAACTTGGCCCCTACCGCAGTTGAAATGATCAATTTAGGCAATTTATATAGGCAATTTAGGCAATTTAGGAGTACGATGGAGTACATGAATACGATGAGTGAGATACTCCCTGAGGATTCGGCCAGCAGCCGAAAAGCGGGCAAAGGAGTCCGGTTTTCATCATATTTGCCTGTAGTATTCCACGTGCTCCACACTGAGTATCGGTGTTTCACGGAACAAAGTCCTTCCGTTGAGCATCGGCGCTGGAGGAGATTGAAGCCTTGTTGAACTGGTGCAAAACCGTGCGGAATCTCAATGAGTCTCAGACACTCCGCAGACACTCCTTACCCTAAATACCCTAAGAGATACTGAGCGAAACAAACAGATAGTAGCCTGGACAAGACAATGTGCCAGCTGCATCCAGCTGCCAGATATATCCAGATATAATATTGGTGTGAAGAAAGAGTTTTGTGTCGTTTGCCTTCACCTGAAGGACTCTTGTAGTGGTTGTAGATATGACCTGGGATGAGAGCCAAGATGTGTGTGTGTGCGCGTGTGTGTTTGTGTGTGTGCGTGTGCACGCCCATCGGTAAGGTGATGGTCACAAACCCATACACCTCTAAAATCCTCTAAATATGTTCTTTTTCTTCCTTGTGCTTCATCTAATTATCTAATTCGTCGTTCTTCCATTTGTTTCAAAACTCTTCTGTCTTTACTTGTTGGTTTGTCCCTGCTTTTCGTTCTTTATTTTTCCTCATTTTGGTTTATCTTCCAGTTTTGCACCGGGACCCCTCTTCTTCCTCTTGCTCTTCCCTGCTTTTCCCATTTTCTCCTGTTTCCATCGTCCCTCTTTTCCTTGCTCTCCCAATATGTTATTCTCCCACGTTCCTCTTCCGGTTTTCCTCTTTCTCTCTTTCCTTTCAGATGTGATTTTTGCTATTCGCCATGCAACGAGACTCAACATGGCACTTGAATTGCTTCTAAAGGCTCGAGATGATACGTTTTGAAAAACCTGATAGGAAAAGCGTGATTCAAAGAATAATGGCTGCCTTTGGACTTGTAGAGAGCGACTAGCTGACTAGCCTCGCAATGATGCCAGCGGGTTGCATCCGAAGTAGGAAGGTTCGTTCAGGAAGATGAGATAGTTGGCATTAGTTGGCGTTTCCACACATCGTAAATTCACAGTATTTTGAAACCAAGATGATTAGATGGGACAAGATTCAAAGATTATGTAAATTGTGATTACTTGTGTGATCGATTTTGTTCCAGGGACAGCTTTGGGAGTTCGAGGTCCAGGACACGGAAGAGAAGATTCAGAATTGAAGTCGGGATGAAACATGTCTTGATTATTCTTGATTGTCTTGGCAGTTTAGTTCATGGCAGTTCGCTGTCCACGCATCCCAGGAGTTGTCAGCAATTTCTGGTCTCTATCGGGAGGAGCACAGCCAGCCTCAGAACCCAGTTCTGGTCAATTCTGGTCGAAGTCGTCACAGTGACATGAGAGACGTGAACGATGTGAGAGTGTACATGGGCCTGAGTGGCTTTGGTTTTGGTTTCTTGATCTGGATCTGTCCCAAACTTCCGGACACTAGCTGAAATTACATGATACATGAAATTACCTATGATTTTACATAATTTACCTCTCATGGACAGGTCAGGATGTTCAACAGGTGGGTTTCCAGAGGGTGATCGCATCCCCTGAGGTGCTATGCAAAGGCAAGCTTTGCATGTCGGCTAATATTGATATTGATGATCTTGTATTATTTGTATTGATACATTGATTTATATTGATTTACATGATTTATATAGTCGATTCATTCTTTCTATTTGAGCTTTTGACTTGAAGAATTCGAAGAGAAGTCAATTCCAGGACTCCAGGACAAGTGGAAGTTGTTTGTTGTTGCAATTTGTTGCAGACCAAGTCACAGAGGGACCAGGTTGCACCAGGTTGCAGTATCTTGCGCTGTGGCCCCGGAAGGTGCAATGCCTAGACGACTCACAACCCATCCAGGCTCTGGGCCATGACGAAATAATCGAAACCAAAAAAAGGAAACATCATGAATCATCTGTAACATCTGTAACATCTGTCTTGTTTCATCTTATTTCTGTTATTTAGTTCATGTCTCCCAGCCATAGTGTTCATGCCGCTCATGCCTACATCTTTTCCCAACTGACAGAGTTTCAGGATGTTTCAGGATGTTTCAGGATGTTTCAGGCACTTGGACATGAATTGTTTTGCGTTCTGAAGAGTTGCAAGAAGCCATGGTGGACATGAAACTTTCATTGCTGAAAGCCTAAACGGAGTACAACTAGGAGCGAATCCCAGAGAAGCATAGCTGAGCAAGACTGTACAGTATCAGATAGCATAATGTGAATAGATTGAACAAATGTATGCTGCATCTCTTTGATGCTTACTGTAACATGTGCACCAAAAGGTGCGACGAAAAGATGGTGGCTCTCAGTGGCAGTTTGTGCCCAAGCTGATCCTGCGCAGCGAAACTCTGCGGAACGTTTGGACGATATCGGTGGCGTTGAAATGCTCCCGCTCAGATGCGCTCAGCATTTTGTTCGTTCTTCGCCACAAACTAGTTTTGTCGCCGCCGCTTTTCATGCTGTTCCTTGGACATTTCAAGGTTCTTTGATGGTGACAACAAGCTTCTTGCTGAAAGCACACTTGAAAGGCCTGCCGTAGATTTCATGCTTCTGATCGAACTGTGAATGGATTTAATGTGGCTTTTGCAGATTCAGAATCTGCGGGATTCAGCAACTGGGAGCCGGTGCACGGCTGGCAGATGCTGGCGGACAGTCATTTTGCCACATTTTTTGCTGCGACCAGTCCCTTTGTAAATCAGAAGTTGAAAGTCGCCTGGGCCCAAGGAATCCAGAAGTGGGTCTATGTGGGACAAAGCAACCCGAGCGTTATAAAGTTGTATGAACATGTAAAAAACATTATGGTTTTGAAACCGTAGGCATTCTGTGGTCACTGTATTTGATAGTGAATTGCCATGAATTACCGATGAATCTGCACATAATCGAGCTACGTCGTGGTGCGTGCCTTTGCCAACATTTGGTCAGTTGAAATCGGTTGAAATCAGTTGAAATCAACGGCACCATGTGTCGCATGTCGCGACTGAGGCAGAGGATCTTCTTGAGGCTCGAGGCGCCCGTTGAGCATCGTTGACCGCTGAGAAAGAGAAGTTGCAACAAATTACACGAAGTAACACCAAGTTTCAAGAAGTGTTGATTTATGTCGATTTGTTTAGATCTTTGATCAGTTTAGACATTTTGGAAGAATTGTTTGGGATGCAACAAATTGTAATATGTGCAAACAATATTGTCATGAAGAAAAACAAATCAAGTGTCATGCCCAATTGATCCAATGTGATCAGGAGAGACTCTCGCAGGTGATGCAATGAGCAGCCTGAGCCTTGGCAATCGGAGGTTTGAGCTGTGAAGTAGCCAAAGGCCGAAAGGGAAGTCCAGCTTTCAGCAATAGATCAATTTGCTTCGCCAAGACCGCATTGCTTCCCAACTGGCTCATTGTTTTGGTTCCTGCTGCCGTTTCTGTACAAGGACTTTGAAAAACCTTAGAAGCGTCATTTGTGTTCCTTTGAGATAAACTGGATGTTGTTTCCACTTGTTGCAGGCTGGTCGCTTAGTCAAGATTGGGTACATTCTAGCCGTTTCCAGCGTATCTAAGCCTTAGCCTTGAGAATTAGGATTGCAACTTGAACACACGGCAAGGAAACAGAATGAAACATAATGAAACATAGGAAATAGTACACAGATGGCTACTTCGTTTGGTCGACAGGAACCGCAGTGCACGGCCTCGCTCGGAGCCGCAAAGTCTCACTCGATCTGAGGCGCAAACAGCCAAACTTTGGAGTGAAACGAGAAGGATCAATGTATCATAGTGAGTTCATAGATTGTTCATAGTGTATCTGAATCACCTTAGATCAGCAACGATGAACATGTTCATGTAGAACATGCAACAGTAGCTTACTCAGTCCAAAGTCTTCACACATCTTCACACTGTATCTCTGTGAGAAAGAGGCTCGATTTGACGCAAGGCAGGTGGGAGACGCTGCAAACTCTATCAAGAGAAATCAGAGAAACTTAAGCAAGACCGCGAGAGCCAAAGATTCCTCTCTGACCCACGGATCTTGCAGGTTTTAGCAGTATGCTGCATGCTTCATCGTGAGCCTGGCTTTGTCCACGCAATTTAGGTCTCAACATGGTCAACTCGAATTAGTTGTTCAAATAACTCTAGAGGCTCCATATCATACCACGCCGTAAACTAAACGGATCAAAACGGCAAAGCAACGTGCAACACTTCATTAAGCAGCCGCTTTACCGACCTTTACCGCCTCCCATCTGCCCCACGTCTTCTCTCTGAACTGCGCGTGAGGCTCCGGGAATTGGAGGAGCGAAGATCCAACGCTCCGCGATCATTGCTGGAGATGACACGCTGCATGTCCGGAAGCACAAATGACGAGACCAACGGAATAGCAGAGTCTGAGTGCATCTGAAACTTTGCAAATGTGTTTGCAAATGTTTGCGTCCGCATATACTTTGGTATACTTTGGTATACTTTGGTGTAACAGTGTAGCATGCGTCAGAGAGGTCATGGATCCCTTCTGTGGTGGATCCCTTCAGCTGTGGCCATGTTTTGAGGCTTGAAAAACTGAAAGCACTGCAGAAAACGTCAGACATGTGCGACGAGCACTTACCAAAGCCATTGCTTCAGAAGCAGGAGTGGATCTGAGATGATCTTAGATGGTTTGGGCATGTTTGGGCATTGTAGTCCTTGTCTATATTTCTGCCATTGGACCCTTTTCTCCAAATCAGTTTTCTGGTTTTTCGATTGTTGCATTGTTGGCAGGGAAAAGGTAAACGTGCTTTGCAAAGAACAGAACTCAAACTGATTAAATGGCACAACATAATATAGAATTATGTGAATTCATATTATAAATTCAACATCCTTTCTTTCCGGTGGCCTGTGCCAAAGGTTCTACGCATTGGCACCATGTGCTCCGGCACTGATGCTCCTGTCTTGGTGGCGAGGCCAGTCAGTGGAGGCAAATACTGTAGCAAAGTCCGAAGTCGGTGGCGTGTGCAGAGCACGCTGAGCCACCCCAGCGAACAGGGCTTTGGAGCGTGCGCTGAAACCAGAAGGTTCGCAACTGGCATTCGATCATGCAGCTTTGGCAGCAAGAACATATAATGTCATATCACGTCGAGCTAGACACATCGAACAGCTTCACATAGCCATCACAGCCTATATCATCATATATCATCCTATATCTATAGTTAATCACTGTCCAAGAGTTCAAACCAAACTCATCCAAATTCATCTCTCTGAACTTTTGATATCTTTTGATGCCTCTCAGGTCTTTTCAGTGGAGTACGATTCCAGGAAGCAGGAGCGGCATGATGCGGCATGCAGCAACTGAAAGTGAGTAGAGAATAGTAGAGCTATGCAAAGATCGCGTGAACGAGACAGTCAAACAGTCAAACTAGTAGCCGGAGCCAGACGATTCAGACGATATTCATTTGGCCAGTCATTGGCAGGAGTTCTTGAAGGCAAACTTTCCGGGATGTCCATTGCTCTTCAGGGACTGCACGTCCAGCTCTTAATCTGGCACCAGCAACTCACAACCGAAAACAAAAGCTTTGTACACCAGACCAATCCAGACCATACATACGTATACCATACATCACCATACTACTTTCCAATAGTTTCCACTTTCCGTATCCCAGATGCAGCTTGTCGCAGTGCAAAACGTCCTGATGCTGTGTCAGTGTGTGCAAGGCAGATGGGTCGAAAGAGGGCTCTTGAGGTGGGAGTGGTCTTATGGTCGACAGTCGACATCATAATGGATCGCCTGAAGTGACGACATTTGTTGTGGGCTCACTATGTCAGTCAGATCATACTGAATCATAAACGGTCTTTTTAGTAACCCAGTCCACAGAATGATTGAAGGCTTACACACTTCACCAACTTGACAGCTTGACATAGCTTGAGATAGCTTGACATAGCTTGACCGCAGTGAAGAAATGCTGACATGGAACGGGTCTAGTGGGAGCACACCATGGAACTTAGTTGAACTTGTGGCAGAGGGGTGGTCAAAACTTGTTGAAGAAAGTGCAGCTGCACTGATGCCCAAGTGCTACTGAGAATATATTGAGATATATTGAGTATATAAGTTGGGACTAAGTTGGAGATAGTTGGAGATAGTTGGAGATAGTTGGAGTTGGAGAAACTTCGAGAAGCAGGAGAAGTGCATTGGAGTGTGTTAGAGATGTGTAGGATCTATTGGATCGCGTGACATGCGCCCAGCATGTGAGTGTCTTGATTGACAGCTGTGTGAGACAGTCTGGTTTTGAGTTTTGTAGGAGGCGTTAGATGCGCCATGATATCTTTAGCCAGCCTGGGAGATGTCCTGGGATGCGATTCCAGGTTGACCGATGCTCTGACCAGATTAGGTTGGAACGTGGCCAGGCTGACAACTTTGAAGGATGATGACGACGGCGAAATGATTGAACTTCTGATGCTCAATGTCCAAGACTCAGTTGATGATGGCTGCAAGGTGCATGTGAGCTCATAGAAGGAGCTCAGTCCACTGCGCAGACTGGATGGGCTACTGAGGGACGCTTCGGCGGCAGCGATTTAGTTGAAGCAAGCTGCTTGGCCAGAGCCAAGGAGCGGCTCAACGGTCTGCGTAAGGCGACTGCTGTGGGGATCCATGCCAAAAGCTCCAAGAACCAGATGGCCCACAAGGATTGGAAAGAGATTAGCGCAGGTAGAAGATGATGCAGTACAAAGAGAAATAGTTGAAAGAGACGAGCGTGAACGCTGGATCAAGGAGTTGTACAAACTATTGAAGGAGGCGCCGTGCCTGCTCTGGCGTACTTGACGCCAGAAGCAGGCGCCGAGGTGACCAGGCCGCATTGCAAAAGGTCGGCGTGCTGGGACCTCGCGCACGCACGTGAAGACATGGGAAAGGGCAGTACGGTTCTGGCAGGGCACATTCCAGATTTGCTGGCCCACAGAGCCCATGCATGTTGCGTGCTATCTCGGCTGAGCCATGTGGAAAGCCCATATTTACCCACCAGCATCTACAAGTCAGTGCTGCTCATGGAGAGCTCAGCAGAAATAGAGAAAGATGCACAACTTTGATCAACTTTGTCAGTCCAGTGCGGTCAAGAACGCCTTGGAGGAAGTGAATCTGAAACCGGAAACGGTGCCATTTGGCAGTGCAAAGAAGGCTCTTCATTTACCTCTGAAATACGTAGCTGCCTGGTGATGCGAACCTCTGCGCCTCGCTTCGTGAGGGCCTATGCAGAGCTTCGGGATTAGCGCAGACTTGGCCAGGACCAAAACCTCTGGCCCTGCCAAGAAGGTGAAGATTCTCAAGGTGTTTGTTAGCATTAGGGTATTTCTCAAACATGCGCAATGGCTGGCTACAGGGTGGTCGCTTTGTGAAGAGATGGCAGACGAAGTGGGTGCCCACAAGAAGTTTGGACAGTTGCACACGAAAGATTGCACACTATGCAGCAGCTTCGGCAATGTCGCAAGCGCAAGATGGCAGCTGGTCTCGGCTGCTGTTGCCTGGTGTCTCCCTTTGCTGGAGCGAGCACTCGGAACGCATCACTTTGCGATCCTGTGTCCGAACAGCAGATGTGCCAGAGGATATCTGCAAGACACTGGGTAGATGGACCCCATCTACTGATCTTACACATGATCGGTCATTCAGAATGCAAGTGTTGCGGGCTCAAGACCACAATTGCCCACTTTCTACGAGCAAACCAAGGTCGTGCAGACCCGGTTGATGAGTGTCAAGTGATGGCAAGAGTTGTCCAGGAGCAGGTCCTGAACTTGATGTCCTTCCCTCCAGCTGGGCGAGCAGCAAAAAGGCTCCGTAGCAACAACCGCAGATCCGTCGTTGGACTTCCCATGGCCATGGACCGCTCAGAAGCTCATGACCTCACCCTTGAGCAAATCTTCGACCAAATTGAGCACGGGGAATGGAGAACCATGTGCCTTATTCAATTCCTATCTCGTGAAGATGCAGAAGTCGAACCCATGGCGGCCTCCATTGACGAATCTGGTCATGTCAAAATTCGCAATGGCCATGGTGAAACCACTGAGCCGAAATCGCCACGGCAACTCAGACAGCGGATGAAGGTCGTGGCTCACGGCTATGTCATGGCCAGCTTCAAACATCCTCAAAAGCATGCCTTGCAAAAGTTGCGGCCAGAGCATTTCATGACCTACATAGATTTCTTGCTCGGCGATCAAGTCATGGGTTTGAGGGCGAAGAATGAGGATGGACGTTGGTGCTCTCCTATGACCATCAGATCCGAAAAGAAACCATGAAACTCATGAACGACGGCATGGGGATGCCAGCAGCTTTGGAGAAGGTGCGAAAGGGTGTGTCCTTGAAAGAGCTTTTCTTTGTGACTCCAGCATCCCTGAACGCTCTCACCAGCGTGCAAGACTCCAAAGCCAGGTCACATATTCTCCAGTCTCCAGCAGGAAATGGGCGCGTCAGTTCCAGAAGAAAGGCAATTGCAAAGGCAAACGCAAGAACGCACTGAACAGCAACCTCAAGATCCACAACGGGCAGCAGATTTGTTTTCGATGGAACAACCAAGAAGTTCTCGATGCAGATACGATTGCGGAAGCCTGCGCATATGGCCTGTTTTCAAAATCACCCATTGCATGCATGCCCTGGCACCAATGCACCTCCAAAGGACACCGTTGGAGGAGGCAAGCCAAAGAACGAATGACGGGGCAGTTCCAGCCCGGCCATGAGAGGCATGCATGTGAGGCACAGCCGGCCACATATGTTGCCCTCCTCTAAAACAAGGTCGGGGGAGAACAACATGAACCACAAGCCACGCTCCAACAAGCAACCTGCCGGCTGCAGCAATAAACTGGCCAACAAACATGGGGCTAACTGCGCTGACAACACGCCTGCGACAGCAGGTACATCTGCGGCAGCAAGAGGTGGAAACGGCAGGCCGTTGCAGGCATATTACAAAGGCCAAAACGCGAACGATACATGACGGTGGTGGTCTTTGTTCAGGAGGCAGATGGGCAGTAGCTGAGGACAGTACCAGATGGGCATGATGCGGTGCAGTTGTCAGCGGCTTGCAGGAGGTGTTTCCTCAAATGGATTTTTGGAAATGGAAAGGGAGAAGAAGGGGTTGGCTCAGCAGATTTTGTGGAAGTTGGCAGTCGGGAAGCAGCCGACCTCCCCATTTGAGGGTTTCATAGAGCCCGAGAGGAGCTGGATCTGGTGTTGGTGGACATGGGCAAGGATCCCAAAAGGAGACCGCAAGACAGGGACACCGAAATAAATTACAGGAGGCTGGAGGCAATGATGAGCGCCACGGAGGACGAGGACCACACGTTCCTCTTGGACATTGCCGCAGTGGGTGCCCCGCTGGGCGTTGGTGAAGAGTTGCCAAGGACGCCGCAGGTGTTCGAAGAGAAAACGTCTTGGGCCCGCGATTTTGTGGATTCGCTGTTGGAAGAAAAGTGGTCCAACAATAACGAGTCGGCAGAGGAGAACGCCGAGGACATTGAACGCCAGGTGATGAAGGAGGTCCAGCAAGGCAGCATCGTCATGATGGAGGAGGAGGCTCGATCCCAGTATGGGTCGAGGCTGGCGGTGGCAGCTCTGGGTGCAGTGCCACAGGGGCTCGATTCATCGGCAGTTCGCCTGATCCATGACGGCTCCTACTCAGTGGATGTGAGCTAGCGCGCGTCAAAGAAGAGCCCACGAAGCCGGGCAACGCCACGAGAATGCAGCTGATCTATGACATCTGCAGAGCCCATAGACTTGTCCTGTCCAGCAGAAGGATTGGGGTCTCCAGGCGTTCAGGTTGCTAAAAGGCAAGGCCGCAGGTTTCATCTTCTTACACACCAAAGGCACTTTCGGCATAGCAAGTGCTGCATACTGGTGGCAAAGGGTGGCGGCTTGCGCGATCAGGCTGGGCCACCGCCTTGTAGCCCACGACTTGGGCCTGATGCATTTGCTATTTGCAATCGATGGCTGGATGGTGGCCAACGGAGTGCATTTCTGGAGGAAGCTGCTATTTTGGTTGTTCCTATTGGAGCTCAACGAGTTTCCAGTCAGCTGGCGGAAGGTGCGTGGTGGCGTGCAAGTGCGGTGGATCGGCTACGGCTTGGATGTGGGAGATTTCACCAAAGGCTTATCGCCGAAGAAAGTAGCATGGGTCAAAGAATGGTGGAGGAGGCACAAGTCTGCCGGCCGCATTTTTGGACGCGCTCTCAAGCCAGCATTGGGAAGGTTAACATTTGTTGCTGGCGCTCTCCAGCATGTTCGGCGGCTCTTGGGCCCATTATTCGTTTGGTCGGCAGTGCTCAGCCCTGGTTGTTTTGCGAAATTTCCAGATGCGGCGATAGTCCTCATGGAGTTTCTGGTGCGGCAGATCAGCGAAGAGTCCATGTCTTTGGCCTTCTTACCAACTTCCACATCTGTAGAGATCTCCAGAGTGGAACGCCAAGGCAGAAGAGGAATTGATTGTCTTGGGCCGCTGGGAGTCCTTTGGCCGGGTCGCGCCCAACATGGCTAGATGGTTCAGCTTGCGGCTGTCGAGGAAGTCGTCGCCCTGGGCATACATGAAAGGGGATCCCTACAGATGTATTGCATCGCTCGAACTAGTAGCAGTGCTGGTGGCGTGGGTAGTTTTCTCCCGAGGTGCTGCGTGGAGACAAGCCAGAGGAAGATTGTCCATCACAGCCTTCACAGACGGCCAGGTACAAACATGCATGTCATGCATCTCTTGCAAGTATCCGCTTTCAATCATCTTGATGGAAGTGGCATGTCAGACAAAAGGTTTGCAACTCGAGCTGGATTTGGCTTGGATACCACGCTCTGGAATCAAGAAGCTGATGATCTCACAAATGAAGAGTTTGGAAAATCTGATGAGTCTAGGCGGCTGCATGTTGTCTATGAGGAGAAAAGGTTCAAGGTGATGTCAGACATCTTGACATTGGCAGCAGAGTTGGATCAGGAGACCGCCTTGGCAAAGACATCCAAAGAAGCCAAGGGCATGGCGAATGGCAGGATCGAGAAGCGAAAGCGTGGTTTCGAAGGATCCATGGTGAAGAGGACCTGGGTTAAAAAAGACTAATTTGGTAGGAGTGCGTGCCGGCCTTGTTGTCCAAAGTAGGGTAATGCAACACGGCAAGTTGAAGTTTGTAAGTCATTGGATTCGGGTCCACAGACATTTTGCAACACGGCAAATTGAAGTTTGTAAGTCATTGGATTTGGGTCCATTGACATTTTGCATGTGGCACGTGACGAGAACACGTGTCACTTTGAAAGAGCATGGCGTTCAAACCAAACCTGACAGGAGCGCGCAGCCCGACTGAAAAAAGATGAGTCCGTTGCTACATTGACATTGCCTTTCCTGCATATTGTTTGCCTAATTGAACAAGGGAAGAGAGACGCGTGACATGCGCCCAGCATGTGAGTGTCTTGATTGACCGCTGTGTGAGACAGTCTGGGAGCAAGATGTCTAGTTTTCCCGCCATCCGTCCCCAATCTCCTCCGGGCGGTGGCAGCAAGAGATTTGAATCCTTTGCAACATGGCAAGTTGAAGTTTGTAAGTCGTTGGATTTGGGTCCATTGACATTTTGCATGTGGCACGTGAAGAGAACACGTGTCACTTTGAAAGAGCATGGCGTTCAAACCAAAGCTGACAGGAGCGCGCAGCCCGACAGAAAAAAATGAGTGCGTTGCTACATTGACATTGCCTTTCCTGCATATGGTTTGCCTAATTGAACAAGGGAAGAGAGACTATTGGATTCTATTGGGGCATATTGGAGCGGTTGTCGGAGCGGTTGTAGCGGTCAGCGCGCAGGTTCTTTCGAAAAAACCACAGCCCGTCCCCGGCAACTTGGACATCCTCGTGGCCGGCTTCAGCTGCAAGGACTCGTGGCGCAGCCGGGCGCAGCGCTGCATGGCAATCATCAGCAATCCTTTAAGGAGTCACTTCGGATGTCACTTCGGATGTGACATGCGTAGCATTGCATAGCAAGATGTGGCATGATGTGGCAAGGTAAGGTAGGCCCGATAGCTTGATAGGCCACTGATAGGCCACTGATAGCCTAAGTGAAGGAGAGAGCAAAGTCATGCAAAGTCAACTAAAAGGGAGGAAAAATTATGGGTGATGGTGAGTGTATAGGCCATTGTACTTCTTGCACCTCTTTCCTATCGCCCTATTGCCTTGCCAGGACTTGTCCATGATGAATTCCTACCGGAAGACGTTTGGATCTCAGAGTGCTCTGAAGTGGTTCTGCACACCGCCCCCACCATGCCGTGTTTCCGTTTGTCAGGCTACAAGAGATGGGACAGTCTGGTTCCACGTTGAGAGGTGTTTTAGACTATGCCCACATCTCAGGAAGTTGCTGATGCAGAAGCCTCTGAGAAAACACACTGTGAACATCTGTGAAAAACAATTGTCGTTGATCTTCCCATCACCGCTATAACAACAGGTTTACCTAAGTGTGGTCGTTTCAACTTGCTTTATCTATCTCCAGTACCCAGCCCTCTTGTCCCTGTTTCTTAATTGTGGATTGACACTGTACCGTAGTGCCATCATGTGCCATCCAGTGCCCATATTTTTTCTTAGCTCAGTTTGGCAGACCTTTTCTTTACAACGACAGCAAGATGCACCGACCAAAGCTGTGCATTGCCGTGGCGATTTTGCCCGTTTCCCAAGGTGGAGAGGTACCGACCAAAACTCGTCCTTCTTGAGAGTCTCGGACAATCGCAGATCCATGATAATATACACTACAAATATATTCATTAATCTATTCATATCATTCCACATCCATATATGTCATGCATCTGCATTTTGTTCAGTCCTTTCAGAGTTCTTTCAGAATCCGAGTCCATCTTGTTTTCCTGTTCACCATGACGTTCATCCTGTGCAACGCATCTTCAGCACGTCTTGCCTCTGGATTTCCAAGGAACGTATGGGCTATTGCAAAAAGCAACAGCATTGGCTTCCGACAGGTACGGGTCTTAGCGAGGTCAGATTTGCGTGCGACACAATCCGCGGTGTTCCGATCAGTTGAGTCATACCTGAGACTTTGGTGTTATCGTCTCTTAGTTTCTCTTAGGTTGAGCTGGTTTTGGAAGGGTTGAAGGCCACAAGATTCTTCGACGCAGGGAGTGATCCTGATTTTGCTTTGTGATTTGTGCTGTGGCTAGTTGATTAGGTTTGATTGGCTTGATCTGTTTCAATACCCCGGTGTTTGTTCACGGATGCTCACAGCAAGCTCCAAAATTCGTAGCTGTAGGGATACAAAGCTCTTGCTTTGCAGATCTAGAATGTTGTACGACTGTGGGAGGCTTCCCAAGGCACAGGCAATACAACGACATGGCCATGTAGAGGGGCCCCTATTCAGCGATTGTTTTTGAACACGTTTTGCTTCGCCTGTTTGGAATGTAGATAATTCTTCAGGCGCGGGGCTATGCGGCCGGCTATCGTTTGATGAACAGCCCTTTGCTCAACGAAGGTTCAGTATATATATATATTATAATTATATAATATGTAACCATGGAATGATTTCAGGAACCTTGACAAGATATTGAGAACATTGACAGAATATGTAGAACCATGACAAGCAGAACCATGACAAGCACGGGGATATGTTTGCGACAGTAGCATGCAAGTGTCATAGATGGGTACAAGTGCCCAAAATATCCAATTTCTTTTGTTTATTGGCCAATTTCACGTGGTTCATGACTGTTTCGGCTTGTTTCAGCACGCAGCTCTTTTCTTGTTCATTGGGTGCAGCGGGTTCTGTGCGGCCTGAATGTATGCTAACCCTCCCGGAGTGTATGCTGACCCTTCGCGAGTGTATGCTAACCCTGCCAGGGTGTATGCTAACCCATCCAGAGTGTATGCTAACCTTCCCGGAGTCAATGCTAACCTTCACGGAGTGAATGCTAACCCTCCCGGAGTGTATGCTGACCCTTCGCGAGTGTATGCTAACCCTGCCAGGGTGTATGCTAACCCATCCAGAGTGTATGCTAACCTT
>Ga0126342_10011538_pt1 | contig 15780 bp, 15 predicted proteins | sample Cyp1metagenome_FD_92528 | JGI IMG/M metagenome (GOLD analysis project Ga0126342, IMG submission 92528) | Coral microbial communities from Lord Howe Island, Old Settlement Bay, Australia - Cyphastrea 1 metagenome | ecosystem: Host-associated > Invertebrates > Cnidaria > Coral ... | reverse complement strand
TGTGGATTTTCTTTCTGTTGTTGTGTTCGTGTTTGTTTGGTTTGGTTTGTTGTTTTGGGTGTTGTTGGTGTTTTTTTGTGCTGGGGCGGTCGGTGGGGGTGGTGGTGGTGTGCCGACCGAAACAAATCCTGCGCGAGTCTCTCTGGGTCATGGTTAAAAAATCACATGCCAGGATACATGCTGACACTGCACCGGACGGAAGTCGCACGTGGTGGCCTGGGAGGTCGAGTCGAGCTTTCCTAAGTCATTGGGTGTCCCAAATCATTCAAAATTAGACATATTTTTCGTATTGAAACCTATGGTTTTGGGGATGCCCCATTTTAGGAAACAAATGGAAACATCCATATTATGAGATTGAATGGGACATCATCATGTACTCTCACTTCCAAGTTGGATGCAAATATCAAAAAATGGGAAAGCAATGGAAAGCACCAATGCGTATAATGCGTATACTGACTGATCACTGAGGGAAACCTCTTGGTTCCCAATTCGCCGCACAGGTTTCTGACCCAGTCAGGAATGCGGATAGCAAGTAGCGTGGGTCTTCTCTTGGTTCTTGGACGGCTGCACTTGGCACCTGGACGAATTCATTTCAAACAAAAGTGGTTGGAGATGGTTGGAGTGCCGGAGAAACATACATTAAGAATATTGAAGGCAGTCCATTTCTTGGTGCTACACATGCAACATGAGGAAGCCCACACCATGTAGCAGCAGAATCACCACGCATCAAACAACGCCTCGGTTCAACCCGATACCGCCAAGCTGCCCTCGGTCCGCATAGCGGCAGGGTACTGGCCGAAACTCACACTTGTCCCCATGTGACATCCGCTGGTAGGCCACGATGATTTCCTGCAGCATACGAGAGAAATCGTTGCAAAATAGAATGTTGCAAACATGTTGCGAATTAGGTTCAACTCATGACAAAAATGCTGAAAGTGATCCTGACAGCCACGTTCTCGATGGAGGCATGGCACGGGACGATAGTGGCCTCGGCGGGCTGCTGGCTCGAGTCTTTCCTAAAATACTCGATGGTTAATAGGGATTCCGATTCCCCATTCATGGATTGATTGTAATAATCCTTAATACTGTATCTTGGATAAAAGAATTCCGAATGATCCCCTATATATAATCATCAACCAACAGGGGTTTTGAACACTGCTTAGTTGAAAATGATGTGTCTGAAAATCTTCGACAAGACCACGCAATCGGAATATCTCGGAATCGCTGACGAGGTTCACTCAGCTGCATGCTCTGCTTGCAGGTTCGCAATGGGCATGACTTTGCAACCATCGTAGCGGCATTTCACTGGCCGAAACTCACAATTCTCAATATGATCCTGTTCTTCCTTAGCTCACTCGATGAAGCAATGTTGCTGATTGTTTGTCCTCCTAGCCTTATCTGTGTCAACAGCGATTCAGCCTAGGTCAGTCTGTAACTGTACTTCTTGTATAATTGAAGACGTGCTAAATTCAAAGAGAGACAAAAGTCCCGAAAAAGAGCCTTGCACCTTTCATGTAACTCAGCAATGTAATCCAACTTAAAGTAGCTGAACTTGATGAAAGTGATCGAGAAAATCGTCCACCCCCCAGATTCAAGCCATGCTACGTAGGCCAACGGCTGCTGCCGACAGCCGCTCTTGCGATATGGACATGACACAGGGCGGAACTCACAGTTCAAGGCATGCTGCCTTAGAATCAATGGCATGCCTCATTGCCATCGTCATTTGCCTGTTTGTTACCTTCAATGTTGAGACACAGAGATCAGTGTCAAGAATCTATGTTCTCCCTGATTTGCTTCCCGATTTTCTCCCAGATTTTCTCGCTGATTCTCTTCCCTATATTCTTCCCGAGTTTACCCCTATTTGATTCCCTATTTTCTGCTCTATTTTCTTCCCTATAGTTTCTCCCTGATTTTCTTCTCAATTTTCTCTTCAATGTTCTTCCATATTCTCCCCGGTTTTACTGTACCTATTTGATTCCCGATTGTCTCTTCTACTTTATTCTGTAGTTTCTTCCTCGGTTTTCTTCTCTATTTTTTCTCGATTTTCTGTCCTACTTTTTCCCCTAGTTTCTCCTTCATTCCTTCTCCGGGTTTCTTCCTTTTTTTCTTCCCTGTATATTTTCTTCCCAATGTTATTCCTCCCTTCCCTATTTGCCTTGCGATTTTCTTCCCTATTGAATTCCTTGTTTTCCTTCTTATGTTGCCGGTTTTTTCTGTCCAATGTGTTTCCTCTTTTGCCGCCTATTTTCTTTTTTGAGTTGGGTCATTCGAGGGAAGTACAGTAGTTCAGTATCTATAACTTTCGAAGGTCTCACTTCAAGACTGTCGGCAAATGCCTTGAACAAAGGTTTCGTAGAAAATCGGAATGTCAACGATACCTGCTTGAAGCCGAGAGGCTCAATGAAGCAGGGTGGACGTTGCATGGGACAGCCATGCTTGGAGTGAGGGCCTGGGTACAACACTATATTGTCAGCCTGAGAAAAAAATGCATGCATACCATACGCATATATACATAACATTAAAAAACATAACATAACATAGCATGACAGGACATACACCCAGTCGGGAAAGCAAGTGCAACATCTGTCTGAAAACAAATCACAATGGGACGCTGCGCATTCAGGAAGTCACAGAAGTCAGTGCAAAATTATGCAAATCAGCATGGGACGCTGTGCACCAGCAATCATCTATTTTGTTTAATGTTCGGTGTTTTTTATGGCTCTAAAATTAGGAGCCATATTGTGGACGCTGCATCTATGCAGTCATTGTTTTAGGTTATTTTGAATGATTTTGTTGAAAAAAGCAATGGAACGCAAGTGACTTCCAAAACGCCAGCTGGACGCAACAAAGCAAGTGAACGCATTGAGTTTCGAACTGGGGTGTAACATAACATAATAAAATGTACTGTATAATATAATACAGTATAATATTAAACAAAAAAACTACAATATAATATAATATGCCACCATACCTATATTATAATATAATATAATTTAATATAATATAAAATAATATAATATAATATAATATAATGCAATTTAATATAATTAATAGAGTAAAATATCATAATATAATATCACAATAAAATATTATAATATAATAATATTATAATATAATCTAATCTAAGATAAGATAATAAGATAAGATAAAATAAGATAAGATAACACTAAAAAAGATAAGAAAATATATACAAGATAAGATAATATAATATAATATCAGAAAATAAAACCTGAGACAATATAATAAGATAATAAAACATATTTTTTAGCATAAGATAATATGACCTAGGGTACTATAATATAAATTCATTTAAGATGATATGAGAAAATAAGATAAGATAATATAAGATAAGTATAGCATAGTATAGTATATGCTATAATATTATACTAGATAACAGTTTATGTGCAATATATGATGCCATAATTAATGTGTTCAAATATGTTACATATCAATATAATTCAATCAATGTACATATATATATATATATACATATATATATACATATATATATACATATATATATAACATGCAGCCAAGGCCACAATGCACAGCGCGCGCCTCCATGCGCCGCCTCGCCATGGGCGCCGTTGTCACCACAGGCGGCGGCTTCGGACGCTTGGCGACGGGGTGCCAGCCCACGTCCAGCAACTCGCAGGCTTCCAGCAGCCTGGGGGCCCGTTGGGGGATGATTACTGGGGTACCCTAAACAACATAACGAACAACAATGGGATTGATGGGAAATTACATGGAATTACCATCTGGTAATTTAACATGGCTATTGAACATAGCCCATTCATAGTTGATTTACCTATGAAAGATGGTGATTTTCTATAGCTATGTTAGTTCCCAGCGCCGCCCCCAGGCAACTGGTCACGAAACCAATGTTTTTGTTTTTTTTAAGGGTTTGGGGTGGGGGGGAGGTTAACGTCCCTGTGAACTTGCTCATGTCATGTATGCTTCGTGAACTTCTGGGTTTCGGTGGGGTGGGGGGGATATTTAACGTCCCTGCGAACTTGCTCCAGTCATGTATGCTTCATGAACTTTGGGGTTGCCTGGGTTATATATATACAATATTACACAATGAAAATCACATTTATATACATATATATGTATATAAACACGTGCATAAATATACATTCATTTCCCTATTATATACATACAAATGTACATGTCTTTTTGTTTATATTTATGCACACAAATATCCACTTACGGACATACATACACACACAGAGACATACATATATATATCACATGTATATTTATATATATAAATATAATATAAATATAAATTATTTATACATATATACTGTACTTATATAAATTAGCTTGTTGGGGAATGTTCCATTGCACTTTCTCAAACACTTGGCCAAAGCTTGCAACGCTTGCTGATAATGGCGCGAGAGAGCACAAGGCGCAAAGAACAAAAGGCGCCAAAAAACACCAGTTGCCCAGGGCGGCGCGACCTGTTAGTTTACCAGAAGGTAAATGAGAAAAAAATCATCATTGACCTGAAATCAATTGAAATCAGACAAATGTTGGGCTATTTTGGGAGAGTTACCCTGATCCGAACATTCCAGTGAGGTAGAACAGTGAGGTCGCTATAATTTATCCAGATGATTGGGATGGTTGGGATAGGATGATTCGGAATGCTTTTGGGAGATGTGTTTGGGGGACATGCCAAGGTGTTGTTGAAATTGGGAACGATCATGGGCAATCATACCTTTTTCTCGCTGGGGAGCCGAAAGATCTCAGAAAAATCCTTTTGCTTTTGGCTGAAGGTCTTTGCGCAGACTGGGGCACCCTACCCTGTTTCTTGCTGTTCTTCCTTTGGGGAAAAATACTGTGCATATCTGTGCATGACAATGCTAACATCATCCATCAGCATCTTCATGCCCAGGCACTGGGCACTGGGCACTGCGGCCCCATAGCTGCCCAGCGCCCAAAGCATCAGATTTTGTGCTCGCTTGGTGAGTAGTGCCTCCTGCAGGGCAGCCCATCCGGTCATACCTTATTCAGAAATTGTGAAAACGTCTGCCTTCTCGGAAAAACTAGGTCCAAAAGATATTTTGTGCTTGGTAAGCTTGGTACTTTTTAGACCTTTCTGGTAATGATTCTGATTTGGCATGATTTGATTTTGTCCTGTTGGGATGCATGCCGCCAGGAACTTCTAAGCCAGAACCCAAACAATTGCAATGGGGTTTTAAAAATGCCCAAAATGAGAATGTCTCAGAATACACCACCCGACCATGCTGCAAGGAGCCTCTTCATCAGAATATTCATAGTGAGATTGGATACAGACCTGTTAGTACTCCGTGAGCTATTCGTAAGTCTAGTCTAGTCCTTGAATGTCTTTGAAGGCCCGCGATCCTCAAGCCCACAAAGCGCAGCAAACCCCTTCTTTCTTGTTCCAGCGGTCTAGTGTTGCATGAGTCAAACAACGGGATGCGATAAAGGTCTCCTTCCCGTGTGGCTCTGACACATGACCTATGGGGTAGAACCTGTCCTGCATTGTATTCACACACCCCACGCCCATCGAGAGTTTGAGGCTTGGGCGCAGGAGAGTAAGTGCCAGGGCTGAGATTTCCTCACCTATCCTCACCTTAATTAAATGAAATTGGCACCATTTGCCTTCTTCAAAATCGTGTTTCCTATATCAACGCTGTCCGGTTCCTCATGCTCTTCGAAAGAATTGCGTGGTTCCCCGAATTATGCATGGATCCACTGGCTCGCCGAAGGACGTGCCCGCTTCACGAATGCACCTTGCACGAATCATCGAAGGCTAGTACTACCAGAGGTTTTACTCTGGCTTTATCTCAAAATTTGGAGCTTGAATTACTCCGGCTCTCAGGTGCCTCTCTCAGGTGCCCTTTGGGATGATCTTCGGCATCTACTTCGCTTTTGGACATTTCTTCTTCCTCGAAGCTCCTGGAGTGGCTGATTCGAAGGCATCGGGTGTTTCTTGGCTGCCGGAAGCAATGGCACGCATGTAGTTCATGTGGCGTTCTCGCTCCTCTTGATCAAGATGTGCAGTTTGGGCGATCATCTGACGCTCACTCTTCATGGCTGCTTGCTGCTTCGCTTCATGTTGTTCCATAAGTTGATCTGGCCGCAGTAGGCCTTGCTTCACTAGCGTCAACGATCCGGAATACGCTCTGACCTTCTTGGTCACTGCGCAGAAGGTGGATCCTCCAATGGGTAGTTGGCCCTGAAGTAGTCGCAGCTCTTCACGCCAAATGTCCCAAGGATTAGTTCTCACCATAGATGAGCTTCTCCTTCTGAGCGCCTCCCTCTCCTGGTCGTTGATGTTGGGATTGTCGGCAAACATTGTGGTGAAGCTCGCAGGTTTCATGCCCGTCTCGACCAGATGCTTCATCAATCTGCGCATGATTCGCGTGCCAATCGTTATTCGCAAGTACACTTCTTCATTTCTTCCTCCGGTTTCTCCCTCACTGGACTTCTTCTTCTCAAACAAGGCTTTCATCTCTTCTTCTCTTGGAGGTTTCAGTTCGCAATGTTTGTCTGCCCCGAGGTGAGGATAGTAGCTATCGGAGCTATCGAATTCAAACATCGTTATGCATCATGATGACCACGTCGATAACGCGCGCTGCCCCGTCCACTGCGTCGACATTGACTGCCTCAGGTGCATTCAATGATGCATCCGGGAACAAGCCGGATTGCCCAGATAGGAAGAGGGTTGGCTTTCCTTTCGGTCTCCTCCCTCTGTTTTTGCGCTCTCTTGTTCCCTTCTTGCCTCCTCATCCTCTCGTTCCCGGGGCTCTCTCTCTCTTCATGAGTATGGACTCCAGATAGTGGCTCGGGTGGTGGAGCGCGTGGTCGATCAAAGTTCTGATCGTCACCAGTCAGTGTCCATATCGTGCGATCTGGATACTTGTGCTCCTCATGGCCAGCATGCTCAGCCTGTTGTTGTCTGGCCGTTGCTTTTGCTTTTCGGATGAGCTCATCGACCTCGTCGACGTCCTCATCCTGTTGTTGACCGTCATCTTCTGGGAGGTCATCGGATCCGCCATCATCTCGTTGAAGTTGTTGTTCATCTTCTGTCTGGGTCCTATCTCCGTAGCTCACGAGGGTTCTGCGGAAGTTCAGGCAGATCGTGAGATCATGTGGAGTCTCGAACAGACATGCTGGGCACATCACTCTGCCAGCTTCCTTCGAGGTGTAGTTCTCCGCCAGGAATGTCACAACCCTGCTCCTCAGTGGGTCACTGGGGCTGAGGGTTTGAGTCCCGCCTGCAGGCTTCAAGCGCTGCCAGGTACTTCTTGAAGTCGTCGTGGTTCTGAGGTGTGTCAGCTTCGATCAAACCTTCTGTCCCAAGATGCAAAAGGGCTGAAGAAAATCTGCATCCTACCTTCTCGTCCCCCCCCAGGTCGCAGCCTTCCTTGGACTATCATGTCGAGGTTCCTGATCTCGGCGATGTGGAAGCAATACTTGAACACCCCTGTGATTTCTGATGTCAACGAATGCTGGATCTTTTCCAGCTCAAGCTTCAGACTTCCAGGCCTTGATGAGTGCGCACTTGGAGATCGGATTGCCATGGGAGCTATAGCAGCTAAGTAGATCCCCGATCCATCCTCAGGGATGAGCCGTTGCATCACTGTATCGACACCCAGCTCGCCCACGAGGAAGTCGTCTGGCACTGTGAACGTCTCGTTGAGAGCGTACCATCTCACTCTTCTCGTCTTCCTCTGGTACTCAGCCCATTGCATCCTGATGAGTTGCTTGACTCGGTGTCTGATTGTGGATGCCGTGTGGTTGCCGTCGGAGCCGAGATTGGCCGTTGCTGCCTTGTCATACACGGATCGTTTTTCATGAAGTCGTGGATGTCGACCCATCCAGCCTCGTCACACCTCAGTCCGGGGAAGTATCTTTGGTAGTCCTTCTCCCAGACCTGATGTCTTCCAACATGATGTCGTAGGACTTTGTTGGCTCTGTAGCTCAGCTTGATTTCCCAGTTGGCCATGAAGAGGGATTCATTCTCTCTGTTGTCACCTGGGGTTTGCTGGAGTCCATTGCCTGCGACGGCTGTTGCCCTGAAGATGCCTCCATAGATCGGTAGAGTTTTGAGGCATCCGATGCAGGTTCTGACGTTCAACTTCTTGTACATCGGGCGGTCTGACGCAGCAGGTGTGCGTCCATGGCCTCCTCGCATGACATCACCGTCCCGTGTTCAGGATCTCGTCCAGTTCTGCGTGATTGGCACGGCCGTCTCTATCCACACGGGCTCCACAATAGCTCATCCCTCCATGGACTCGGTTTCCGCTCTTAAGTAAGAGGGGTGGAGTACATACTCTCACCTTGTTTTCCTGATGGGTGCTTCGACTTCTCCATTTCTTGTTGTTGATCCTCTTCCGCCCCGTCTTTCTCCTGGCTCTCCTCGGCTTCTAACTTCTTCTTGGTGAGGATGTCGCGGAGCTTATTTAGGGCGTTCTTGACGTCATCTGATCCGTCGGCTTTGCAGCGCTGCCATGCCATTTCACTTTCTTGAATGATATGTCGTGCTCCATCCTCAGCAAGCTCATTGCGACGACCAAGTTCCATGATCCTCATGGTAGAACCTTCAACCATGAGATGTGCCTCAGCAAGAGCCTCCGACTGTTCACTCATGATACGTGCTGCACTGGCTAGTGATTCCCTCATGTACTCAATCTCAGTGGAGACATATCGTTGGTACATGTCGAATTTGTAGTTGGAATAGATGTTCATTTCACACATTGCTTCATTGCGATGACGTAATGCATCCTTAAACAAGCTGACTCTTTCTTCGAGTTCATACCTAGCTTTCTCACTCTTATCCATCTCATTGCTGACATGTAGAAGTTGCTTGCGAAATTCAATTTCGCCCGGAGTCGCGCTGTTGGAGGGCTTACGTTTCGCGGTGCCCGCCGAAGGACTTGCACCGTTACTCCGTGTAATGTTGGCCGAAAGACCTACATTACTTTTTTGTCCGCTATAGCAAGTCTCGAAGGTCGCCTCGCTGATCTTGCCGAAGACGATCTCTGTGGTGTTCCCCTTGCATTAGATTGGCCGTGGCTCGCAGAAGCTCTGCTATGCGCACTGCTGCTGAAAGCCACCGATGGACGGGCCGGGGCCGCAAAGGACATATGGGTTTCATTGCTGCTAGTATTGGTCTGCGACATCACTTCGGTTACTGTGCTTCACACCACTTCTGTTTACACCAGTCCAATCGACTGGTAGTAGGGCAAGAGGTTTCCGAAGTCGATGAGGAGGAGCCGCGTCCAATCAGCCACCAGTCAAGCTTTGCAATGTGAAGCCTGGCCGAAGGTTGTATGGAAGTAGCTCTTGAGCAGTTAGTTGTAGGACCACCGTACGCCCCAGGGTAGAGCGTACGGCTGATAACCTGAGATTGGGTACAGACCTGTTAGTACTCCGTGTCTAGTCCTTGAAAGTCTTTGAAGGCCCGCGATCCTCAAGCCCACAAAGCGCAGCAAACCCCTTCTTTCCTGTTCCAGCGGTCTAGCGTTGCTTGAGCCAAACAACGGGATGCGATAAAGGTCTCCTTCCCGTGTGGCTCTGACACATGACCTATATGGGGTAGTACCTGGCCTGCATTGTATTCACGCATAATATTTCACTATGGCGCTCAAAGAAAAATAAGCTTTGGTGGTACCCCCAACAGCCGCAATCGTTTATTCTTACAAATCTTTCTGAAGCGTGCTGCGAAGCAAAGTGCTGGAAACACTTCAGCTGGGTTTCTGTGAGTTAAATGGCCGCAAATCCTGTTGAACCTGACCTGGCTCTGCACTAAAGCCTCCCAGACCTTCTCCGGAACCTTCTCCGGAAGCTTCTCCGGAACCTTCTCTGGAACCTTCTCCGGAACCTTCTCCGGAACCTTCCCCGGAACCCTGTTGAACCTGACCTTGGCTCTGCACCAAAGCCTGTCCGACACCAAGGCTTCCTGGAACCTTCTCCAGAACCTTCTCCGGAACCCTATTGAACTTTACCTGGCTTTGCACCAAAGCTTTCTGGAACCTTCTCTGGAACCTTCTCCGGAACCTTCTCCGGAACCTTCTCAGGAACCCTCTGCACCGAAGCCTCCCAGACCTTCTCCGGAACCTTCTCCGGAACCCTGTTGAACATGACCTGGCTCTGACCTGGCTCTGCACAAAGCCTCCCAGACCTTCTCCGGAACCTTCGCAACCTTCTCCGGAACCTCGTTGAACCTGACCCGGCGCCTGCACCAGTGCACACCGGAGCTATTCTGGGCTGAAGACCCCATTAGCTTATGCTGTTGGGGAATAAACATGTTGCATGCATTCCAATTCGAGCCTCAGCGAGAATGAGCAGCCTTGTGTTTGGTATAGTATAGATTCTTCACAATTGTCATTCTCAAGACTATTTTAAGGCAGGTTGTGCCCAGTCCATCTTACTTCCATGTCAACAGTGCAAGTCAATATACTGAAAATCGACCTGAAAGACCGTCACGGGCCAGTCCTCCGGAACACGCATTGTGACACATGGATCGCGCCTTGGGCTAAGCCTCAGCCACATGTGGAGCGCAAGGCGATGAGCAATGGCAAAGCCGCAAAGCCTGACATCTGCTGATTTAAGCCATGTTCAAAACTATTCAGAATCAATCGATGGCGTTTACTCTCATCACTCTTAACCTGAAAAACAACCCATCCACAAGCCCACCGCTCTGGGTATGTTGCGATCTTGCACTGTTGGGGCTCCAGATCTCTCGCAGGGACTGGCGCAGGGACTGATGGCACAAACTGGTAAAAAGATGTAGCAAGAGCTGAATCCAACTCTAAAGAAATGGGACTGGTGCCTTGAAGCCCCCTTCGCAACTCATGCTCAAAAAGGGCAACAAATCCTCCCTGGGAAACTGACTTATCTGACTTCACTCCTATCTCACGATGCACAAACGGCCCCTTGCAGCATGAACCGAGCACCCCCACATTCGAAGCTCCAAAGCGTGGGGACTCTGGCTGCCTGCAGCCCGCCAAAGTCATGTTGGGCATCGCGCCAAAGGGAACACACCAAAACGTCTAATGCATCGATGAGCCGCAATTGCTTTGGTTGATCCCAAGCTGTCTTTCAACCATTCGGAGGTGAAGATATCTGCATGACTCAAAAGGCAACAATCCCACAAGTTCAACTTTGCTTAGAATCTCCACCATCAAAACTAAATTCCGGTTTCAGCTTGAGCAAATGCTATTGCAAGGACATAATCTGAGGTATGAGATATGTTTGCTTCAAAAAATGTATGTCACCCCATATAGCTGATAAAGAATGAATCAAATATATCTGATATCAAATGGTATTATCTCTTGACCCTTGATCATCTACAAATTGAAATGTTATCGGCCCATTAGCCCATTATCTACAAATATCCACGCTCCCCCAGCTCCACGGGCGTCCGTGGGCCTCCGTCTGGGGCTCGGTGTTCGGGATCTCGAGGTGGATCGATCAGTGACGGCGCTGCTCAATAGCAGGGCTATCTCAAGAAGAAACCTCCAGAGAAACAGGGCGAATTAGGAAATGGATGGAATCTGGTGGAAGGGCCACACATATTTCAAACATGTTGTTTAAAACTCAGTCGCTATATGTCAATATCTTGCGGTCACCCCTGGGTCGTCCCTCCGCATTCAGCCCGTAGCACATCGCTCCCCAGTGCACCTTCCAACCTCTTCGAGATCCTTTTGCACTGCAGAGCCCATGGGCCGTCGCTGCAGCTGATCCATCCGCATAGCCACAGCAGTGATCTTAGCCTTGCACTGAGAGAGCCTGCATTCATCGGAAACTGTCCCAATGGATTGGATGTGTTGTTCCGAGGCGTTTTTGTTGGGGGTGTGGTGCTGGCACACCCGGATGACAACATTAAATGGGGCAAGCTTAAGTTCAAAAGGCCTTCCAAAGCGGCATATCTAGTGCAATGATGTGCAATCTAGTGGAGCCCATACCTGCTGGAAGCTGCCCGCGTCTTCAGCATCGCCAGCTGTCGCTCATCCAGCTGTCCGCTGTCATTGCTGGTGTCCAGACACCGGAGACGCCTCCACACCATCCAGGATTCTTCAACATTTCTGCACTTCTGCACAAAATGCCCCCCTTCAACCCCAGTAATTTGGTGCAATTCCAGTGACACCAAGCTCAAACAGCCTTCAACAGTAGCCACGTCCCCCCAATGTAAAGCCCCACCACCACCACCACCACCAGGTTGAACCTTTCATCGGATGATGCGGAGAACAGCCGCTTCACCTCGAAGAGGTTTCGACTTGGACTTCGCGGGCTCAGCGATGGCGTGCCAGACGTCGCCATGGCAGCTGTGATGAAGAGCTGACGAACTAGGGCTGAAAAGGCTGAAGTCCATTGAAATCCCCATTGCAACTGATGAAAACTGATGGCAAATGATTGCAAATGGTACTGGTACATGATGCTGCCTCATGGAAACTGATGCTAATGCTAACTGCCTAAAAATCCCTGGGCCTTCCCTTCGATGAAATTTGCAATGGGAAAGCTCGTCATGACTTTTGCACCAAGTACAAGCAAAGAGATGTAGTGAATGTAGTGCGTCAAGGGTGACCACTTGAGTGTCTCCAAGTTTTTTTGGGGCAATTCATTGTATCATATTGTATCCCCTTCCGTGCACTGTGAGCCACGCCATGGGATTTGGTTGGGTCACCTTGCAAGGCCCAACTGTCGCAGCTGCGCCGAACGGGCCAGCACTCAATCGCCCTCAGGGTTCCAGGCCGGCCGGGGCGGGCCGGAGCCATCGGCAGTCTCGTTTCGGCGTGGCACTTGAAAGTCTGCTGATGTCTGCTGCAAGTTGCTTAGACCGAAAATATGGCCCTTTTCCCTCCGCATCCAGAGCGATATTATTTTGGATTTATGGAAGTCGCTCCAATGAGAATGGCTCTCCAATGACAAGCATGCTTCTCTGAAATTCGCCAATGGGCCGCAGGGCTACTGTAACTCAGGCTAAAATTCCACAAATGTCTTCGGCGATGTGGGTTGATGTGACTTCCACCTCAAAATCTTCTGGAGAAGCCGAGACACGCTGGCATTGGTCATAGGTCTTTCTTACCCAGAGTATATATTTACATTTACACCTCCCCAATTACCCAGCGCCTGTCCCATCGCCATTTCATTGAATCTGTGCGAAACTCAGCAAAATCATCTGGGTACTCTTGAGTGGTTGCCCGGTTCTGTTTCGAATAGATTGCCCATTGTATCCCATGATAGTTGCTGATGACTGCAACATCAGAATACCCCCTAAAGCATCACGAAAATGTCCGTACCATCAGCCCATCATGCTACATCCGAACGGGTTATTCATATTCCCCTCCTTTGATCGGCAATAACGAAATCTCATTTCTGGATGATTTTCCCCTTAATGAAATTAAAATGCACATTGATCAATTGATCATCATATTTCTAAGATTCTGGCGCCCAGCCTGGCTGAGCATCTCATCCAACGCCTCCAGGACTGGCACCCCCTCGGAGCTGCCACCTGCCTGGGGATCTGAAGAATAAACCAACTACCATAGGTCTTAAACCATATAGAGGGAGAGAGGTATATCCATAAACGGAATCCTAGATAGTCTATAGTGGTAACAACTGCCGTTTGGGAATGGTAAACATAGCACCAATAAATGGTTTACTATGAGGTTTACCACATGTAGTAGGGATATCTAAAAATCCCCTGGATTTGGGGGTTATCGTCCATAAGATGGGAATATATTTCAAGTCATGTTGATGACAGCCATGTCAAACCCAGATCCTACCGGATAAGTTCGTAATCATTTCACACCACTTCACATCACCTTCAATGGGTAGGTGGAAACAGACATCACACGGAGGGGGAAACAGGCTGCATCCTCATTTTCCAATCGACAATTATGGAACCAGAGCGCCGCGATTCTAGCAAAGAGGCGTTTTTCTCTCTGAGACTTTCACAGAAAGGCTCCACCAAACGATTTGAGCCGGTACGAGATCAAGCAAGACACATCTGCACTAAGCGAACTAAGCCCTTCGATTGGGGTTGGCACGCGAGTTTCTTACCCAACCAAGTGGTAAATCGGACGTGAATCGCGTGAATGGTGACCAGCTGCTTAGCCCCTGGCCACCAGGAGCTGCAAGTTCGCCTATGCCGGCAATGGAAGAAAAGGAAAAAGGGAAAAGAATTGAAAAGAATGTTTGATTGATATAATATATGTATATATGTGTTTTATATATATATATAGACATATACTGACATATGTATATATATATACACACACTGCACATACCAAAAAAGATATATAGGTCTTGGGATATATTAATATATTAAATATATACATATATATACACATTAAGCTGCAGGTACCTTTTGGTTGATCAACAACGAATTCGCAGAAACAAGGACTGGTTACAGTGACTGGTTGGCAGTCCACGTGTAGAAGTACACAATTGTCTTGCTATCTGTGACTAAGTCTTGTCAGACACCTTACAGATTCAAATCAATATGAACCTTGAAAAAAACTGATGCACGCCCGCTCCGATGCTTCAGTAAAGTTCTACTCAGTGACTGAGGGTCTCCTGTGCCCAGCCTCCTTGAACGCGAATTCCCCGCTTCCACCTTCCAGTCGGACCTGGGGCACTGTTGGGCAGGCTCAACGTGGCTCAGCAGGACAGCTGACCCACCAATATTTACACCGGCTTGTTGAAGGTCCAGCATATTTTCTTCCATAATGCTCTGTGCGGCTAGAGGTACACATAAGGTTAAAGATGTATTGGAGCTGGGAAAGTTCCCGTGCCAAATCACACCAATGCCCATCACGTGCCGCGCAAAGCAGTATCCGAGAGAGATGGTGGCAACATGTTTTGACTGCATCAATGTAATTACGTTCGTCTCCAAGTGCACAACTCATGGCACTCGCACAGGTGGGATTGATGCAAGTTGAAAATCTATAAGAGATACAGTTGCCAGCAGTTTCAGGCATCTGATTTCGTGACTAGAAGGGCCGGCCAAGACAGTGCCTGACACGCATCCCGGGGTCGCAAATGCCATGGCTGTCGGCATCTGTTTGGCAAATGAAGGCTGCAGCTTTCCCAGATCGACTACGCGCTCACTTATTCGCCAAGGCAATATCCTTACCTGGAAGTGCCCAGCCGTTCTCAAAACACCATGCGCCTTTAGAGCGCTGATCACTTGTGTGGTGTCTGTGTGCTCGGTGTGCCATGCATACGATTATATTTATATGTGTTTTTTGCGGTTTTCATTTGCAAATGGACACACAGATATTTATATATATATTATATGTGTGTGTGCGATTAAAAATGTAAATGTCTATATATATATATATGTGTGTGTGCGCGCATGTGTGTGTCTGTATGCGTGTCTGTCTGTCTGTCTGTCTGCCTGTCTGCCTGCCTGCCTGCCTGCCTGCCTGTGAACATTACATGAAACTACGCTACATTACACTACACTACACTACATTACATTACATTACATTACGTTACACTACACTGCTACATGAAACTACATCACACTACATTACATTACACTATGCTACATTACATTACATTACACTACACTACATTACACTACATTACACTACATTACACGACATTATACTACATTACACTACACTACATTACATTGCATTACACTACATTACACTACATTGTACTACATTGCACTACACTACATTACATTGCATTACACTACATTACACTACATTATACTACATTACACTACACTACATTACATTGCATTACACTACATTACACTACATTATACTACATTACACTACACTACAT
>Ga0126342_10011537_pt1 | contig 15781 bp, 8 predicted proteins | sample Cyp1metagenome_FD_92528 | JGI IMG/M metagenome (GOLD analysis project Ga0126342, IMG submission 92528) | Coral microbial communities from Lord Howe Island, Old Settlement Bay, Australia - Cyphastrea 1 metagenome | ecosystem: Host-associated > Invertebrates > Cnidaria > Coral ... | reverse complement strand
GAGGTCCAGCGGTGCTCACTGAGCTCGGCAGGTCCCAGGTTGAGGTCCAGCGGTGCCCAGTGCGCTCAGACCCTTGCAGTTGAGGTCCAGCAGTGCCCACTGCGTGCGGAAGTTGGCGAAGAGCTTGTCGAAGAGTTGGCAAGGCGGAAGTTGACATGGAAGTGGCAGAAGTGGACCTGGAAGTGGATGCAGAGGTGACGGAGGAGAAGGAGGAGAAGGAGAAGGAGAAGGAGAACAACTCTGATAAAATCTAACCCTCACCTGGCAGGCGGGGAATAATATACGGAAAACAAAAAAAATACCCTTTGACCAAATTCTACATCGGTGATATAGCCTTAGAGCTAAGGACCATGTTTTTCTTGTATGCTGCCTGAAACTAAGGCTTCACATAGACCACGCACATGCTAGGTCCTGCTAGGTACAGCACCAGGTAATCGTCCGCGGCTCCGCGACACAGCCCTGATCGTGTCTGGGGTCACGACCGGATCGTCTCTGGATGCACAGCAGTCATGGCCACGAGCCGGCGCACAGCCGATGGATCACTTGAGGTCATCCTGCTGTTCACAAAGAATGGCTGGTAGATGTGGTTTTCCGCCCAGTCCTTTGGTATATAGTTAATCCATCCCAATCTGTACATGGTAAAACGGTAGCAATTACCTATACCAATCCCAAGAATCAATGCGAATCTTGGGCTATGGGGGAACCACCACACCCTCCCGCCCTGGGTCTGTTTCCACGGATCGAGTTTTCGGGATCCCCACAAAGGTTCTACCTTCCGAGAATCAAACATGGCAATTGAACATCCACCATCCTTTGATGATGTTCAATGATTTTCTCATTTCAACCTCCACTTCGTTTGGGGATTGGGACTTAAGACCTCCATTTAATTCAATGCTTTTCCCATGTAAACCTGAGTAAACCTCCATGTTTGTTGGGAAATTCGGATAATTCGGTGGAAGGCCTTTCTTCCGCACTGCCTCAGCGAAACGTTGAAAGTGATCATCGATGCGTGCCATGGCGATGCTGCGAAATCTCAAAAAAAAACAACGAAATGTGGGCTTTTGATGTTAGAATTTGCAGGTACCCGGCCTGGTAAACATACTATTGAAAATGGCCCAGTCGAAATAGTGGATTTTCCCATTAATTGCATGGTGATTTTCCATAGTTTTTTGTATACGTTTACCGGGCCGGGTAATTTCATAGAATTGACACCCTGTTGCTTGATTACTGTATGGAGTTTTCCTAAGTCACGGGGGATCCCCCCGTCGTCACCATTGCTTTCAAGCAATACTTTTTTACGGTCCATCACGATGATTTGGTGGTCCCATGGATTGGAAAACTCCTTAAAAAACGGGAAGATCACCGGGGGTTCAAATTCTACCTTCGGCACACTAAAAAGAAATGGTTTTTCAGATAGAAACATACTTCGGAATATTCTGGACATGATTGTGGTGTCAAGAGGGTAAATGATCCTTAAGTAGGGGGTTCCAACTTAACTCACTTTTCTTAGTGATACAATCCATTTCTGAATTGGTGGTTTCAGTCTGTTTCTGAATCATGTTTGAGTTTGGGGTAACGACCCCATGGCTAAACGTTTCCGGTTGGGAACTTATAATTTATCTGTATTTAAGTATTTATCTCTATATATATATATATATATATCATATTGGAGGTTAGTCATGTCCCAAACACTGCACCCAAAAAACTGGTTTAACTGAAGTTGGTCATCCCCAGAATCATACGGCTGGTTGGTGGTTTGGAACAAGCCGCGTGGCCCAAGTCCTGTCAGGGTGGTGTGGCTACGCCGGCTAATCCTTGGGTGTGTTGCTGCGCATTGACTGCCATGGCATTGGATCCATTCCCCATGGAATTTTCGTCGGTGTCGAATGGTGATAGAATCACTTTGGTCGTTGATCTTCTTACGTTTGACCCTACTCATGACTCCCATTTGCTCCAGGTCAAGCATTCGGGTATGTTGTGTTTTTACACTGGTTTGCTTGAAGCAGGGTTCAGTTCGTACACAATTTGTGATGCTGTTTTGGGATGTCAGTATCCTATGCCTCGAATCATTTGTGGAGAAACTACCAGAGTCCTCTCACATGCACGACCTGGATGGCATGACTTCCGAAAGATCATTGATGCCTGTTCAGGTTTCGGTGGAGTTGCACATGGAGCTATGGCATTGGGTTTGAATACCACTGTAGCGGTTGATTTCAATGGTAAGATGCTTCATTTACATTCCAAGCATGATGGAAGTGAAGTTGTTTGTGGGGATGTGGGGCACAATGAGACCATTTTTAAGATTTGGCAAAGGTCTGACCGAGCAGCAATCATGACTGGGGGTTTTGCATGTCAGCCGTATAGTGCACTAGGTGACCAGAGGGGTAAGGATGATCCGAGGTCAGCTTCCCTGACCAGTGTGCTCAGAGCTGCGTACCTGTTGCAAGTTCATGTGTTAGTGCTAGAGTGCGTAACACCTGCCAGAAAGAATGCATTCGTTTCCCAATCCATTGATGCCTTTGTCAAACTGATGAACTTCCGGAAGGAGGTGGTTGATTTGCATTTGGAGGCTATTTGGCCTTGCAGGAGAGCACGTACATGGTGGGTTCTCACGAGTCCGGTCCTGGGTCCTGTTGGTCTTTCAGATTGGCAAACCATGTCAGATGTTGATGTCGTCCAGCGGCTCATTCCATATGTTTGCAAATGGCACCCCCAAGATGAACTTGCTTTGTCTCTTGATGCCAAGGAGCTGACTGCTTTTGGTTTTGAGGATGGGTCTTACACCAAATTCCTTCTGAAGCCTAGGGATGTTGCTCCATGTTTTTTGCATGCCTATGGATCGCAGTTAAGAGCCTGTCCGTGTGGTTGCCGCAGTGGTCCTCTGTCTGCACAAAGGTTAGCTGAGAAGGGTCTCTTTGGATGCTTGCTTTGCAGTGCCGCTCCGCCTGATGAGCTTTCCAATTTAAGGCACCTTCATCCCAGTGAAGCTTTGATTTTGGTTGGCATGGATCCCATTGTGGATTTTGGAGAAGATGTTCGCTTGACGTTGTCTGCCATTGGCCAGATTGCGAGCCCACTTCAATCCCTTTGGGTCCTTAGTTTCATTTCGGCACGAGTTGATGAACTCCGACATGGACACTGTGAGTTTCCACCTTTCACACAGTTGCAGGCATTTCGGTCGTGGCTTCTCATGAGGTCGAAGATTGTTTGGCCTTGCAATGATGAAATGCTTGATGATCCCAAGTTGGTGCATTTTGTTGATTGCTGGAAAGGCCATGGTGATCTGTTTCTCACTATTCTGTCAGGTGGGCTGATCTCATAGATCGCGATGTTTCAATTGCTGCCATTCTTGATGCTGTGATGCGTCAGGGTTTGAACTCCGACAACGCCCCTGATTGTCAGTCAGTGCCTGATGAACCTGAAACACCATGGTTTGACACGTGTGTCATTGACCCCAAAGGGGAGCCTTGCATTCAATGTGATAAGTGTTTCATTTCGTTTCTTGACGCTGATGAGCATACGGTGCCATTGATGTTTTCAGGTGGTGGTGCTGTGAGTGATTTCCTTACTGCCCATGCGAAACTGGTTGGACCTTTCTGGGTTGGCAAACTTCTTGATGCTGAGGGAAAGGAACTGCCAATGTCTCATGTGATTCAAGTTGGTCAGCATGTTCAAGTTGGTTTGTCATCTCCCGGTGTTGGGGTCCCGTTTGGTGTGCATATCTGTCACGATCTCATTGGTCCTCATGCTCTCTTGTCTGGTGATGTTGACATGGTTGCCTGTGGACAAGGTCTGAATCCCACCATTTCCCCTGAACCTGCTCCAATCAAGCTGCTGCGGGAATCCGGGCCACTCCCTAAATTGCCCGTTGGTATTTTCATGCGGGAATCCGGGCCACTCCCTAAATTGCCCGTTGGTGGTGTGCCAGGGGAATCCGGGCCACTCCCTAAATTGCCCGATGGTGATGTGCGAGCGGAATGCGGGCCACTCCCGAGAATGCCCGCTGGTGCACTGGATGACAAGCCTGAAAATTCGCACAATGCCTGTGTTGAGGCTGCATTGAAACCTAGGGGTGTTCCTGATTCCAAAATTGGCTGTGAGGGCAAGCCTTTGAGCGTTGACCCAACTGCTACCTGGACGCATCCCTGCTGTGCAGGACCTGATGCTGACATGAATGATGGCTCCAATCAAGGTCTGACCTGTGATGTTGGAGTTTGTTCTGTTGTTGGTCCTGTCAACAATGGTGCCTGGGGTGCTGCTGATTCCCTTCTTGCTTTGGACTCCCATCAGTTTCTGAATTTGCTTGTCCCGTGCGTTGCTGACCTTCCTCGGCTTCATTCTCTGAGACAGCAGTTTATACGGGGTACTGATCGCTTGCAGTTGTTGGGTAAACATCAGGAACTTTGGGCTGATGATGAGATTCGGTTTCATTTGTATTCCATGCAGCAGGCTTTCTTGAAGCATCCGAAGACCTCTCCGTGCCCGGGCCTGATCATCATTGACCCACTGGTTGCTTCGGCCTGGATCCAGAATCGTGCTTTTGCTTGTGAACAGTGGGCTGCCGCTCACCCTGAAGTACGTAGCCAAAGTTTACAAGTGATTATGGTTGTTCGGCTTGAAAAACATTGGATCCCAGTCCAGTTTGTTCCTATTGGCCAACATGTGAATGTTTTCACCTGGGATGCGCCTGACAACTCGCATGATGAGCTCAATGGTATGATTGAAAAGTTGGTGATGGCATGGGGGTTCTCCACATTCCTTATCCATCGACAGCAACGAATGTTCTTCTCCAGTCGGTTGTGTGGGGCTCTTGCAGTGCATTACATTCAACATGTGCTTTTTGGGACTCAACTCCCTACTGCTCAGGATGAGGCATTTGCTTCTCATACCAAATTGCGTGATAGGTTTGTGGCTTGCCTGAGTCAGAATGCGTTGGTGATGAGGCCGTGGCTTTGGGGTCATGGTGATGACGAGGAAACTGAGCGTGAATGGCCTTCTTCCCCGCCGTCTCCAGACCAATCCCCGGTCACTGGTGCTGGTGCTGCCGCATCAAGTAGTGAGATTCCATTTGCTAGTGATTCGAACCGACTGCTCTCCACACACTTGTGCATTTCACTTGATGATCGACTAGATTTAATGAAGTCGCATGGCCGTGATCTTGCGGATGATGAGATCCGATTTCATTTGAACGTCCTGGTTGATCAGCACAATGCCTCGAGACACATGTCTGCCCCTGCCAGTCCATATGTGTGGGCTTTTGATTGCCTGAATTTCTGGAACTGGGATGATGTGGGGCATATCCTCACAGAAAAGTGGTGTAGGGGATTTCCGTCTGTCCGTGAAGAGTCCCAACAAATTGTCACGGTGATGCATGTTGATGACCACTGGCTGCCTTTTTGGCTGGTTCCTGGAGGACGGGTGTTGGTGGCCCATACTTTCAATGATTGGGTAGACTGGGATATTGTTGAGGGAAAAATTCGATGGATGGGTTTGCACCTTGGCTTTGAGGACACCGTTATTCACAGGGTCCCAAATGGTTTGCCTGATCACCGTTTATGTGGTCCGCATGCTCTTGCTTTCCTTGCTCACATCTTGTTGCGAGTTGATTTGCCTGAGACCATCACTGAACTTGAAGACATGTTCACTGGACAGAGAGCCTCTTTTGTCCAGGAAAATTATGCTGATCGTGCCTGCAGGTGTCCGATTATCTGGGGAGCTGGAGGTAGTGGTGCTTTGATTAAGTCCTTGTCTGATGAGCTCCTGCGGCATGGTGTTCCTGCTCAGCTGACTGAGGCACGTGCTTCTCAAGCTATTAAAGCGATTGGGTCGGAGCAGTTGGTACAGGCATTGCAACACAAGCAACCATGGCGCCAGCTCAAGGCGCTAGGCAATAATGTGAACTTCAAGTTTGTATTGCCATCAGAACTTGCTGTGGTGGTTGAGAACAACAAATCCAAACCAGTTGGCAAGAAATCTTCCAGAGAGAAACCGTCTCCTGGAATTCCTGCTCCGATCGAGATTGATCCAGCCAAGCTTCAGGTGCTCGAGGGTACATTCCGTTCACAGGGTCAAGTGTTGCCCCAACTGAGCCCGCAGCAAATTGGGCCTCTCAGTTCTGGATATGTCCTCATGAGTCTTGCTGATGCTGAACCCTACCTGACCAGTGGCAAGCAAGTGTCACAAGAACCATTGGCATTGGTAGTTTTTCATCGACGTGATGTGACTCGTCAGTCGATGTTGCCACAGACGCAATGCACAGTACCATGCCGATGCACTTTGGATAATGAGCCCATTTTGGCTGAGGCTACCCTTGTTCAAGTTGTGTCAGGTCCGGTTGAGAAGTGGGCGGGTTCCGATGTGATTGCAGTTGATTCGCCTGATGTCTGTACGGTGAAGATCTCTGTCTTTCAGGATGAGTTTGGAGATTCTTGGGAGACGTTTTGCAAAGCACCCATCCGGGGTATTGTCGGTATGATCCCTGAGCTGAAGCGATGCATGACAACTGGTTGCACATGTCCAGCCTGGCATAACGAGGAGGGGATTCCAATTCGTGAGCCCATCTTGGACCTATGGAAGCGACAATTTCTGAAGTTTGGGTTCAAGCAAGCTGAAGCTGGCCAGGCTGATTTCTTTTGTGTTTCCATGCGGGTTCCTGTGTGCCTTTTGGATAAAGTTTTGCATCGAAGTGGACACCTTGGAGTCTATGTTGAACCCCGGACTGCTGATGGCAAAGAAGTCATGGATGATTTCATGGTCATTTGGATGCCCAAGCATTCCCTGCAGTCCCTGCATCACACACGTCAAACTAATCCCGCAGTGGTAGGCCTTGCTCGTGTGGGTGATCGACGAGGGCTTAGAGTTCCAACTTCGCAAGCTCATGAGGTCCACAAGATAGTTAGGCCGGACACGTTGTTCTTGCCTCCAAGTACTCGGACACAGTACACTGCAGGTCCCTTTCCATTTGGTCTTGATCGTCAGGGCATCTCAAAGGCAATGAAACAAGTTGGTTGGGATTGCAAACCACTCCAGCCAGCAGCTCCGCAGCCTGGCAAAGGTGCCATGTGGGTCATCCAAGCAGTTGACCCTCCTCCGAACACGATCGTTTTGACCAGTCATGGTGAAGTTGTGATCTCCAAGCACAAAAGCCCTGAGCAGCCTGCTCGTGGTAGCGTGTCTGTACCTGTTGCGTCTCCTGCGACACTCGCATTGTGTGGTCAGCCTCAGAATGGTAGTGTGGACCCGTGGCTCAAACAGGACCCGTGGGGTTCTTATGCTCCAGTCTCCAAAACTCCGGTTGTGAATGTTCCAGCAGCAACTGACAGCCTGCATCAAATGGAAAGTCGCATTCAGAGAGCCGTTTTGGCAAAGATGCCGCAGTCCATGGAAGATGATGTTCCGGACAGAATCAGTACCTTGGAAACTCAGGTGCAGCATCTCTTGACCAAGCAAACCCATATGGAAAGCCAGTTTGGTGAATTCTCTGCACAGCAAACTCAGCAGGTTTCTCTGCTTCAATCTCAGGTGAATGCCAATGCTCAGCAAGTTCATGGTCAACTTGAACAGCAAAATCAAAGTATCCAAGCGATGTTCGAGACCCAGTTGACTCACATCAGAGGCTTGCTGTCAAAACGCACCCGCGAAGATGGTGAATGAAGTTTTGGGCGTGGATGGTGTTTTTGGGCCCTGGCCCTGTTTGTGCAGATGTGGTTCATATTTCAGTGCCTTTTCACTGTCCTGGTGCCCTCCTTTTTACTTGGGGTTTCGGCTGTGTGCCGATTTTCACATTGGTGTGGTCATGCTCGATTGAAAGTTCCAGTGGCCCGCCTATGTGCTATTTTGCTTTTGATTCGGATTGGGGAAGCCACTAATCCTGGTCCGGATGATTCGTGTTTCATTCTTGGGGTTGCCAATCCTACTGGGTTGCGTAGTAAGGCGCCATATGTGACTTCTCAGATGGCGTACGGAGATGTTTGGGCATCTAGTGAAACGCACTTGTGCTCACGTGAATTGGCTTCTTTCAATGCTGGCCTTAAATTTTCTGGTGCTCAGTTTCAGCCATTGGTAGGAGGGCATCCTGTCCCTGATTCTCATAGCAATGCCGGATGTTGGAAAGGAGTTGTGGTTCTTGCCAAAACGCCGGTCAGGAAGTTACCACATGATTGGCCGATTGAGATTGCACAGTCCAGCAGGGCCTTAGCGGTTACAACAATGCTTGATGATGTTTGGCTTACAGGCGGGGTCGTCTATGGAGAACCTGAGAGTCATCTTTATCCTCATAGGTTGCGACATACTGAGGCTCTGTTGCAGGCAGTTGTGAGTTCCATCAGTTTTCTTTCCTCTGGGCCTCGCTTCGTGGCCGGAGACTGGAATGTGAGTTTTGGGGAATTACCAGTGTTTGACATGCTCTCGAAGGCGGGATTTCGTGATCTCCAAGAGTTGGCTGAAGAGAGGTGGGGCATCATGCTTCATTTCGCCTGAATTACAGTCCCTGTTGCAACATGTTTCTGTGATCAGTGATGTTTGGCCGGACCACGCAATCTTGCAGGGGCACTTTGCCCGACTCCGCACATCGATTCCTAGAGACATCTGGAGAATGCCTGGACAGTTTCCTTGGCCTGTGCATTGGAATGTTCCTGACGATCTTTGGCAAAGGCTGCCTGGTACTTCATCTGAGAAGTATGCTGCCTTGTGGACTTATTTCGAAACCCAAGCTGCTCGCACTTTGCCTTTTGTCCCAGGTAAACAAGTTAGAGGGAGAGGTTGCACCACTGCGCCTGTTGCCAGACATGTTGGTAGATGCCCACCATTGCAAGCTGGTAGGACCGGTGATTTTGCCCCCAACTTTTTTGGTGCCTCGTTTAGACATGCTCAGTGGGTCAGACAAGTGCGTAGGATCCAGGCATACATGCGCCATGTCCTTGCCCGAGGACCACAGACCCCGTATGCTTCTCAGCTGTGGCAGTCTATTTTGGTTGCAAAGGGTTTTAGTGGAGGGTTTGCTAACTGGTGGGGGTCGGTTTCTACCAAGACCTTTGGATCTCCATCTCAAGTCCCTTGGTCTCCGCCTGCATATGGGGTTGTGACTTGCATTTTTGAGACGATGGTGCTTGAGGTCCGTTCTCTTGAAGCCAGTTTGAAAGCCACTTCTTGCCAATATGCCAAGTTGCGTAGGGCCAAAAAGCCAAATGTTTTGTTTCGGGACATCAAGGAGCCTCAGCCAGGTGGGGTTGATTACTTGCTCAAACCTTTGAAGACAACGGTGATTGATGTTAATGCTGATGACGGTTCCGTGGTTGTGGACTCTCCTCAGATTTGGCCTTCTTCTGGTCAATTGTTCTGCAATGGCAAAGAGTTGGAAGTCATCCATGCTGATCACGATTGTGTGTGGGCTGAGGATGTCACTCATGTGCAGGTTGGTGCTTGTGTCACGCATCTCAGTAAGGTGGGAACCAAGCAAGAACTTTGTAATGCCTTTATGAGTGAGTGGAGTCAGCGGTGGGATCGGCATCAGCATGTTTCTCCAGAGCGGTGGCAGGTGATCTTGTCATTTGCTCGCCAGCATCTCCCACGGTGCAGCATGTCATGGCCTTCTTTAGGACCTCCTGAATTAGCTTCCTTGATTGCTCGTAAAAAGAAATCATCTGCCAGTGGATTGGATGGTGTGTCCATTGTCGATTTGCAGAGCATGCCTCTTGGGGCGCTTTCTTGTTTCTGTGAGATGTATGCGGATGCTGAATTGGATGGGTCCTGGCCGACTCAGCTTCTTGAAGGCAAAGTGGTTAGCTTGGCCAAGAATGAGTGTCCGAGTGTTGTGATGGACTATAGACCGATCACTATACTTGGTTTGCTGTATCGCTGTTGGGGGTCGTATCACTCCAGGCATGCCATCCGACAGCTGGATGTCATACTTCCCGACACACTCTATGGGTCTCGGCCATCACGATATGCAGGGCAGGTTTGGGCGCAGTTATTATGGGCTGTTGAAGAGGCCACTGCGAGCAGTATTGCCTTGTCAGGCATTTTTGCGGATATCCAAAAAGCATTCAACTGTCTCCCACGGTTGGTGGTCTTTGAAGCAGCTGCCATTGTTGGTGTTCCATTGCAGATCCTTGTTGCATGGGCCGGGGCTCTCTCCCAGTTGAGTCGCCGATTTCAGCTTGGTGCCTATTTGTCTCCACCAGTTTTCAGTTCCACAGGAATGCCTGAAGGAGATGGGTTGTCATGCTTAGGTATGGTGGTCGTTGATGTTCTTTTTCATTTGTGGCATCGGTTTTATTTTCCCTTGTGCCAGCCGGTGTCATATGTTGATGATTGGACATTGATTACAACTAATCCGAGCAAAATGGAAGACTTGTATGCGTGTTTACAGTCCTTCACAGATGCTATTGACCTTCAGATTGATGCCAAAAAGACTGCCATGTGGTCTGTGTGCTCCCATGGTCGTAAACTGATTCAGAATGCAGGTTTTGGTGTGGTTTCCAACTGCCGCTCCCTTGGGGCACATGTCCAGTTTTCGCGTAAACACACCAATGCCAATCAAATGAAGAGGGTGAAAGCGTTGCAAGGGGTTTGGCCTAGACTTCGTTTGTCTGCAGCTGCCTACCGGGTCAAAGTCCATGCCATACGTGCGGCCGCTTGGCCGAAGGGTCTTCATGCCATTCCTGCCACCACGATTGCCACTTCTACATTTAAGTCCTTGAGAGCAGGTGCAATGAGAGGGTTGGACGCTGACGGATCAGGGGTGAACTCACACATTCACCTTGGCCTTATTGAAGTTCCTGAGACGGATCCTCAATTCTGGGCAATCATGCAAACATTCAGAATGGTCCGCGACTGCGGGATTCCTGACATTGTTGGTCCTGTCCTTCGATCCTTGGTTGATGGTGATGATCGGTATGCAAGTAACGGGATTACTTCAACCTTACTCACGAGGGTTCAGACTTTGGGATGGCATGTGGATAATGATGATCTTTTGGTCGATGAGTTTGGCAGCTTCTCTTTATTTGATGTTTCCATCGAAGAACTGAAACACAGAATGGAATGGTCATGGCTTCATGTGGTTGCTTCGCGTGTTGCTCATCGCCCTGGTTTTGCTGATCTGGAGCGGATTGATCCAGGCAGAACGCGTTCGTGGCTCAAATCACTTTCTGTTGCTGACCAAGCATGCTATCGGAAACTTTTGAATGGAGCCCACATTACTCAGGATGGTAAACATTATTGTCAGGAGAGTGATACCGATGTTTGCAAGTATTGCTCATCCAGTGACTCCAGATTTCACAGATTTTGGCAGTGTCCTCACTTTGCAGAGTGTCGCCAGGGAATGTGTCCTGCTCTGTATGCAGCACTGCCGGAGTTGCCTGAATGCATGGTGTCTTATGGTTGGGCTTTGCGGCCAAGCACTTTCCATGAATGGACTTCATATATGGCTCAGGTACCGGAACAAGTCATTCCTTTTGTGAGTGGTTGTGCTGGCGAATGGGTCCATATGTTTACTGATGGTAGCTGTGCCAATCCTCAGTACCCTGAATGTTGCTTTGCTGCATGGGCGGTGGTGGTGGCAGACTCTAACATGCTCCAGCCTGCTTTCATTCTGGATTCAGGTGTTCTTCCTGGTATTCGACAAACGTCAGTAAGGGCTGAATTGTACGCAGTTCATCGTGCCATTCGATGTGCCGCAGTTCAGGGTCTTAGAGTCCATGTATGGTCTGATTGTGGTGCTGTTGTGTCCCGTCTTGGTCGTTTGCTGAGTGGTGTGAGGGTTCGTCCGAACTCTCCTAATGCTGACCTTTGGAGCCGGATCTTCAATGATCTCCAGACTCTTGGCAGACAGAATGTTTTGATCACAAAAGTAGCTGCGCACAAGAGCATTTGCCATGCCGAGTCGCCGCTTGAGGAATGGTGCTTCCTGCACAATCATTTTTCAGATCAAACTGCCGGTAGGGTGAATATGCAGAGGCCTAGGGTTTTTTGGGACCTTCTCGAACGTCATGTGCAAGCTTGTTTGTTGACGGATCGGTGGAATGTGGAAGTTCAACGAGTTCTGCTGAGTGTTAGTCAACGAGTGCTTCGTAGCGACCAGCCTGTGGCTCCAGATGAGGAGGTTCCTCTCCCTGTGGCTCCTGTGCCTTCATGGAAAGCGTTGCCTCCGTTGCGGCATCTTCCTAGTGGAGCAACACGATGGTATGGTGATGCGATTGTTAGATCAATTGTTAGCTGGTGGTGGGGAACCTTGACAGGTGCTTCTGGGCCAATTTTTTGGATTTCTCATTTACAGCTTTTCATCGACTATACGAGCTCCACAGGTTTGGAAGGGCCAGTGAAACAACAAGGTTGGAAAGAAGGGTCAACGAGCCCTTTGCTGGGGTTGCTGCAGCCGTCGTTCAAACAGCGAACAAAATGGTTTATTAAGGTTTTGAAGGAAACTTTGAGACATTTGCTTGTTCCTTTGGAGTGTGCGTATTGCAAGCCTGAGAGCACCATGATTTCCATGTTTGTTGGATGTGTTGCGGTACCTTGGCCGCTATGTCGAATTGAGGCAGTTGATCGGTGGCTCCACCAATACACTGACCAGCCCTTTCGTCGGCAGAGCAAGGCCATTGACTCCCTGCCTGTGCCTCGGAGATGCCATTCCTTTCCGAGTGTGGATCTTACTACGTGCCAGTAGTGCGCCCGAAAGTGGGCTGCTGTCGTTCTCTACAGCAGCGCGAATCGGAAATGGAGAAATGGTGGTTTGGAACATGTTTTATTTTTCCATATATTGGGAATTTCATCACCCCAACTGATGAGCTCATATTTTTCAGAGGGGTTGAAACCACTGACCAGATTATTAACCATCATTAACCATATATAAACCATTATTAACCATATATTAACCCTTGAAACCATTGAGTTGCTTAATCCGATGACCGTAAACTGCTGGGTTTTTCCAACTCGTTGGTTTTTCCGAGACATGACGAGACACCGAGGCAAGCTGCAGGAACTTTGAGCGTCTCAACCTTCACCGCCCCGTTGTGTAATTTATTCCTGGCAGCGATCGCAGGCGAATCTTCAGGAATGGGGATGAGGATGGTGAAGCATCTGCTGACAATATAAGATGTATATATATATATATATATGTATATAAATATGTATAATATATATTACAGTATAAATATATACTATATGACTATATGACATGTATGTAATTATGATTATTCACCCAAGTTGAGGGGCCATGTGTTCAAGTTGGAACTGGCAAGTGGGATGAATTTGGGTACTTTTTCCGATTATTTTCAGGTACCAAACCCATAGGATATACCCAGCTATATGCTAGTCAAGTGGCTGCCTGGGATTTTTTCACGGAACAGATTGAGGGTGGGTTTATGGTAGATCGGGTATGGTTTCTTTTTGGATTAAACGCATAGTCTCGATGTTATTCTATGTTCGTACATGTTTTTTGGATCCTGCAAAGGTATTGCACCTTATAGGTTTTTGTTCCTAATGGTTTATCTATGAAAAGTGCGTACGAGGTACCGAAATGCTGTTGATCAGCAAAAAATACACTCTGATAATCTAACATAGTCATGAAAAAGACAACAATGATGGTCAACAATGTTTGAATTTTGAATGGTGGATCATCTACAAATGGGCCATGATCATCCATTTTTCCTTACGTTAGATTAGCAGACACCATTCAGCCGTATCGCACGAGAGCCTCTTCGACCTTGACATTTCTCTGGCCACATTCAACCGAATAAACACATACCGCATCAAGCATCCTCAATGACCAGACTTGGCTGCGATTTTGAACACCCAAAAAAACAAAAAAGCCGTTGTGGCAATGACATCCTCGGTGCTTGATGGCATTGTGTCTGAAGAAATCACTTGGTCAATGCTTGTTTTCTGGGAACGGATGCATTTTCGTCTTGTTCCCAAAAAAACTCTGCCGCCGTGTCAAGTGTGCTGCTTGTTTGTTTTATTGTCGATGATTCTTGGTTTAAACCGTACGTATAGTTTATATAATTATTTTATAAATCATTGCCATGACTGGTCCCACAACACCAGGACTTTCTTGGTAAAACAAACATTTGAGTTGGTTGAAGCCGTGTTTATTTTTTGGCTGTGGTTCAAAACTTCTGTAATCGAGTAATGACCATCAAAAAAATGATGCAAATCCATATAAATCCCATGTTTGATCCGTAACCATCATCATATATCTGTGATTCATCACAGGTAGAGAGTGGATTATAAATACTGTATTTTACCAGGATCAGAACTATCAATAAACATCAATATAGTAATATACATCAATAAACATTACGCACCAAACTGGGCCTAGGTCGAAACTTAAGACCCAGCATATATTTTTTGTTAGTTTCCATCCATTCTTGAGATACACAATTTTTGATCTATACTGGACCCATGTTTGGGAAACTACAGGAATAATCAAAATGGATAGAATCCATAAGATTTCTGGTTCTTCGACCTTTTCAACCACCAATTCGAGGTCACTTAACCCCAAATTTTGGGGTCACTTAACCTCGTCACTCAACTTCAAAAAAGGGTTCACTTGAACCTGGTCCTTGTTGAACATGGAGCCAGAAACTGGGTACTGCTTGGGAGCCGTTTCTGTATGGCAGGTGCGTTCTTTTCCTCGCTGCGGGGTGCATGTTTCATCATCATCGGAGCCAGAGCCTCCGTTCGAAGCTCTGCAAAAAAAATGATCAGATCACCTTGGTCCCCAAATGGGCAATGAACCAACAAACACATGGATGTTAATTGGGGAAATTTGGTTTTAATGGGATCTGACCATCATTTTTTTGAACGTTCAATGGGAAGATGGTTGGTTTGAATATCAAAGAGCGGGGATTTAATGGGAGTGAATCAACAACATGGTATATGGGTGTGTCCAATAATTATGGGAACAAATCCACTAGTGAATCAAATTTTCCCCTATAAAGAGAATAGCGAGGGTATCCAGAATTTGTATGGAAATGTCACACAGCCCCAGATGAGAACAGATCAGGTCATTTTTTTACCCAGCAAAGATGTGGATTTTGTCTGCAAAACTGCGGATATACCATGGCATGTTGTGGAGTTTATCTTCCGGGCAAGTTGTGTTATGACACCACTGGCCGATGTCACCATGTGATGGTCAGGATCGGGGGGTATCATCCTTTCAGCATGTTTTGATGTTTGTTTTGGATCATTGCAACGCCCACACCCATAGTGACGGGTGATTACAGTATATCCATGAGACATGCTGCTATGTCTAGCATGAATGCTGATATTTTGAGGCTTATGCTATCGGGTTGAATGATGGTTCATGGATACGGATGCATTCTGGATGTTAATATTGGTCATAATCGTTTGCACTGTTTTTTTTCCAACAATTCCTTCCGCCTCATAGCCCCTTGAAACCTTCAGTGCAATGGTTCAAATTTTGGAGTCTACTTGGGGTGCAATTGACGTTATTATCGTTATTAATGGGTATATATAATTATGGCAAGTTTCCCCATAAGTTGGGATATAGACCCCATATTTTATCATGAATATCATTGCATCATTATTATATACCTGATAAAATGAATAATGATTGTAAAACCATTTTTTTGGTGCACCCACAAGTTGGGATATTTGATCTTATCATATATATATGGGAGCCGTCCAAAAACCCCAAAAAGGTTTTTAGTAAAGGACCTATTCTCGCATTTTTCCCATGGTCTAAAACCTGCATCGCGCAAGTTTCGCGCAAGGGCGGCCCAAGGTACGCGCAAGTACTATTGTTATCATTATTACAAGT
>Ga0126342_10011536_pt1 | contig 15782 bp, 17 predicted proteins | sample Cyp1metagenome_FD_92528 | JGI IMG/M metagenome (GOLD analysis project Ga0126342, IMG submission 92528) | Coral microbial communities from Lord Howe Island, Old Settlement Bay, Australia - Cyphastrea 1 metagenome | ecosystem: Host-associated > Invertebrates > Cnidaria > Coral ... | reverse complement strand
ATCGCCACATTGGAGCTAGGGAACGGAGACAGCTGATACCACATGTGCGCTTTCAGGTTCCATTTCTGGGGCCGGAAAGTCAATTGAAATCAGGCTTCGCATGTGCGGGCCTCCTCTGTAGGTCTGGTTCACGTCTTGTTTCACCTTTCGTTTTACCTTTCCAGTTGCTACACGGCAGTGTCGTTGCTTGCAACTGGATCGCAAATCAGTGAGTTGCCATGCCAGTGCGGCTTGCTCCATGTGATCTCGGGGCTTCTGGCTGGGGGGAGCCCTGGTTTCCTTGCTTTATTCACAACCCAGGTATGACGATGTTGATGATGTTTTCGTTTTCGGTTCTTTTGTTGTTTCTCCGCCATACTAATCCAGAGGGTGATACAACGTTATCACCTCTCCTCCTTCGATTGACGTTGTTGAACTGGCCAGCCGATCACTTTCCTTTGCTTGTGGTTTTGCTGGTTTTTGGGTGGTTTTTGTTTGTTTTGTCTTGTTTCGCTTTTGTGTTTGTTTTGTGTTTTCCGGGTGTGGCTGCTGGATTGTGACGGCTCATTGGACTATGTATCGGTCTCGCCAGCTCAACTTTTGAGGCTCTCTTTGTATTGCCCACGTTACAATTGGTGCAACATGCAATTGAAAGTGTTGAACGACCTGGCGGAAGCCAATGGGCGTCGGACAGAAAAAATGGCAGTCAAGTTAGGTTGAATGACAAAAAAAACTCAGAGGGACTAAGAAAATGCATATGACTTAGAAGGTGACTTAGAAGAATATCGCAGTTCCGTTCAAATGCAAACATTCCACTGCATTGCCCTTTGCCCTTTTTGACGAAATCAAGTTGTTGAGGACATCGCCAGAGCTGATGCCGTACCTCATGCCAATGCCTGCGAAGCCAAGTCCAAAAGCGGCCGGCACTCAAGACCCAACAAGCGATCTACGGAGGGGCAAGTAAAGGTGAAGGAAAGTTCCAATCAAAGCAGGGATCCCCGATCGACATCCCCCCAGGATGTGTTGCCAGGACAGCCGATGGAAAGCCATTGTGCTTTGCTTTCAACAAAGGGGTGTGTGGATACCACGGGTGTTACAACCATTGCTGTCACAAGGCCAAGCCAGGCCACGAATGCAGTCACAGCCAAGAATGACAATCAGCTGTCCAGGCTGGGCATGATCTACAGTATCTCAGCAACGGCTAGTTTCACATCAGCAGCCTACCGTAGAAATCAGGCGATCTCGTCGTGTAGTGGTATAATGCCCGTCTCAGGACCGTGCATAGACAGCTAGCCGCGGATCGATTCCCCCCGGGTACGGGGCTGCGATCGTGACGTGGTAGACGAGTAAGTCTGAAGTGCCGCGACCCGCCGAAAGGCACAGGGCGCCGGTCAAAAAAAAAAGCAGCCTACCGTAGAAATCTGTTGTGGACAGGCTTCACTTTCACGTAGTTTGATCGACGGAGTTTTTCCGTTCTCGTAGTGGACGAATAACCGGCCCCCGGAATTATCCATTTGGGAATGCCGTGCGGAACAGCATCCAGAACACAGGAAAGACCCGATGCAAAATCACAAATTCTCCAGGGGGCCCCACAACCTCCGCCACTGCATTCTGCCGATCATCCCCTAGGCTTGCCCCACATTAATCCAGATTCGGCATCAGGCAGACTGAAAAAAGCAAACCAGTTGTATGGATTCGTAGTTGACATCTCACGCGATTTTGGGATTCGTTAACCGAAGGTTTCTTCCACAACTGCTGCCATGGAGGCCACAAAGAAAGAAAGGAACTCGTTCGAAATCCACCCCAGGCGTATTCCACTCACTGACAGCAGTCTGCCAAAATGATCACGAACACTTGCCTTACCAGGTTCATGCCGAAAATGGCACCTGGGTTTTTCGACACATCCAGTGAAGCGGCCTATCCTATCCAGAATTGCTGAAGTAGCAGCGGCCATTCGAACCTTTTTGACTGCCAAAAAGTTCTCGTTTAGCCCTCCACCCAACCCCAGGATTAATACTCTCGCTGTCCAACACCGACAGCATAAAAAGCCTGACCAACTCATTTCCGAATTTGCCGTAATTCACTGGTTGCCGTCCCATAGAAAAATTAATGATTCTCAAAAAGTGATCCCTTCTTCTCTACGGGGGATACCAAGAAGGAGATCCGATGAAGAGGTCAAATGATGACATCTTGGTGGGAACTTGACACACACCCGATCAGTTTGTAAGCAAAGCCCAGGGCGTGACTCACCCGATGGACGAATGAGGTTTGTGTCTGAATCCGAACCCAAGCTTGTGTCCATAGAAAGAAGAAAAAACTTGCTCAAGGCAAGGATTATGGCCAAGCAGCTGGACGCGCAAGCTGCAGAAAGGCTTGCCGGAATCAGTTGAAAAAGTGGTGAGTGGGAAGAAAATCCTACTTTGGCAGAAGCTGCTGGAGCAACATGGTTATGATGACATGGAGGTGGTGAAGTTCATGAAGGAGGGGCATGATCATCCACCCTGTTGTCCTCTGAAACTGAAAGTGGCATCAACTTTAGAGGTAGAACTCCGAAGTTCTGCGGTTCCCTGCAGACCAGCCTTGGAGCTACAGGATGCAGATTACGTGGTGGCCTTGACATTGGAGCTGGGGAAGACAAAAGAGCTTGTTGGCAAAACGCTTGACCTGTCCAAAGCATACAAACAACTCCCCATCTTGCCCAGCCACAGAGACCTGGCTGTTGTCTTCTTCCGTGACAGCAGAGGGGATGCCCGGTACTGCATCCCTAACGCCCTGAGGTTTGGGTCCACTGCAGCGGTGTACGCCGTCTACGCATTCAACCGGATGAGTAGGTCGTTGTGGTTCTTGATCAATGTTTTCCTGAAAGTGCCAGCGTCTGTGTACTTTGATGATTATCCTATGTTTTTGCCAGAGGCAAGCGCCCAGGAAACGGACACTTTGGTTTCCGACTTCCTTGACCTCTTGGGATGGCGTCACGACAGAACGGGGCCAAAAGGCAAGCCCTTTGCCTCAGCCTTTGATGTGTTGGTGCTGACTCTAGACCTGTCCGGGCTGCGAAACTCTGACTCAGTCACCTTGAAACAGAGAAGGGAGGGTCAAGATCTCATCAAAACTGCTCAAGGTCAAAGAGACTGGGGTCATGAGCCTAGCCGAGGCACAAGAAATACATGGCCTCTTGAATTTCGCAACCGGATACTTCGCTGGCAGATCTTTGAAATACGCCTTGGTAGATAAAGGTCATCCCCACATGCCCCAGTTGAAAAACTGGTGTGAAGAGGTCCTTATCTTACTAAGTAGCGTTCAACCCAGGACCATCCCGATAAGCATTAACACCCGAACCGTGTTGGTGTTCACTGGGGGATCTTGGGAGGACGGAGTTGCCGGCTTGGGAGCTGCCCTTTTGGATGAGTCTACAGGATCCCGCGTGGTCATCCAAGATCGTGTGCAAGAGAACCTGCTTAGCCTTTGGAAAGGATTGGTAGGAGATCAGCTCATATGCCAAATTGAGCTTCTTGCAATGGTTCTTGTCAGGTGGCAGTGGAAACACGAATTGCATAGTCGAAGGGTTCTCCTCTTTGTTTATAATAACTCAGCCCGAGGGGGCGCCGTTAAAGGCAGCTCTAATAGTCCCACAATGGATGACTTAGTGAAGGCCTTCTATGCAATCGAGGTCCATTTGCCATCATTCTGGTGGGTAGAAAGGGTGCCCAGCAAGAGCAACCCGGCGGACGAGCCGTCCCGATTCGAAGGTCAGGAAGCGGCACTCCGTTGGAAAGCCCATTTCCTGCCGAGGTTTGAGTGCCAAGACCAGGTTGCAGATTGGCCAGTCAAAGCGGCAGAGAACAGACGACTCGGTTCTTGAAAAAGAGGGTATGGAAACCGATCCAATCCAGCCGCTTAGCAGAAAGCCAGCTGATGATCCAACCAGATGGGTCGAACAACCAACAGGCTGGAAACTCGGATGTACAGACTCAGAATGAGAAAGCCCGAATCTCAAACCGGATGTTCCCCCGATCGTGAAAAAGGAATGCTGCGCCGAGTGAGTTGTGAAGTGCATGAGCAGTTTTGAATTTGTTGAGATTGACATGTCACATTGACATTGATTGAGTGTTTTTAGGGTCAAGGAGTCAAAGACAAGAAGGGATTTTACACAACGTGGATAGAACTTTCTTGGATCCTTCGACTTGATTTTTTTCATGCTTAGCTGCATGAAATACCCTAAAAACAATCAACAGAAACCCAACCGAGGAATCGACAATTTTGTGACGTGTTCTGTTTTCTTGATTTCGGCAGACTTCAGATTTCGAAAGATTCATAACTGAAACTATTGACATGTTACATTGGCTATCGAAAATCAGTACTGAAATTTGGAACATATCGAATTGGAGTTGGAAATGTTCAGAAGTTAATGAGTTGAATGTCGTGAATTTTGGCTTGGAGACCTTCAACGAAGAAGGCATTAAGAGCATCTGAGCTCTTTCATGTTCATGTCATTTCAAGTGTTGCGTCACTGGCATGTAAAAAAACATGTTGACATGAACATGACATCATCGAACATTTCACTACATTGACATTTTGTTTTTCCCGCCCTCCCTGACCCTACAGCAGGGACAGGGGGGATATGGAAACCGATCCCAATCCAGCCGCTTAGCAGAAAGCCAGCTGATGTTCCAACCAGATGGGTCGAACAACCAACAGGCTGGAAACTCGGATGTAGAGACTCAGAATGAGAAAGCCCGAATCTCAAACCGGATGTTCCCCCGATCCTGAAAAAAGGAATGCTGCGCCGAGTGACTTGTGAAATGCATGAGCAGTTTTGAATTTGTTGAGATTGACATGTCACATTGACATTGATTGATTGTTTTTAGGGTCAAGGAGTCAGAGACAAGAAAAACCTACCTTCTGCAGAGGCTGAAGTCTACGCCGGCTCATTTGGATGCTCTGACGTTGTCCTCTTGGCTCGCTTCATTTTTTTGTTGAATGGAACGCCAACCTACATTCATCTCTACACCGATTCATCTGGAACCAGAGGAATACTTCAGCGTATCAGCGTTGGAAGATTCAGGCATCTATCATGCCGCATCTGGTGGCTACAGCAGTTGGTAGCTTGCGGGACAGTCAACATTGCTGCAGTTTCAGGCCATTCCAACCCTGCTGACATTGGCACCAAGCGGCTGGGATGTAGCCGCGTGCGTTCTCTAATGGCAGTTTTGGGCATCTACAACATGTCCACACAATCCTTGGAGGGGAGCGATGACCCTGGTCGTGTGTTTGTGCGCAGATTCGACATCCGCGCTGCAAGCATGCAACTCAGTTGGAGGTGAAGAAGAAGAAGTCAGCTGGTTTGCGATTTTCACTACCATGGTGCTTGGAGTTTGGTTTTTGCTTCCATGGGTTTTTCCACGCATGTTTCATGTTGATGTTCCAGCAGCGCACAACGAACATGATGCAGCTACGTTGGATTTGTCGCAGTTGAGAATGATATTGTGGCCGCTGCCCATTTGCCTGCAGTTGCGTAAGATAATGATGATCAAAGGGGTCCCGTGGCAGTTAGCTCATTTGCTGCAGCTGCGCGGGTTGATGACCCAGATGTCGGTGAGTTGACTTCATCAAGTTTGCAACAACAAGTTGACCCTGCACCAGAGCCACCGAACTATGTGGATCGCATCCCAGTGTTTTATCGGGAGACAATGCCTCCAGTTGGTGCAGAGTGGTCACCTGAAGCTTTCATTGTCTGGCTGTATGACAGATGCTCTGGAAGGTTTGCGCGTTCCAATGTGTTCCTCAAGCAGAACATCTACCAAGAGAGGATATAAATTCTGAGAGACTTGATGGTTTGTCTCGGAAATGGCCAGGTCACACGCCTTGATGCATACAACATGTTGGTGGAGGTTGATGATTTGAGTGAAGATGAAACTTCACCAGCACATGCTTTGAGTGATGATGGATGTTTCAGTGCCATCCGTGGAGCCCAGCGTGCTTTCGATTTTGGTTCTGATCTGATGAGCCTCAATGTGCGAGCTTCAATGACTTCTGGCAGTTTGCATGTGGATGTTGTGGCCCGGCAGTTGGCTGAGAGTTTCAATGCTTTGGAAAATGAAAGTTCTGGTGAACTTAAAGATCCACAAGAGCGTTTTGAGAGGTACGTGCACAGCTACATGAGCGAAGTTTCAGGTCCAGAATGCTGGATGGATGTGCGTCATGAAACAAATGACATGGATGGAGAAATGAAGTCAGAAGCCGGTTGAAAAGTTTCAAAGCTGCCCGTAGCAATTAGCCATAGCCTAGGATAGCGATTTTTAAAGACCAACCTCAGGCAGTGTGCGAAGTAGACGCGGCAAAGCAGCAGCACTCCAAAGCAGAGCTCCGGCAGCCAAAACCACCAATTCAGTTTTCTTAGAAACTTTTGGTGCCAAATCGACGTTTTTGGCTATGATCAAATGTAGAATTGTGGTGTTAGCAACAATAGCTACACCAAGGCGGGGTGCGAACATTTGACGGGATCCATAGCGTGTACATTTTGCTGTCATGTTACACCTTGTAGTGCAGTTCATTTGCTGTCCAGTGCATGTGTAATATCTGTACTTATCCAGGCGCTTTTCCGCTCAGAGGAAAACAAACAAATACACAAAATAAGAGGCGACGCCCATTTTTTAGATTGCGTTCCGAAGGTTCCGGATAAGGTCTGGGAGGCTTTGGTGCAGAGCCAGGTCACGTACAACAGCGTTCCGGAGAACATTCCGGAAGAGGTTTCGCAGAAGGTCTGGAAGGCTTTGGTCCAGAGCCAGGTCAGGTTCAACAGGGTTCCGGAGAAGGTGTGGGAGGCTTTGGTGCAGAGCCAATCCGGAGAAGGTTCCGAAGAAGGTTCCGGAGAAGGTCTGGGAGGCTTTGGTGCAAAGCCAGGTCAGGTTCAACAGGGTTCCGGAGAACGTTCCGGAGAACGTTCCGGGAGGGTTTGGTGCAGAGCCAGGTCAGGTTCAACGGGGTTCCGGAGAAGGTTCCAGAGAAGGTTCCGGGAGGGGAGGCTTTGGTGCAGAGCCAGGTCAGATTCAACAGGGTTCCGGAGAAAGTTCCGGAAAAGGTTCTGGAGAAGGTTCAGGTCAGGTTCAACAGGATTCCGGAGAAGTTTCCGGAGAAGGTTCCGGAGAAGGTCTGGCAGGTTCAACAGGATTTGCGGCCATTTAACTCACGGAAACCCAGCTGAGGTGTTTCCAGCGCCTTGCTTCGCAGCACGCTTCAGAAAATTTGTAAAAATAAAACATTGCGGCTGTTGGGGATACCGTCGAAGTCTGTTTTTGTGGACGAATCAATCGATTCAATTTAGGGTGTTTCCAAACGAACAGTCCAAAACACCGATAAATTGTTTCAAAAAAATCAAAATACCTGACGTATGGTTTCGAAATGTTTTTGATCGTGCCATACGATTTTGAATTTTGATTCCATTTTATTTTTTTATTTTGCAACGTGTCCGCAGGCATCCAAATTCATCTCCCATTTCAAAGTAGGATCAAAATCCAACAGGCCATGACGATCCTCGTTGCCGTGGTGGCCGCCGTCGTGGTCTTACCAGCAGTGACCGGATTTCCAAGTTCGATTTGGGAAGGGACGCCAGTGGATTCCGTCCGTTGGTCACCGGACGGTGCTGTGTTGGTTTCAGGTTCTGAGGATTATTTGGTGAAAATTTGGAATGCCACCACTGGGAAATGCCTGAAAACACTTGAAGGCCACACAAATGATGTTTGGTCGGTAGTTTACAGCCCCGATGGTAAGCAGATTGCTTCCTGCAGTGATGACCAGTCTGTGAAAATTTGGGATGCTCGGACTGGGAAATGTCTGAAGACTCTCTTAGGTCACACAGATTCTGTTCGGAAAGTGGTTTATAGTCCAGACAGCAAGACGGTGGCCTCTTGCGCATGGGACCACACCGTGAAGATCTGGGATGCCAGCACTGGCCAGTGCTTGCAGACCCTCAAGGGCCACAGAAATGATGTTTGGACGGTGGCTTATAGCCCAAATGGCAAACACATTGCATCGGGAAGTGCCGACCGCTCCATCAAAATCTGGGACTTGTCTACTGGGGAATGTGTGCGCACGCTCAAGGGCCACAAAGATTACCTGAGGTCGGTGGTTTACAGCCCTGACGGAAAGTATCTCCTTTCAGGCAGCGATGATCGCACCATCAAGGTGTGGAATGTAAGCACAGGGGAGTGTTTGCAAACCCTGAAAGGTCACACAGATTACATTTGGGAAGTGGCCTACAGTCCAGATGGCAAGCGCATTGCCTCTGGCAGTTGGGATGAAAGCATCAAAATCTGGGACGCAGCTACTGGGAAGTGTTTGAAAACCTTCACGGGCCACACCGATGTGATTGATTCTGTTGCATACAGCCCAGATGGCAAGCACCTTGCTTCTGGCAGTGACGACTTCTCCATTCGGATGTGGGACCCAGATGCCGAAGCTGACACCGTTCCAAGTTCGGGCAAGTCGGCCAAGGAGTTTCCCCAGAAGAAGACAGGGCGGAAATTTGTTGAAACTTTGGTTTGAGGTTTACAATCTCAGTTTTGGTTTGTGTTGCAACCTCGGCTTGCTGCATGGGCTGCCTTGGTGTATGACCTATCTGCATCACGAAAAAAGTCGAGAATTCAGTTGCACCTTTGCGGCAAGATGATCCTTTGAACATAGACATAGACATAGACTCGTAGTTCATGCTTGAAAAATATGTTTTTTCCTGTAAACTACCTTGAAAGAACAAACTTCTGGCAAGTAGTTGTGCTCCTGCCTATCCCTGCGAGTTGCTCACCTTCCTCCTGCAAGACGCAGCCTCAAAGGTTGTCAAAAAATGCACTCAGGCATGTCTCGATTACTCTTTTCTCTTTCAGTCACATGCAGCACAAAGTCCATTGCTCACTGTGTTTTTTTTGCCTTGGTATATATTGAACATACGGTAACCGTAATGAATAGCATTGTTTCTTGTCTTCCTTGGTGGCATCAAACCCATGATCCCTTTGGTGCATGGCAGTTGCAGCTTTGCGCGAATTGCGCTTGCAAACATTCAAGCGGGTGCGCACTGGATCTCAGTTGGTATGAAGAAATCAGTCACCATTCAGTTGAAATCGGTGCTGCGAAGGTCTATCGCCTGGATGCTTCTGAACTTTGTGGAGTAGTGCAAGAAGCATCTAAACGACGTATCGATAATCGTGAGGCGAGTGTGTCCTGTACTGCTGAGAGATCGTGTTGTCAACATTGCACTTGAACATTTGCAGAGGTTTGGGATGCCTTGTTGTATCGTGCAAGTCTGCTCCGTGGTGAATTTAGGCGGGGATGTACCAGTGCATTTCCCAACTGTGGTGACATCACTGACACTTTGACTGACTTTAACATACGTATACGTATATGGAAAGGGCATCTTGATTTGGGAGATTGGCTGGACGTGTTTTCACCCACTGTTGAAGAAATGTTTGAGGCCTATCACTGCCTCTCACATCAATGCTTCCCCTTGATATGGCTATGAACAACGCGCCAAGGTGTCATTTGAAATACGGTAACCCTCAGAATTAGATTTTGCATTTCAGAACTTGCATCCAAATTTATGGGATTCACATTTCACCGTTATAAAGTGCAAGGGCTCGCGACTTGGCAGTGACCATCGATTCTTTGGTGTGGAGCTCAGCGCCTGCGGTTGTAACAACTGGTTTATTGGCGATGATCAAGCAACCGAATAAGCCCAAAAACTGGGAATAAACCAGCTGATATCACTTGCTTTTTTTTGTCATCCATCTTTGGGCACCGGTGTCAACTGTTCTCCTCATGGTTTCTCGTCTATGGATCAATGGTTTTGCAGCATGGCAGCTTGAATTTATTGGGCATGGCAGCTTCTATTGTCCTGCAGCCATAGTGCTCGAAGAGTTGCACCCGGTGACGGTCATATTTTGAAGGAGTTTTTGATGACACAGCAGGGACTTGTGTTGGTTTTTGACCCCTGAAACCAAGAAGTTCTCAAACTGCGTTGGACATGTTTGTTCACGCCAAAGTAAGCTCCCACTCTCAGTCCTCGCTGCAGGACAAGCTCGTCAAGATGTATGGACAAAACTATTCGTATTCTCCCCCCATGCAGTCGATGGAGCACTTGAAGTCAGCGACTGGTTGCAGTTTCAATTCAGCTTTCTTGATTTTCTTGGGTGCTTGTTCAAAACAGTCTTCCGCTGATGTTTGCACCGTTTGAATTGAATTGTTTGTGCAGGACCAAGCACAATGGATGGTTCTAGCCTCGAAAAATACCAGCCATTTGTGGGTCAAAACAGGTACCGAAATGATTTGACCCATGCACGAACGCTAAGATTTTGCAGAAATGGGTGGACACCATCCCAACCTACAAAAATGATTGAAAAAAAGAAAAGTAGTTTGTTCCCTATTTCAGTAGGATTTTACCAAAACCTTTGTTTTGCCCTTAAAAAGAAGCTGAAATGACAGGTGACCCATGCGGAAATCAAAGAGGAGATTCGAATCGTAGAGGCAATTACCGCGGCACTTGGACAGGAAATTGAAATGGCCAACAAGTTGCCTGGCGGCAATGTTGGGGTTCCCCACGACTTGGCTCTTTGAATGATGGGATCAATGATGGCATTTGCCGTGATTTTTTTCCTTTTAAAGAGTGTCAGTCACCATGTCACTTTCCGGCTGTGACTCTGACTATGAACACTTTGATACGCATCTTGCCGTGCAGAGGTATAGAATCGTGGATAGCCACACAGATTCTTGGACTGATGAAGAGTTTAGTTTGCGGTGAAACCCTCCTGATCTTTGGATTCTGCAGCTTTTCTGACATCGTCACAATGATCAACAGAGAATCAGATATCAACAGGGGATTGAAGCAAGACTTTGTGGGGACTCACCTGAGACTTCAAGGGGATGCACTCAAAGTACTCCTGGAAAAGACGGTGACGATTGACGATGGAATCCCAGGTAGCCAAACTGGAATCCCATGAACCATGGTCTTCCCAGGCAGTACCGTATACCGTATACCCAGGGCGTATCCTCTTTTTTGACGGTGAATGCCTACAATACCTATCTATTCATTTTAGCATGTTTACCATCCCAGATCCCATCCCCATCTTTTTTGCGCCCAGGGCGGTGATATCTTCTATGCGGTGGAACAGACGGATTGTATTACCCGGCAGCTGAAGCAATGCTGTCCGGATTGCGCTGCGTGGAACGTGGATCTGCTGCCACTTGGCTGCGGTATGCGTTTCTGGCCCAGATGTGGGTATCAGTCAACATCGTAGACCCAGAGACCACCACTTAAACCACCCAGTTTTGGGGTAGCTCAAATTTCGACCCATGCAAAACTGATCTTGTCTGATCGTGTTTGATCCTCCTTTTTTGCATGAATTTTGTGATGAAAGATACGCCGGCAATCCTGCCTTTAAATTGGAGAAGGCTTGGACTGCCACTTGCACCTTGCCTGCAAGTTCGAAAGGACATGGGTCCGTTGAGAGGACGACGAGTACTGCGATAAATGCCATATCATCAAAATCCTAAACAATTTTTCGTTTGGGGGATATCGGTTTTAAATACCCAATTGCAACGCCTATGCGCGGGACAAGGCTGTTGCTTCAACCGACCAATTGTGACGGTTCAAGATACCAGCGGCGTTCCAGTGGGTCACGTGGTGGATCCTTGCACATGCTGCAACCTCGTGTTTCACGCCAAGGACGCTTTCTGTAGTTTTTGGCCACCACCAAATATATATATATTATAAATATATAATATAGATACAAGATGTAGAAAGCCAGGTAGGGTAAACGGGTTTTCGATGTTTTTTTGGGTCACTAGACGTGCCCATCGCAGGATCATGAAGATCGAGACCTGGTGACCATCGATGGCGGATGTTGTCAGTTGGGTCTCTTCTGTCCTTGTCCTTGTGGACCTTGTTCTCGGGTGACCTTCGCAATACAGAACCTTGGAGAACTTATAATAACTTAAAGTTTAACTTATATGTGTTCATGTGTTTGGATATGGAATTAGTGGAACCCAAACGTAATATTTTTCTCAGCAATCCGATAGTGTTGAATCATTTAAGGGACACATTTTCTTTTTTATCTCAACATTATTTCACATGGAAGATTCTATCTCTTTAGTTTTTTTGCTAGTGTTCATCAAACTCACATAGGTTATTAATATGTTGCTTATCACTTAGCCGGAATATTCTATCTCTTGGATTTGCTGGTAGTGTTTTGGACCTATTCTATCTGTCGTCCAGTGTTCTCGAAATATTCTATTATCCAGTATCAACTTAGGATTTGGGGAAAGCTTCAGACACTTCATGGCGAGGCACCAATTCTCTGATGGGCTATATAATTCCCCAACAGCGTAAGCTAATGGGGTCTTCAGCCCAGAATAGCTCCGGTGTGCACTGGTGCAGGCGCCGGGTCAGGTTCAACAGGGTTCCGGAGGGTTCCGAAGGTTCCGGAGAAGGTCTGGGAGGCTTTGGTGCAGAGCCAAGTCAGGTTCAACAGGGTTCCGGAGAAGGTTCAGAAAGATTTGTAAAAATAAAACGTTGCGGCTGTTGGGGATACCACCGAAGCTTATTTGATGTAGAAAATGGCCCATGGGTGAAGTTCAGGGCTTAGACGAGCAGAGTTTCAAGTGTGGATCTGGAAAGGCATCAGAAGAGATGTGGTTTGCCAAGAACATGGTCGACTATTTTTCTTGAGTTGCAAAAGAGCAGGCTCCAAGTGTGAACATTCTTTTCGCTTGACAATTTGTTGTTTCCCTGTGCCTTTCCAAGGAACCCAGAAGGCAGGCAGATTGGTGAAATTGTCAAGAAGATTAAATGCTGCAAATGGATGATCCAAGAGGACTCTCGCTTTCTGTTATCGCTCTGCTTCGCATTACATGCTGTCAACTCGCAGTTTGGTCACCGCCTGCAGGATGTGGACAACTATGAAATTGAATTTGGTGAGGCCGGGGAGGGCAGCTCGAGTATGTTACGCTTTGAAAAACGGCCCCAGATTTGATGGTTCATCATGGTTAACGGTGAATCATGATGTCATGGTGAATCATCATATTTCATCATATTCCCCATTTCAATGGTCAATTTGGCAGATAAGCTGCCGCTTGGACCTGAAGTTGTTCAGTTTTGTGAGGTTGGCCACCCTGCGGCCAAACTCATGGTATTGGCAGTGGCCATTTTTATGGAGACCTGGCAGCGATTCACAAGGGGGTAGAACCATGAACAGTTTGATGACATGGGTTGGAACAAACAACCAGAAGTACAACCAATGCTGAGTTGTCGGTACGGCACTCTCGAAGATGGAGCTGAGAATGCCAATTTCGAAAGTGGCTCTAGATTCGTTTTGCCAGGGTTTTTAGTGTTTTTTCCTATGTGATACGATATATTGTTTTTGTTTAGCGTAATTTCCCCCAAGATTGGCTGGCTTGAGTGTAACCATGGCTATTTAAGTGGTTGTATTGGTAGGTGGCCCAGTCGCCATTTGAAGAGACCACTTTTTCAGCATGGCCATGCGGCCTGCAGTGCTGAGGATTTCAAGTACTTTAATGAAAGCTCGAGAGATGATGATGGTGGCATCATAGGAGAGGTACTGGAGTCCGACTGAAAATCTGGCAGACGAGCTCTGCTTTCAGATGTGCAGTTGGCATCGGCCCCAAGTGAATGGGTCAAGATACATTCCAAAGAGGATGTTTGGTCCCTTTCTTTGGGTTGGCAAGACGCCTATAGTATTATTATGACTTCATGATGCGAGATGAAAAAAACGTCGTGGAGGATGTTGCTACAGTCCTGCAATCTTCAGGTCACAAAAATCAGGTCCTGAGCAACAGCAGTTTTTGAAGTGATGACTCCAATGAGGCCAGAATCAGGTACAAGGACACGGCCGTGTTGGACTACTTGTTGCAAGAGGTCCATCGCACACAATCACACACACCGGTCCAGGTTTGCTGTGGAGTTTCTTGAAAAAACGATCTAAAAGTTGACAGGTTCGTGGCAAAGCCCGGCAGTTTATGGTCCGTGATGCTTCGTTGCTCTTGCTGGGTGTCCCAGAGTCCATCTCATGGGGATGGGGGTTGGGTATCCCTAATCCCCTGCATGGGTATCCCATGAAAGTTGCCGGTTATACCAATCAGGCCATATTTTTAGATGGGCTCATTTTTGTGCAGGTTGCACACACACACACACACCCCACTCACATTCTTGTTGCTTCCTCACTGGTGACAGACTCGTGAAAACATGACAACATATGACAACCAAAACCGTGGTTTGGCAGATGATTTTCCTCGGAATAGGGCCGGGAAATAGCCTAAATAGCCAGAGTGGTCCCATCTGGGTTTCGAGGGGTACAAATCAGGACGAAACCCTTTTGTAGGATCTGGGCCTAGGAACGCTCTGGCCAAGTTCGGCCTTCGGGACGAACTCCTGTGTCAAAGCCTGTTGCCTCCACTTCTGCGTCGTATCACCGAAAAATCCAAATGGGAGGACAGGACCCGGGGGAGAAAAAAATGACCCTGAGAGATGGCGATTCTTCTTGGCAATCATAGGAGCTTTCCGAAAACCACGGGATTTTTGGGGTAGTTTTTCTATAGTCGTGATGTTTCTTTCGGAAAAGCCAATGTTTGTTTGGATCCCTTCTTCGACGGTGCCTTCCACATGTTCCAAGTGGCTCCAGAGGAGTTGTCGCTGCTGGCGCTCTCCTTTGCCAGACTCTCGGATCCTGGATGTGAGCCAATCTTCGACCAGATCGTTGCATCACTGACGCCACGCCGCCCGGTAGCAGTAGCGGTGATCCCGTGGACGGCAATGGTGGGTGGGACGGGGTGTGGGCAAACTTGGCAAATTTGACTGCACAGCGGCAATCATTTCAGCAGTCATCTCTAGAAGTGCTGAGACTTTTCTCCAGATCTCAGGTATGCATCGCATCGATGACGGCCATACGCTCTCGTTGCTTGCATGTGCATTCACTCGCACCACGGGGAGGAACTTTCAGATCGAAGGTGAGATCGAAAAAGAAGGGGGCACAGCTGATCTGATAGGCCTGGCTGTATATTGTATTATTGAATCAATATATCTGTATAGTGACAGTATGTGACAGTACTACCACGGGGCAGATCATGGATCAACTTGTGGGAACGAATCTTAGCATCAAAGTTATCAGATGGGATGAGTTTGAAAATTTGAAACAGCGAGTTTTGATGATGTTTTGTGCTTGTTGGATCGAACGAACCAAACCTTCCGCTAGGCGCCAGAAAGAGTCGAAACGAAGAGTCTGAGTTCCTGCCGCTCTTTCAAAGCGAGGCAAAGCCGGAGAGTTTGACTTTAGGGGAATCCAAATGAAATAGTGAAATCACATGAAATCACCATGACAGGGAAAGCTTACAGATTTGGGTAGACGTTTGAAAGCTCTGTGGACGGATTCATATATATATATATATGGTATATATATGGTATATATATATATGGTATATATATATATGATATATATATATATATATATATGATATATATGATATATATATATATATATGATTTATATAATATATATATATGATATATATATATGATATATATATATACATTATATATATATATAATATATATATATATATATATATAATATATATAAAATATATATATATATATATTTTTTATATAATATATATATATAATATATATATATTATATATATATATACATGATATATATATATGATATATATATATATATATATGATATATATATATATATGATATATATATAACCTATATAATTTAATATTATAACTTGATGACCT
>Ga0126342_10011535_pt1 | contig 15784 bp, 16 predicted proteins | sample Cyp1metagenome_FD_92528 | JGI IMG/M metagenome (GOLD analysis project Ga0126342, IMG submission 92528) | Coral microbial communities from Lord Howe Island, Old Settlement Bay, Australia - Cyphastrea 1 metagenome | ecosystem: Host-associated > Invertebrates > Cnidaria > Coral ... | reverse complement strand
CCCGGAAATAAATTGACTTTATATCATTGGAAAAAAGGATTCACTCAGAACGCGCGTTCTGGAACGCGAGTTTTTAAAACGCGCGTTCTGAACGCCCAAACGTACCGAACGAACATGCTAAGGAAGGATGACATCCCATATATTATGGAAAATAACATTCATGTTTGAAACCACCAACCAGCCACTATTGGGATCTGACACACCCATGATATCAGAATCTCGCCAGAAGTTCAGATGTCTGAACATTTTTTTGGGTTGAAAGCCATGAGATAAAGTCTAAACTCCAAGTGGTAAACCACCAGAAAGCCATGACAAATTATGAAAAACGACTGGTGACTGGACTGTAAAAGCAATGATTTTTGAATATGAAACAACTTTGGAGATTACTGGTTGGGATTCAGGAGCTTTAACACTGTTGGGGGTGCAAGCAACAAGTTTTAAGAATCGACTATAGACTATGTCTATAAAAGCGGATCTTGTTGAGTTCAAAATGTTCGCAGAAAGCTTCAAAGCACAAGTTTGGTCCCTGACACTTTCAGCCGTTTTTGGGGGATCAACACTGGCGTTCCCCTGGAAACTGGCAAAATTCTCATGTCTCCACCGCAGATTTCCAGTTTTTATGGCCGCAAATCTGACCACTGTACCGAGGGACTTCTGAGGGAGTGCTTCGGAAAGAACGCCAGCGCAGAACGTGCATGGGCGTAGAGCAACCTCGCACGGTCCGGACCCCGGACCGGGTCCGGACCGTGCGGACATCGCATGGTATGTATGCTACGTCAGCCAGTTCGGGGTTTGGGGAGGGATGCGTTCAAAACGCCCCGAAAAAAAAAAAATATAGCTGGTCGATCATTGATACGGTTTTATTCTTCCCATCAAACATGTATAACATGTTCAAAAAATGCAGAAAGTGCATCTCAATATAACACATGGAGGTTTCTTAAAGTATGGGAGATCCCCAGTCGTCCCCGGTGCCCTCGTGCCCTGCTTTGCCTCAAATTCGGAAAGCTGTTTTCCGGATCTTGAGCATCAATACCTCAGCTACTGACCTGAAAAGGCCAGATTTTTTTGGGGAAAATCATTCCAAAGTGTATTCTTGTGGGAAATACATGAAATATATTGAAATATGATGTTTGTGTTTGTCGGGGGATGTGGGGGGTATCATTCGGACCTGACCAGTCCAGAATCTGAGAAGTTTAGTGAGATATGGTGCTGGGCCCGGCAATTTTTGTACCATCAACAAACATTCTGAATATCACCAGCAAAAGTCCTGGACCAGTCCAATCCCACCAGGCATTTAAAAAAGATTAAAAGAAAAAAATACTTTGTTTTCATATATGTCCATGGGGTTTAAGGCTTTGTGCGATTGGGATGCCATAGAAGTTCATGGCCCGAACGAAGCTGTGGAAGAGATGTCCATCATTTCCATCGGCAACGACCCAGCGCTCCTTCGGTGTCTCCGGATGAAATGGTGTAGGATTGTTCCAACTGCCTGCTGGTTATAACATGTTATAACGTATATCATATCTCTATGTTGGTTTTATCATGTTCTGTGAAATTTCCCAAATTTGTTGATGAAATGTGCCATGTGTTGGCTGATAATCCAGTTTTTGTCAATGCACTCCAAATTCCTATTGGACCACCGTTATTCTGATATCACCGTTATGTGGGTGATATCACCAGGTTCGACTGATTGAAGCTCCATTTTTCTTGGTGCCTCTCGTGAATGTTTACTGGTGAACTCCATAAATTTCCTTCACTTCGGAACATTTATGAACATTTTTGTTGGGTCAAATCCACTATCTTTGATGATCCAATCATCCAATCCCAATGATTCTGACTCATGTCTTTCATCATGGTTGAAGAATGTTGAACCCGCCTTGGCAAACAGATCACCATGTTTCTTAGCTCAACTCCCGACGTTTGTCTATCCAAATCCACCATCTTCACAGGAAAAAAGCCAAGAAAAAAAGTCCATGAATCATGATTGAAATCCTTAGGTTTCAAGTGAAAACAAAAAACAACCAACAAACAGAAAATCCGCCATCTTTCATGATGTTCATGGCCAATCCCCAAATTTTCCTGGGAAAACCAACAAAAAACGCCACGTGCCTCGCGTCCTTGCGCGGCTTTCCAAGTAATCCAGCGGCCCCCCAGGGAGCGGAGCACCAGACGGATGGGAACCTTTGAGAGCTGGAGCGAGCATGGTCAAATACCTAAAACATAAAGGGGGGTTATAGTAGATAAACAATGTAAAGAACTGCTTTTTTAGCGAAAAAATAAGTTTCATAATGGATAAACCAACTTTTTCCAACTTTAATATAGGGTCTATGGAAATTCTAACTATAGTTACTAGATGTTAATAGGGGTTTTACACCAACTTTAATATAGGGTTGATATGAAATGATATATTATAAGATATTATAAGCATATTCAAATTATATTGTAGAAATTGGCAACCACCAGTGATTTATTGTTAGCTCAATTTTGTGCTGGGTTTATCATCGGAAACCCGGTCAAAAAGTGGGAGTTAACCTTCCTTAAACACTGGGAGTTCATCCGTGACAAGTGGTGAGTCAACCTGAACCATCAAAGGTAGGGATTTAACGGCAAGACAATGGGATGTACCCTCTGGTAAACTAACATAGCTATGGAAAATCACCATTTTTAATGGGAAAACTCACTATAACTATAAATGGCCATTTTCAATAGCTACGTTAAATTACCAGAGGGTAACCAGCAAAGGTTGGATTTCTTGAATGATTTCGATGCTTGGATGATGTAAGCATAAGGTGAACAAACACGTCCAAAAGGTGGACCACCAGCGGAATTGTCTCACCTCCATTTTGTGGGGGCCATTCCAAATGTGCTTCCTGCTTTTTTTGTTGAAGATTTGGCCAAGCAAAAAATTGGGATGCAATAAAAACCTATACCGAGTCTATTTGGATTTGACCAACAACATCTGTGAATTGGTGAGGCCCAAGAATCCCAACAATCATCAAGAAAGGGACTTGTTGATGAATCAAAAACCCTGGGGTTTTAACGGTTTAAAGCGAGGTTGTGTAACCAACTGAAACATGATCAAAGATGTGGATCTATCGAGATCCGTGAGAGTTCACTGGAGACTTAAGTTTCACATCAAAGCCCCAATGATTGATGCTTACACCATCCCCTATTCATTCATCTTTATTCCTGGTGAAGCGGAAATTTATAAACCATCCCATGACCAAAACCATTGGGGGCCATGACATCATCCCATTGCTAGGCGTATACCCAATGTCATAAATCTCTTTTGGGGATGTTTATTGCAATATATGTGTATATACTGTATATACGTTTAAAAAAAAAGACCATCCATGCATTGGGTTTACTACATTATCCTCTGGCAATTTGTTGCATACTTTTGGAAGCCATGGCAGCCCTGGTTTATGGATGTGTTATGGATGTTTATGGTCATTCCCATGGGAATCCAGCAAAAAATAGCTATCTGTTAATATGTGGTTAATATGATGGTTATTATATGGTTCATGATGGTTAATGATCATCTGGTTGGTGGTGCAATAACCATCTTGAAAAATGATGGAGTTCGTCAATGGGAAGGATTAATTATCCCACATATGATGGAACAAATTTAAGCCATGTTCCAAACCACCAACCAGCTATAGATAGCTATAGTTCAACCCTATTCATGGCTCAATCAATTTGAAGCCGCCATGAATTCACAGCGGACGACCCCCCAACGGAGACTGGCGACGGGCCCTGGCCTTGGGATCACCAAAACCCCAGGAGTCCCAAGTGGGGACGTGCTTTCCGTGCGCCTCAGTGGCCAAAGCAACTCAGGTGGCCATCATTTTGGAGATGTCCAGCCCATTTTGGCCGCACGGGAAATTCACCAACGTTGTTACTATGAACTGCTTGGTGGTAATGCTTACCCCTCTGAAAAATGATGGAGCTCGTCAGTTGGGGTGATGAAATTCCCAATATATGGAAAGTCATAAAAGCCATGTTCCAAACCACCAACCAGTAAAAGTGAATGACAGTCACGAATTTTTATCCGAAGAAATAAACCATCCGATCTTCAGAGACGTTCCATGATTTTTTTAAATGTTTCCTGAAGAGTTGGGGCAGTTGGGGATGTCCCAGACCACCAGAAACCACCAACCCACCACCAACCCACCACCAATCCACCACCAACCCACCACCAACCCACCACCAACCCACCACCCGTTGCAGCATCCTTTTCTGCAGGGAGTTGGGTCAACACTACTCCAGGCTGGGTGAATCTGGGCTGTCACTGATGGCTACCTCTGGATCTCCTTCATCTTCAAACATAAAATGGTGGCATAGAGTACAACTGTAGGTTTCTAAGTCATGGGGGTACCCCAGGTACCAATCATCCATACTTTTAAAAATTGGGCTTTTCCATGGAAATAAACCATTCATCCATCCAGCTATTGGGGTACCATGACCTAGGACACCCCGGTAGCCAAAGATCGCGGAATTATCACTGGCAGACCGTTCTTTGGATCCACCCCAGACCATCATCCATCATCGAACACCATGGTCTTTCAGTGTTTCGTCATTAACAGTGCGACCACGGTCGGAACGCTTCGTCGAAGTTTGGATTGCTGGATATTGCTGGGTCGTTAGACCCATCGGATTCGGGTCATTTTTCTAAGACCGAGAAAACCATGGAGAAAACCATGGAGAAAACCACAGATGTTTCCCCATGTCAAATTGGAAACCATCCTTTTTTTGTACCCAATGTTGATAAATGTTGATACCCAGAGAAATGGCCATTGATATTCTAGCATCTCCGGAATCCACGTGTCCAAACCCCCACCCAAGCGGTGCCGGGCGCTGTGTTTAAAACGATCATTGCCAAGCCGTGTTCACGGCGAAAGCTTTGGGTTCACCGTGAGGAAGATCCATATCAGGTCTGGGGGAGACTGGATAGAAAATGCCCGAGTTCTGTCTGCAGCGCACCGCTCTCCTCACACCAGGTCCGTCGCAATCAAATTGCGAGGGATCTGTCCAAGCAACATGTACGAAGACAGGAATGAAATTGAGCAAACAACATGCGAAGAAAAGCTGACGTCCATAAGTTTGAAAATGTTTGAAAGATTCTCCAGTAGAAATTGGCCATTGGCGTCAGGCCAGAGACAATCTCTAGAAGAATTCGTAAACCTTTGAAAGTGGGGCTGACATTATCCATACTCCAACCTCTTCAAACCATGGCAAATTTCCTGGCCAATTGCCATCCGCTCATGTTCCCCAACAGTTCCCACACCCTCTCTACACGTTACATGGGGAACCGCGGGCCCCATCCAATGGTAAAAAACATCATTTTTTCCCACGAAAATTCAGAGCCTTTAAAATCGCTATAGTTACACCAATTTTCAGAGGTCATTTTGGGATAATTCCACTTCCTGACGTCGGCCAGTGAGGTCGGGAATTAATTCACCCAGAATTATGTGATGTATAGTATGTTTATCTACTGTGCATATATATATATATATATATATATGATCATATATATATATATATATACATATAATGCGTATATATATATTATTATATATTATTATATATATATATGTATAATTATATATAAATATAGAGATAGATAGATAGATAGATAGATAGATAGATAGCTATATAGATAACTATATATATATATATATTATATATCTATATATTCGTGGATATGCTGAGACAAGGCCCTGCTCTTTTTGCCCAGTGGCTGGTGGCTCCCGGCCGGCCGTTCCAGCCGGCTGCGCGAGCGCCTTCGCGAGCGCCAGAGACGGAGGAGAAACCAGCCATGCGACAGCAGCCAGATGCCCGCGAAACAGCTGGCAGCCATAAAATCCACCAAAGTCTCAATTATAGCTGGATTAAAACAGGAGGATCGTTGAAAAATGTGAAACAGAAAGATAGAGTTTGAATTAGAGTTCATGGTGTTTGCCAAAAGGGAGCTTAAAGTGAGGTATTGAACTACCATCTGATTGGAAAAAAAACAGAAGGTTACAACAGCCAACAACAGCCAAGATTGATTGTGGGTTTGTTGTCACCTCTTACAGTTTTATTGTCACAACAAAAGCTGTTTCAAAAGCTGACTCTCAGCAACAGTGTGGTGCCTGACCATCTTAATGATTCCAACCCAGAAGACCATGACGATGACCAAAAAGATGCACCACAGCGAATGCTTGTCCAGAATGGTGAGATATCCCAGGCGTGGCACTAGTGACGAGGAGAACTGGAAGTAGGAGGCGCACACCAGCAGCAGCGTCAATGATATGCTGGCCCTGCCGACTTGGGAAGACTGGAACACAAATTAGATCAAATCAGGGCCTTCAAACACCACGTACAACGCAGACTCAAGAGGAATCTGGTTGGTGGTTTCAACCCCTCTGAAAAATATGAAAGTCAGTTGGCACTACTATCCCCAATATTTGGAAAGTCATAAAATTCCATGGTTCCAAACCACCAACCAGAACACAGACTCAAGAGGAAAATACGGTGGATGGTTGCAAAATCTTGCACCAGTTGATTTGTGGGAAATATCCCATTGTTATCCATTATTTTTTTCGGCTTTAAAAACCATCCGTTTGGTGGTTGATGGTGAAGAGTAGTGAAGCACTCCTCGCCCACCCATGGATTTCCGACAAGGGGCCTGTCCGCCACTTTGTCCACGTCCACGAAAAATTGCAGACCCGCCATGGCCGCGAAGAGCATGTTGGGCAGGGCCACATTCACCAGGAAGTAAAACCTATGAAAACATGGGAAAATATGGGGAAAAGATGGGAAACTCCACTGGAGACGGAGGTTTTATCATGGTCAATCTGACCCTTATAGTCCACAAAAAAATGCTTATGCCTTTTGCCTTTTGCTGGTGATTGTTCATGTTCAACAGCCAAAAAACTGATAAAACTAACTATATCCAAGGTTGGGGATGGTCCCGAAAAAACCTTTCCAGTCAGCATCCATTGGGGTCCATTTAAAAATATTTAAATCATCCCAAATACCCTCTGGTAAACATACAAAAAGTTATTGAAAATGGTGATTTATAGTGGATTTACCCATTGAAAATGGTGATTTTCCATAGTTATGTTAGTTTACCAGAGGGTAGGGGTTTTGCCAAAAATAAACCAAGATTGGGGATGAATGACTACTGAGTGTACCGATAGTTGATAGTGTTGATATCCAAAAAGTGACATTGTCGTAGTTATCATGGTTACATCCCAACAATCATTGAGAGTCTGGCATGATACAGCATGACCCAGTAAAGCCAACAATTCATGATGATCCAACAGTCACGACTGGGACCAAAGTAATCATCCCATCTTGAAAAACGAACGGACAAATGGAACAAACTTGGCTAAAACCCATCGGAACAATTATATCCTCTGGACATCTGACAAAGCGATGGAAAATGGCCAACTTTGGATGAATTACCTATGAATTATATTGTATTGAATGATGGTGATGTTCCATCGCTATGTTCTATACATCACCAGAGATCTGATCTAAAAAAAAAACATGACACCACCGAGCAACGGATTCCGCAAGACCCAAGCAGAACACATCACGTGAGGATAGGTCCGGGTGGACAGAGCATGGCGTTTGGCCATGCCCACCGACATGCTTAGGCCCAGTTCGTATTCATTTTCCCAGGCAAAGTTTTGGCGATTCACGTCCACATCTTGCGTGTGGCTGGTGGAAAGCCTCGAATGCGTGGAGTGAGGCTGGTTTGGCTCTGAAAAACGCTGCTACGAATCAACTTCAACGAGTAACTAGGGAAACTATGTAGTTTCGTCCCTGAATGAGACACTACCCTCAGTTGGACATGGGAGCTTATGACAGCTTGTTCGTGACGAGACACTACCCTCGGTTGGACATGGGAGCTTATGACAGCTTGTTCGTGACGCTTTGTCAAGGCAAAGACAGACACAGATCTTGGCGATGATTCGCTCAAAAATGGTCCTGTTCCTGAAAAATCGAACTGACTTTGGTATGTCCCATGATATCACCATTTTTCATGGTCAAATCTGCATCAAAACCCATGTTTTTAATCCCCATCAATCCATAGGTTTTGATCGCCAAGATCTTCCAAGATACTCCACAGGTGTAATCCCCTCATCCGCCAGCTGAAATTCCAGCAGGACCGTCAGACTTTGGATGTCAATGGGAAAGTCATAGCACTCGAAATGCACCACAAATTCCCCCTGCACCTGCACTGGCTTCATGTGAAATACCCCAAAGCAATCAGATATACCCTCCAGTAAATTAACATAGACCCTGCCAGATAGGGGTTGGAAGACTAGTTTCCACTATAAACTGATCATTTTCAGGGTCTATGTTAATTTACCAGAGGGTACCTATAGAAGAACCCTTAGGCATTTTTTTCTGCCCTCGGCGCCGCAGCCGCATAGGCACTTTCACCCGGAAGTTTGCAAAACTCGGCAGATTTATATTGATGTAGGCATTTTTATCTCAAGATGTTTTTTGTGCTACGACATCATTTTGTGCCTAGGCATTTTTACCCGGAAATTAGGAGGAAAGAACCGGAATCTAGGCGGGAAAAAGCGGAATTTGGCAGAATTCTGTTCGAAACATTTTTCTGCACTGAACAACATGACAAGACAATACAAAATTTATCAGCCTCGGCATTTTTTGGGGCCTAGGCATTTATTCTGGGAATCGGCAGAAATAAACGCCTACAGGCAGGTTAGGCACTTTTTTCTGCCTAGAGGCCTAGAGGAGTTTGTAGGTATAGATCTAACATAGTCTAACTACCGTAGATGGACGATGAAATCAAACCCCTGCTGTGTGGACAAAAAATCAAACCCTGAACGCAGAAGAAGATTGTTTAAGATTGAATTTGGGGTGTGGGGTTGTACCTGGTGGATGTCTGTAAGGCTTGATTCTTTTGACTTTTGTCCATCTCCTTACTTCCTAGTCATATTAGTCATGTATAATCATGTTAAGTATTCCCCTTAGTTTCTCCTGAGATTTCTCAGACTCAGATGATCTTCTGGGTTCGCACCCTTCGCACCGAAGAGGCACCTCGATGGAAAACCTGAGGTCGTTCCCAGACTTGATGATCTTGTTCCACAACACCGATGGCGGTTCCAGGGCATTCAACCAGCTGATGTGCTGCGCGTACCACCGGGCCGGGGGGAGGCCGCCCTGGTGCGGGTTCCAACTCACCTGCTCCGCGTTCATGTCCAGCAATAGTTCGTCCTGTGCTCCAATGCCCCAAGCCATGGTCCAACCCGCCATATTTGGAAATTCTACCGAATAGAAAATCAGTGCGTTCTGCAAAACATTATAGACATTTGGGTGTGTCTGGACATGGGTATACACCCAAAACAACCCAGTGAATCGGGAAACGCTGCTTACCCAAGCGATTTTGGGGTGCCCAATTCGGAAACCAAATGGTGGCTGAAAAACTAAGACAAAAAATGTGGATTTGACCGGCAAAGATGATATTGTCGTTTTGGACATCAATCGTCCCTTAAACCAATGCTGGGAATGTATGAAACCTCTTGAGAAATATGTGATGATCCATGGTTGAACATAGAAAACATGTGAAACCACCCTGCCTCTTGGAATTGAGTTCTCACTGGGCTGTGGGTATAAAAATGGGGTGCAAATTCCAAATGTATATTTGAAGTAGCAGCTTGTCTACATAGACCCGAATTAATTCCGAGTGGCAAAGCCCTGAAAACATTGCTTGCATAACCCTATCAACATCTTCTGTGTGTGGGCCTTTCGGCCTTTATTAAGCGGCGAGCAGAAAATGATGGGCTGTCGAGCGAAATAAATCAACATAAATCAACCTTGAAGATGGGCAAACCATGGAACCACGGAGGATTCCACCTGCAACGCCGCATCTTTGAACATAAACTCAAAGAAGACCCGCGCTGCAAACTTCTGTTCGGCCAGGCGGATGTAGCCAATCCTGGTGAAGAATGCCTACATAGCAATGTTTGGGGTTCTACACATGTATATTATAATGTGTCTATGTGTGGAGATATGTCTCCAATCAAAAATTAAAGGACCGGATAACCCCACAAGTCAAGTTCTTCCAATAATCAGAAAAAGTGGTTGAAGCCGCACGGAGAAAGAAGAAAAGACAAAGAGGAGATGGTGGAGGGTCAATCATTTTAAAGGTTATATGTGAAGAGTCGTGTGTGAGAAAGTTGTGTGTGAAAGATTGTGTGTGTGTGTGAAAAAGTTGTGTGTGAAAGAGCTGTGTGTGTGTGACAAAGTAGTGTGTGTGACAAAGTTGTGTGTGTGTGACAAAGATGTGCGTGTGAGAGAGAAGTTGCATGTGAGAGAGATCGTGTGTGTGACAAAGTTGTGTGTGACAAAGTTGTGGGTGACAAAGTTGTGGGTGACAAAGTTGTGTGTGTGACAAAGCTGTGGGTGACAAAGTTGTGTGTGAGAGAGATGTGTGTGAAAAAGTTATGTGCGAAAGAGTTGTGTTTGACAAAGTTGTGTGCGATAAAGTCGCATGTGAGAAAGAGATGTGACAGATTGTGCGTGACAAAGTTGCGTGTGACAAAGTCGTATTTGAGAGACATGGACTCACTTGCAGCGTGGATGTCACCAAGTGCCACGCAAAACAAAGGTGAGTGTCGCAAAGTGCAGGTGGATGTCGCCAAGTGCCACGCTTGCCACGCTTGGTAGCGCAGTGCCATAAGTGCCACACCTGCCACGCAGAGTGCACGTCGATGTCGCCAAGTGCCACACCTGCCACGCAAAGTGACGGTCGATGTCGCCAAGTGCCACGCCTGCCACGCAGAATGCAAGTCGATGTCGCCAAGCGACGCATAGTGAAGGTCGATGTCGCCAAGTGCCACGCCCACGGCACCAAACGGGGCCCAAGTGCGCCTGTCGCCAAGTGCCACGCCTGCCACGCAAAGTGAAGGTCGATGTCGCCCAGTGCCAGGCCTGCCGCCGCGGGCGACCACGGCGCCAAACGGGGCCCAAGTGTGCCTGTCGCCAAGTGCCATGCCTGCCACGCAGAATGCAAGTCGATGTCGCCAAGTGCCACGCCTGCCACGCAGAATGCACGTCGATGTCGTCATGTGCCACGCCTGCCACGCAAACACGACCACGGCGCCAAACGGGGCCCAAGCGCGCCACCAGAGCCAGCCCAGTGCCGTAAGTGCCACGCCTGCCACGCAAAGTGGAGGTGGATGTCGCCAAGTGCCACGCCTGCCACGCAAAGTGAAGGTCGATGTCGCCAAGTGCCACGCCTGGCAAACAGCGCCGTGGTGCCAAACGGGGGCCAAGCGCGCCACCAGAGCCAGCCCAGTGCCATAAGTGCCATAAGTGCCACGTAAAGTGGAGGTGGATGTCGCCAAGTGCCACGCCTGCCACTCAAAGTATAATAAGTTGTGTGTGATTGTGTGTGGACAAGTTGTGTGTGAGAGTAAGTTGTGTGTGTGTGTACAAGTTGTGTGTGTGTGTACAAGTTGTGTGTGTGTGAGTAAGTTGTGTGTGGACAAGTTGTGTGAGAGTAAGTTGTGTGTGGACAAGTTGTGTGTGAGCAAGTTGTGTGTGTGTGAGTAAGTTGTGTATGGACAAGTTGTGTGTGTGAGTAAGTTGTGTGTGGACAAGTTGTGTGTGTGTGAGCAAGTTGTGTGTGAGGCAGGCGGTGGGCGGGAGGGCGGAAGGCAGGCGGGAGTGCACAACCAAAAACAAGAACCCCACACAAAGAAAGATGTGGGGAAATATAAAACTCACCAGTCATGCAAATAGGTGGGTCTGTCGAAATTCGGCCCTCAACAAGTCGATCTTGAAGGGCTTCTTAAAGGTAGGCAGCTGACTCAAGCCACTAAGTTGTCGTTCGATCGTGACTGCGGTCATTCTGAGACTGGATTGCCTCTGGGGCTGCAGGCCAGAAGGTACCATTATGGGTATAACCATGGGAATTCAAACTCCATAAGTTGGGATATGGGACCTCTATAACTATAGTCAGTTCTTATACTCAGTTCTATATCCACTGACTGGAACTGCTCTTGCCTCTCAAAGCCCGTCTTGCTCTGTTGCCTCTCGATGCCAGCCACACTCAACTGCCTCTCGATGCCAGTCTTGCTGAGCTGCCTCTCGATGCAACTGGAAGTCTTGCTGGCATTCCTGCAGCAGCCAGCACGGCGTCCTTCGCCTCAAGCGGCCCATTCTCAATGGCTCAATCCCCTAGTTTCATGGCTCAAATGAAGGCTCATTATGAGCCTAAATCCATCCCAAATCCCCACGTCGGACTGGTGGTCAATTTTGCCACCCGGATGGCACCCTAAGTCATAGCTGTCATAGCTGGTGCTGGATGGTTATTCCCCAGTCATACTGATAGGTTTTGACCAATCCCTCAGATGTCGCCTCTCGGTCGCCGCCAGGGTTGTCAGCTGAGAGGGCCGCTCCGACTTGGGCGATTTGGGCGACAAGGGGCCCTCCATGGCTGGGCGAGTGCCTGGCGCCTGGCTGCATTTCTTCTGAGTTAAAGTTAAAATGCGTTAAAATCCCAAAAAAAACCTTAGAAATTGATGGCTAAGTCCCATTAGAACCAGAAAATGAACACATCAACAGCGCTATGTCTGACTTGAAGCAGGAGAGATGTCACTAGGATGTGCGTTCTTTTCTGTAGATCGATTAAATGGTTAAATGTGTAACTTGTAGGAAGCCAAGTGGCTGCCGGCAGTGACCCAGTGGTTGCTGGTGATACAACGCCCACATGTTGGGTTTTTGGAAAGACATGGTTGAGATCCCTCAAAAATGGGCCAGCGGCCAGTGCATGACATGCGACTCGGCTTTGGGGTGTAGTTGTCGCCACTGAAAATCTCTCAACATTTCTCAATCATATGCTTACTACTTCCAGGATTTAGGATGATTTAGGTGTCTCAACTCCGTTGGACGACATTGTAGACATTACAGTCAAACATACGTAGGTAGCTTTTGGGAGGTTGACCAAGTTGACCAGCAAAAAGGTGATGTGACGCAGAGGGGCGTAGTGCTCCTTCTTCAAGCAACTGAAGATCACTCCTGTGGCGGCGTCTGAAGCAAAACGAGGCTCAGGCTCAGTCGCCCAGACAGCGAAGGTTAGTAGCAGGGAGAACAGGTTAGGGCCCGTACCTAAAAATGCTGATTATGCTACACATCAATTGATTTATGGTTCGTTATTTGTAAACAGGGTTTGAATGTACCAGAAAATTAAACTACCAACCAGCAGTCTGCTAATTTTTGTCGAACGTATGTCGCATGTAGATCTCTAAAGATTCACAGCTGCCTGGGTTGACGAAAGGTAAACCCCCAGTGCACCTCGTTTGCACATGGACATTCGTCAAAAACCAAGACCCTTCATAATTCTTTGGATTAGCCATAGATTGCCTCCAAAAACCATGAAAACCTTCGGTGTTTTCAACAGCCCAAAGATGGACTTTTGACCCATGTGCCCTGCAACACGTTTCCACCGTTTAACGACACCTGGAGGTTGCCAGATCTGAAAGAAGGTCCCCGTTTGACGCTGGTAATGCCACTCTCGGAGGTGATCGTTGAACCTCCATATGGCGCCGTCCGGTTAGGTCCCCGGAAGGTGTCGTTTGGGTCGAACTTAAGGGAGAACACCACATCTAGATCTATGCGCATATACAATATGTATTCGTATGTTTGTGTGTGTGTATATATATATATACATTTATATATGATGTACCTATGTTTTTTAAGATTTATTTATTTACCTATTTATTTATTTATTTATGTATTTATTTATTTATTCATTTATGTATGTGTTTGTTTATTTCTACGTACATCATGTGTATAGGCACACTCTATAAACACATTACAAAACCCATATCACACCACCCCAGGTCCCCTCGGCACACGCGTTGCAGCGCCGCATAGCGCGAAGCAAAGGACAGGCCACCCGCGAGACCTGCCTTGCTCGCCACGGCACCGAGGCGCTGAGACATGAGTTGTCTCCATGGCGGACGGGCCTGGATGGTCCTCAACAAGTTGCGGGCCTGGATGCTCCAGTCATATGGTGTTTTTTTCATAACTTGACCCATCCCCAAATGGGAAATCACCAATGTTGAGATGGAGGTATGTCATGGGAATATGATGGGAGAGAGATATATATAATATATGACCAACAATGTGATATTGGGAGTGTCAGAAATTCTTGTTGGGGGCGAGGTGGTCAAGATTTTTGGGGGGTAGGTGGTCGAGAACTGTGATTTGTTTCGATCAAGAAAACAAATGGGAGGATGTTGTCGACAATTTGGGGGGTCAGAGTTCTCAGAAAGTCTTCGGGAAAGTCAACAGACAAATCTTGGGGGAGTTCAACATAGTTCAACTGACATGTCTTATGGAAACCTACAACAATGGGAATATTTACCCTCTGGTAAACGTTTACATAGCGAACTGGAAAGATCCACTTTTTCTATGTTTACCAGAGGCTAAAGCTTGGTTTCCCAAAGGCATGTGTCCCCCAAGATGCTGATGATTTGCCGGTTCCACCGCTTTGGTCTGTCGGTTATGAGTAGCAATGGATGCCGTGGAATGGATGTGAGTAGCAATCACTGGTTGGAGACGGCCTCAAAATAAGATGGAGACAGTGACAAACACTGGTTGGTGGTGAAAAAAACTCTTAAAAATATGAGTTCGTCAGTTGGGGTTACGAACGGAACCCAATATGGGAAAATAAAAAATGTTCCAAATCACCAACCAGAACACATCTACTCAATTTATCTAAAAATTGTGGTCATAGCACAAATAACAGGTGGGCACACAAATTTTGACACCAAGAATTGGATGGGGTCGGAAACCCTCTCCCAAAAATTCCAAGGTGAAGACCCTCTCCCAAGGCAGGTCTAGCCACTGTATGTACTGGGGGTTCTGCATGAAGTTGGTGTTTGGTCAGTGGCTTATAACTACCAATCGAAACACGAAATCTCGGGTCTGTGAGCCGATCACTTCAAGGCTCATTGGCAGGCCAGCCATTTGGGGTTGCCAGAAAATGTAGTATCCCTAAATCCATTTGGGTATGGGTCAAAATTAGGTACCCCAATAATTGGATGGTGAATACTAAACTAGACATTCACATCTGTGGTCCCCTAGGTCTTCCATTTTGACCCACATCCATTTGTTAATCATCTTTGAAAATTGCTAGGGTGTCTAAAATCCATTGACACACCTATTCAACGGCACCGACCAGTCCAGACTGCCAGCCCCTGCAGCTTCCAGCAACCCCAACCTGGATTGCCCAAGAAGCGTGCAGGATCTTCCAGGAACTGAGCTAACCTTTGGATATGCGGCAGCAATTTGGCTACCCTCTGGTAAACTAACATAACTATGGAAAATCACCATTTTTTAATGGATAAATCCACTATAAATAGCCATTTTCAATAGCGAACTGTTAGTTTACCAGAGGCTAAAACCCCAACAACTTGGCTTGATTTAGTCAGGTTTCCCACCGAACATGTGTATGGCCTATCTGCCTATCTGTGTATCCATCGATTCAATCTGTGTATCTCATAATCGATCAGTTGATCTATCAATGAAACCAGCTATCTGTACATATGCAACCATATACAGAATACCCACATTTATAGATGTATATATCAGCACAGCACTTATATATATATATACATATAAGGAAATTTCGTGTCAAATGGCTTTGATTTCGTTGCAATTGGTTGTTGGTAATGTGCCTGAGAAGGGCAATGCAAACCAGGATGGAATCAGAATCATCGAAATAATGGATTCAGAATCAAAGATCGAT
>Ga0126342_10011534_pt1 | contig 15784 bp, 14 predicted proteins | sample Cyp1metagenome_FD_92528 | JGI IMG/M metagenome (GOLD analysis project Ga0126342, IMG submission 92528) | Coral microbial communities from Lord Howe Island, Old Settlement Bay, Australia - Cyphastrea 1 metagenome | ecosystem: Host-associated > Invertebrates > Cnidaria > Coral ... | reverse complement strand
CCAAGTTTACCATATATCATTATTGTACAAACGTGTGGTAAGCGATGGGACCTTCCCAAATTTGTGAATGTCCTTTCCGTGAACCTAGGGTTTTCACAATCGCTCATATATATATATATATATTATATACAATCAAACACTACATTAAAATAACCATATATAATGACTTATAATGTCATATTATATATTAACATACTATACATATTATTAACATACTATACATGTTATATAGATATGGATTGCTTATAGCCTTGTTTTTTCAACAATTTTGTAACACAACAAAACACGTTAAAACCATCCATATCCAACTATTGATATAATCTATGTGTCAGCCGGCTGAGGTGGTTTTGCCTCACTTGGACTTGGGCGATTTGGAGCTCGAAGTCTTGGAGGTCGCGGATCCTGATTTTCGTGGGGATTTCCATGGGGATTTCCATGGTGAGTTGGGATCTAAAATCGGATTTACCCTCTGGTAATTTAACATAGCTATGGAAAATCACCCTTTTTAATGGGAAAATCCAGTATAAATGGCAATTTTCAATAGCTATGTTAGTTTACCAGAGGGTAAGATGTATTTGATGGTGATGTTTGATCGGATTTGTTGTTGATCTGCATCAAGTTTGGAAAACATGTTGCATCGTTTTGTTGGATCCTTTGCAGTACTTTTATTCGGGACCCAATTGATCGGCCTATCGCATTGAGGCTCTAACAGTGAGGATTCAGTCCTTGGGTTTTTGTGGGATATGGGTGAACTGGCGACTGGCTTTAAAATGCTTTAAATAGGCGAGGATCTCAAGAACCCAAGATATCCCAGGTTTTCTAAAGTCAACTTGGGGTTTCATTTTCATATTTGATGGTTTTATTTTCGGTTGAAGCACTGTACTCTCCATTCTCCAGCTTCGCGGGGGCCCCCCAAAAAAAACCGGGCCGCTGGCAACTGCTGGGCCTGATAGATTGATTATATTGATCCCTATTTCCCGGGCTGTCCAACTGATACTAAATATATATATATATATATTATATTATATATATACACATGTACATGAATCCCTTGCCTCCAATCTTCGAGACCCCCCCTCCCTCCAACCTTCAATACTCCCCCAGAAACCCTGGTTTCGCATTGAATCATATTGAATTCCTACCCGCCTACCCATTGGGACGGGGGTGAAGGAATTCCTATCACTGACAACATCCTGCAGCCTCCCGATAGCATCGGTATCCTGCCAGGTGGTTCAAAAGTTCATGCAGCTGATTGGGGTCGCCTTCAACCAAAGTGTCCCTGAAATCTTGGATGGCTACGTGTCGCAGCGAGGACGAATCTTCTGGGCCTTGATGATCCACGGATCCACGGCTCAGGGTGTCCTAGCATCAGACGGGTTAGCAGACGGGTCTCTGGAAATCAGGTATATTGTAATGATACTCCAAAGAAGGTGATTTAATAGGGAAAGTGATGATAAACCAGAAGATTTCAGGCAAACCCAAATCGAAACCGCAGAGTTGATCATTTCGAGTGACCCACTGACCCAGTTCCTTTGTTGATCCACCCCAATTTGTGCTTTGGTCATCAGTAAGTTCACATTCCCCTCCTTGAAAGTCTGGGGAATGTTTGAAAGTAGGATACACCTCCATTGGTCCGTTGGTTCACCCCAGTGCCATCGGTGAACCCCCCCAACCTCCAGCCTGGGGTTTTTCCCGGATCATTGGATCCCCATGGATCCCCATGGATCCCCATGGATCCCCATGGATCCCCATGGTACCGTCAGGACGTGCCGCTGTGAATGAAATGCTTCAGAAGTCCTTGTCGCAGCCACTGGGCCACGAAATCGCAGGTGAAGAAATGGGAAAGTTTGGACATGGAACTGGACCTATGGAACTGGGCCATGTCATAAACCACCCATAACATCCCATAGTTGGACCATGTTGGACCCTCTTTTTTTGTGGTTAAACTGGGATTGAAAATTGATTGCTTTACTGCTTTACCAACATTATAAACATCAAGTATGAATAGAAACTCAAGGTTTCTCCATGAACACCATGTCCAACGAATTGGGGCTTGGAAAATTCGCTGAAGGGACGACCCGTTGTTGTGGTGCATGACACTTGTTTCTGAAGGCTTAGCCTTCACACAAGTTGGAGGATTTGTACAACAACATCGTTGTATATAAAATAGATATTAGTTATTATACTGTATGGCATACTTTATATATCGATTAAGAATTAAGTTTAAGGTACATATTTATAGAATTTTATAGATATTGATATATCCCAGTAATAATTTTTACTTTCTGGCAGCCTAAGGTTAGAACTGCCTTTTCTACGATGTCAAATGTGATTTCCTGAAGATTTCACAAAGGATGGTCCGACGGTCTTTCTTTAGAAAGGGAAATGAGTGTTTCTTGTTTTGGGTATACCGGGTATACTAGTGTAATGGCAACTCCGGATTGATAAATGTCATGGCTAATTGATGTGAAAATTGGGAGGATTTTGGTTGTTCCTGACTTGACATCATACTGTATACCTCAGTTTGGACAAACATATATGGTGTGACATTTCTTCTCCACCCTTTTTGTTCGACCTCACGCTCAAGAGATGAGAAGTGATCCTAAAATGATCTGAAATGGCTGTGACTTGTTTGTCACGATTAATTTGGTGAACATCCAAATGGTATCAAAATTGTGAGCAGAATGGTTTGTTTGGAATCTGTTGGGAATACCGACCCATTGTCATTAATAGCTACAGTAATAGTATATGGTGATATATTGGTTGACACTCTTGGGAAGTTCACGATCGTTCCCGCAGGGTCAACTACAAACAGGAACGGTTCTTGTTGGTGCCACCCCAGGGTAGTGATCAGTTGCAACAGTCCATCATATGACCAGTGTAGGACTATCTTTTTTTGGGTGGTGTTGAGCCATACCCTTGGATTTTGTTTTACCACATGTCCCACCTAAGAAAGATAAAACGTTTGAACGGATACCAGAAAGCCACCAAGTTTTATGCATTTGTTGGCATGTTTTGCTAGTGAAATTCCTATTGCCGTGATCCTTGCTGGGGTTGGAACCTTGCCTCCACAATAATTAGTTAACTACCTACTATATTGTGGCATATGGTCGGGACTAACTCTGTCATGGACCCACGAACCATCCTTTTTGCAGGGTACCTATACACAGAGCAAAACAGCAATAAAACAAAATAAAACTAAACTAAATGGTTGCCAGCTGAAACATTCCTGAAGAGACTATTCTTAAAATATCTCATGCAATCTACAAACCATTTGTCGATTTTCGTGGGTGAAGTCCAAGTTTACTAGGCAATGTCCCTATTTGGGTGGGTCCAATTCTCATTTCTGTGGGTGACATCAAGTGACATCTGCATTCTTTTGGTGAAATCACTGAAATCCATAAGTGTGAGCCCTCATGGATGACGTGGACTGGTGAAGTCCCAGCACCCAGCTGGCTGGTGGCAAACATCCAAATTTTCATCAGTTTCCCGTGGTCTTATGGTAATTCCCAATATATCCCAAGATATGAAACCACATGAATTCTTAGCAACAAATCGTTGTGAAATAAGAAACGGGAAATCTCTTGACATCAATCCACGGGTCCCATTGTGAAATCTTTAGGTCCTCGGCCTGTCCTGCTTCCAACTTTTCCAGTGGGGAGTTGCGTTGGGAAGCTCAGCGACTGCGGTTTTTCATGGCAAAAATGGGGGACGAATTGGAGCTCAACTAGTTTTAACCATGAAAATAGTGATCTGAAGCATGAAGATTATGAAGGTATCAGGAGAATTCAGGATATAAGTGAATATCACTGATGAATGATGGTTGATGATTAGTTTAGGGATTATACCTACCCTTTATGTATTGCGGATGATCAGAATCCATGAAGGTCAAATCCCGTTCTCAACCAGCCAGTTTTGCAAGGGACGACACGGGGTTTTGAACACTGTGCCATGTGGAAAACCAATTCATCCACAAATGCGAAATGGGCAATTTGGCTGATTTCAAAAAGTCACGAAAACGAGGACGTTTACCAACCATGATGTGGGATACACTGGAATGTCAATGGATATCGAATCAACGGCAACTTAACAGTATGGGACATGGGATTTCATTGGGCGTTTAAGATAGCGGGATATATGGCGGGATATATAACTAGCAATATTGTACTTTGGTTTGTCTGAAAATACCCCACATGATATTCTATCTGTACAGGATCATCGGGATCATTAATATAGCAACCCCCAAAAAGATAGAATCATGATTTACCACTATTCAAGTATAGGATTTCATTTGTCCATATTTTTTTTGGGGTGCTTATGTATATCATTCTCAATATATATATATGTATATATATATATATCTATATCTATTTACACGTTATATATAGATAATCATATGCTCTTATATATGTATGTATATATACACTATTATATATATATTTATTGATGAGTGATGTTATCTATCTTTCTACTCCGTATTCTGTCCACTCCATGATGATTATTTAAAGTTATATATATATATATTATCGGCTAAGCGAATCCCTATAACATTATATATATACATATTATTGTATTCCCCTCTGGTCAATTTAACATAGCTATTGAAAATTGCCATAGAATTAGTTGATTTATCCATAAAAAATGGTGATTTACCAGTTCGTTATGTAAACGTTTACCAGGCCGGGTATGTAATTCTTCTATGCATCTCCCGCAGCCAAGTCCTGATGGTCAGGTGCCATCGATGTGCCAGCAGGGTGGACCTCTGTGCTCTTGTTGGTCGTGACGATGGTCTTTCTCATGGTGCGGCAGGAGATTGTTATTGGGATTTCACCATGGAATTTTTATGGAATTTAATTTTGATGATTATAGGGATTGTATGGAGATTGATTGGGCTAAAAATCGGGATTTCGTGGGGATTGATGGGATTTCATGGTGCTTTACTGTGATGTAACTGGGACTAGAATCGGACTCAATTGGATTTTATGGTGATTTTTCTGGTGATTTAATGGGCATTGATGGTTTTTTTATGGTGATTTGATGGGATGTGACGGGGATTAGAATGGGATGTGACAGAGATTAGAATGGGATTTGACGGGATGTTGTGGTGATGGGGATTTCAACAAGAAGGCTGATATTTGAATGGGAATTACCCTTAGGTAGCAGTTTGCAATAGAAACCATGGCCCATTTAGTTGATGATTTACCTACAAAAAATGATTCCCGATTATAACCGACTACTTCTACTTACCCTACTTGAAACTGGCGTTTCAACTGATAACCCATTTACTAACTGGGTTGAACCAAGAAGCATAGGAGAGCTATGTGAATTTCCTAGAGGCTATCCTGAGGATTTCATGGGGATATCATTGGTTACGTAAAAAATGGGAAGAACATGGGAGAAGAACAATGGGTTTCAAATGGGGGATACCAAACAAAACAAGTAAAATTGGCATGTTCATGGAACATGTGATGTGTGGTTATGATATATTCTTGTAAATAGGATATATCGGTGATATGCCTGGATTTAAATTCAATATTTTATCAAAGACTATATGCTTATATGGTATTTCAGCATTCAACACATTCAAGCACGATGAAAAAAATACTCATCATAGCTGGGGATTGAGCCAATGCATTGTGGATGTGGTCTGAAAATGGGGATCTTATGGGGATTGGAGTATAGATTGGAATGATTGGAATTTTGACATCAGATTCGAGATGTATTCAAACAAAAATATGTATTGTATAATATTGTATAGACATTGGATATACTGGAGGTATAAAAAGAGAATCCGGGACGACTAAGTCATGAACGATGGGGATCCAAGAAGTGGATTTTTACACATCTGAAAATGGGGGCAGAGGCGGCAGAGGTACCTGAAAAAAAGGGTGTTTCCTAAAATGAGGTAACCAAATTAGCAATTTATTAGTTTGCTTTTGTGTTGACACTCGCTTTTTTTTTCCATGGGAATGGGATAGCCAACAAGTGTTTTTGGGAGCACAATTCAATTTATACGCAACAGTAATTGTGAGTGGGATATATAACCAACAAAACTCGTGATGTCACCCAATTCTTGACCCATAGCAGGTCTACCTAGCTTGGCTGCTTCAGTTGCGCAAGTGCAGAGCTCAAGCCATTCTGCTGTTCGCGTCAGCGAACAGGGATGGTTCATGCTGTTGAAAGCCCATTTCTATTGTCAGTAGTATCATTGCTGGGTTACCAAACATAAACCGACCATTGAACGCCATGAGCCAACATAGCCAACCTATTAACTTCGTGTTGCTGTGTTACTAATATTTTGTTTGGATCCCACCATTTTCCATATCCATTTGGATTTTTTTGGAACGATGATCCCTGATAGGGTAAATTTGATAGTTTGTTCATATTCAATCAATAGATATAGTAAACTACTATCCCCAATTGAGCTGCGCTCAAAATCTGAAAGATGAAAGGAGTTGATGTAATTTCAGCGAAAGTAACAGCCTGCGCAGCTCCGGAAGGCTGGTCAGAATTTTTAGTGCTGCTCAGCTTTGCTATCATCCAATATGTGCCATGGTCAAAACATGTTTTGTTTTCTATGGCCCATACCCTCTGGTAAACTAACATAACTATGGAAATTCACAATTTTATAGCTGGGTAAATCAACTATTTCTATGGCCGTTTTCAATAGCAAACTTTTTTTTTTCTATGGCCCATAGTCATCCACTGTCATCCACCCAGCTTTTTCGTTGTGCCACGGTGGCCACGGATTCCCCGGATTCCCATCGCGTGGGATCCAAGATGTCCAAGGCAAGAACGAGCCGTGAGCCATCCCGAAGCGTGCCCCGGCATCGGGGATTGACCAATTCATGGGGAACAAAAACGGTCACCGATCTTGAAAAAGAACAACAAGTTATATAAAAAAAAAACGCTGTTTTTGAAGGAATTGATTCTTCGAAATGTTTTTTATTTGTTTTGTTTTTTCGACAGGGACAATGATGTGTCCGGACCATGGGGGGTTGGGGTGCCCCATGTTGGAAACTCCACGTTTATCAATGTCCAAGTTGCAGAGATTGAGTTTTCACCCAAGCCCAAGAAAGTACATCGACAAAATGTTGTCACGCATCTATTTAAAAATGTCCCTCTGAAGTGATATTTGTTTGAATGCTGGGGTCCCCAAGTGTAGGATACCCCAGGTGAAAGGATATATGTGGGTCCAAGAAGGACGAGAAAACAACCTTCCCCCGTTCAGATTAAAGAGCCCCCAGAAACCATGGTTTAGTAAGGGATGAAACCACATATTTGAGACCGTACAATGGGGATGTTTAATATGGACTGGAAGTTGACAGGAAACATCAACATTTCCAGGAATGTGGCTGAATTAACACTCTAACTATCTTGTTCGGAGGGAGCGATTGAGATCGGTGAGGGTATCCACATTAAGAGCTATAGTAGTTACTTAGAGTTTCCCAACCACCAACCACCTGGTAGCGAAAATTGATGTACATTGATGTATTCCTGGAATGCCAGTGGTTCATTTGAAGTTGGTATTCACACTCAAAGCATCCCTTCCTGGATTCATCAGCCTGTGATTGTCGCCGGGTGTTTCAGCAAAAATCATTATGTATGTACATACAATATATATATATATATATGTATAATATACACATCCCGGTGGTTCAGTTCCTTCTGATTCAAGTTAAATTAGAATTGTGTTCTTTTGAAAAATATATCAAGAAAAAATACGGGTTTTTATCGCTTGCATCCTAAATCAAACACTGCCCATTGGGTCGCTAAGGTTGGAACACGGCTTTCTTCCGCAGGCGGTACCTGGTGGGTTGATGAACAAAATACGGGGGATACCCCAAGAGCTGGATGGGTTCCAAAGGAAAATCCCAAACAAAAATGGATGATTTAGGGGTACCCCCATTTATAATTTCATCAACATAAATTAGAATGGGGATTTTAAATGATTTTAAGCATGAAGATATCAGGATATAATGTAAGTGAATAGGTTGGTTGATGATTTCTTTGGGGGATTTACTACCCTTCGTACATTGGTGATGTTCATAATCCATTCAGGGAATCCTCTTAACCCACACCAGTAGAAATGGTCGATTCAGGTGCTGATTGGCTTGTTGGGAATAATACTTATGGCATGTTATAGCCATAGCACCCAGAAAAGATAGCACAGTCAACTCCTACTCAAATAGCGACTAAAACCTTTTCCATCTTTTGTGGCTGACTTTTCCCTTGAGAGTCGAGCAATGGCAGGCCAATGAGAGTTTGCACAAGAAAGTCTGATTCATCTCATTTGACTGGTTAACTAATAATTATGGCATGACAGTTTGCTGAAATGCTCCCTGAGCAAATGGCTGATCTTCCGGTCACATGTTTTGCCCCAAGTAGTTGAGTAGATTTGGCCATTCCCCAATACTTTGATGATGACTTTCCAGAGTTTTTATCCGGATGTGTGTATACTTACTGGTGCTTAGTAGGGAATGGATGGTAATGGGGGAATGGGATGATTATTACTAGTGATTATGGATCATTCCCTCATTCCCTGCTAAGCAGCAGTAAGTATATTGTCCCCAAGCAAACGTACATTTGTCTCCAATATGTTTGTCACTTGGGCATCTTGGGCAGCTCACAACGGACCCCTCCATTTCACCTGGTGTGCTTTGGATTTGTCCGAGACCTCAAAATTCCAACGTGAAAATAGGAACAACTCATAATTCATGGTTTTTGTTTTTAGCTGGTACTGGACAAGGGTTGCGAAAGGAATTGAAACAGACTTCAGTCAGGAAAAACAAATAGAAGAGTACAGAAGATATAAGTGGCGCCTAAAGATAATGATCAAATTAGGATGAACTTTTCATGATTATTTAAATGTATATTATATCATTATAATTTCATTATATTATATCCCACTCCACTTTGGTATATGTTCAATCAGCTGTATCGAACAGTTGGGATCTCAGCCAAACAACTGTAGGTTTTTTTAGCTTCGAAAACTGTCCAAAGTCTGAGACCTCCAGCTGGGGAAGATTCACAATGGCGATTTCGAATCACTTCTGAATTCCCAAGAAAACACTGGTCAATTGAAGTTTTGCCGAGCATGACACGAACAGACAACAAGAGACCTGGCGATCATCACACAACCAGAACTTCATCCCTTTCGGAAAGACCAGAGGCTGTCAGATAGAATGCCATGCTACCTCTGACATTTTATCTGGCGTTCTATCTGACCTTCTGTCTGACAATATACAGTAATCAATATATATCTATACATATCTATTCTGCATATGTATATACATATATATACATATATTCTAACGGTTTCTAATGCTTTATTGTTGTTCTATGTTTTGACATTCCGTTTGCGATAGACTGGCGGTGTATAGGTGGCGAAGAAAAAAGGCGAGGCTATGAGCTTGACCGGCGAGGAGAGACCCTCACCTTGCAGGTGGGGAATAAAACATCATATAGAGTGGCAGATAAAGTGTCAGATAGAATGCCAGATAAAAAGCCACATGGAATGCCAGATAAAGTGTCAGATAGAATGCCAGACAGCACATCAGATAGAATGCCAGCTGAAACGTCAGAGAGAATGCTAGGAAAGACGTTTGACAAGATGGCATATCAAATGTCAGATGGACGGCCACATAAGATGTCACATAAATTATCATAAATTGCCAGGTATAGTAGAAATTAGTAGAACATATGTCAGATAGATTGTCAGACCAGCTAAATGTCATTTCTCGGGGGATAAGGCGAAGTAAAGTTTGTTTTGCGAGAGTTTTTTGTCAGCCTCCATGACAGCTGATCACCTTCGATCGGTTGAACGATCAGCCAACGAAAGCCATATATGCCTCCACTGAAAAACGCAAAGTAAACCTTTTATGGGTGTAGTTTAGGCTTAGTTTAGCTCCTTGTATTGGTCCAAAAATGATCAAACTACCAAACATTTAATAAGTATTTGCACTCTGACTAGGCAGGAAAAAGGAAGGAAAACATGCTGGCAGGATATCAGCCAACGGATACAATCAGCCCTTGAGGAAAGCAAAGCCGCCAAGCGTTGCAGAAGTCATCAGCATGGTTTGCCCCTCGCAGCCCACACATGGATCTTTGAGGAATGACAGTAGCAGAATGGAACGCCTAAGCAGCATTCGGTTGGCCTTGCGGTGTGCAAAACCTGCAGAGCCAGCTTCAAAGAGCATCCCACTATAATGTCCAGCGGCAGGCTGGCTATTGCTGTGAACCCAGCATTATCGCTTGCACGCTCTAGATCATTCTGTCTGATCATATCCAGCACCATGGCTTTTTTCAAACCGCGCCAAGCCACCACTCTTTCCCCGGAGATCATGGTTTTCCCCAGCATTTGACGCTTCGCTGGTTTCCTGGTAAGGCTTTATTATTGATGCTTCCGTTTTATGTTGATTCTTTGTGGTGGCTCAACCTTGTTCATGTTCTGTGACCATGTATCCTTTGGCTGGGCAAATCTCTCATGTAGCACAAGCAGCTGCCCAGGCGCCAAGCCAAGAGCTCAGCGCTTTTGGTCGAAACAGGTTTCTGTCATGCTTCTGTTACAGCCACACAGCACAGACTTCAACAGGGCATGGTTTTTGGGTCCAACGCCGGCCAGCCGGAAAGTGTATACGCATATATTATACGCTATAACTATTCTCAACATGTATATCAGTATATTTAATATATATATATATACACACAGGTGCTTTTGAGTTTGTATTGGATATTGAGTTTGTAGTTCTCAATAACTATAATTGCCTACATTCATACATTCCAATCTTGTATTGGTTGTAATTTTCATGTATTGATATACTTGTTCAATGTTGTTCATTTATTTTGTGTCTTTGTGTTTTGTTTGATAGTTTTGTATCACCCCAATCTGTATATTCATTTTCTTGTTGATGCAACTATGATTGATTTTGACTGGATTTGGATGGATTTGGTATGATTTGCTTTGTGAAACCGCGCAGATGGCTGGGAAACTGCGGCCCGAATCCACAAAAGTACATGGTTTTGGTGACCGCTCTGTAGACGGTAAAATTGCAAAACACATCCGTAGATGCTAATGTTAAGATTCTACACCAGAATTAATGACCCCCAGGAGTGTCTTGCAAAGAAGCGATGTGGCTAGCCAATGGTCGGCATACCCGAATTCAGATGATGAATTTGGAGCAAATTTGCAAGTCTGAATTTGGACATTTCAGTCATTTCAACATAGGAGAACACCCCAACTTGTCCGTGATGTTGGCGCCGCCGCCGCAATGTGACCCTCCATTGTTGGCAGCAGAATCTGCGCACAACAGCCTATCGCAACTGAGTGGCATTGGAACGGGTGTCATGGAAATCAAGACACAGATGTGTGCTTCTGGCACATGAACATCTATATAGTACAATACATATATATATATATACACCAATACATGAATGAAATTCATTTGTAGTTGTGGGTTTGTGGCGTTCCTAATCACCGGGTCGGCACAAAATACTTGAAACTGTTGTCGAAAATACGTGATTCCTTTTTTATCTTCCAATGACAATGTTATTTTCACAGTTTCACGTCAAATCACGCGTCATTTCTACAGGATTCACGTGCCAAATGGAAATATACTTTATAGTGTTTTCTGCAAGTACTCTGACTGATGGGTATCTTACAAAAAGTGTGACGCGACTCAAAACACATGTTATCCTGAATCGTGCTTGACGTTTTTGCAATAATTGTGCCAACTGGACATTGGATGGGTTAATGTGGTTGCCGGTGCTATGTGCCCACAAATTGTCTTCCTATAGGCACATAGACACTTTTGGACGGATGCAGGGTTCCAGGGATCTTCATTGTTTTGTTTTTCCTCTATCGTTGACGATCATGATATGCCCATGGTATTAATATGTTGTTGTGGTATGTTGTGGTATTGTATGTCCATTGGTAAACCGGAGCATCAGGATTTGCAGATACAACCCGTCGGGGAAATGTTCATTTGGTTTGTCTTACCCAAGTATTTTTTGCTAGGTAGCACGGACTCTTTCAACCTCCTCTGGTCGTACGTCCAGAGACACTAACTTTACGCACTGAAATAAAGTATTTTACTAGAAATATACATACATTAACGTTATTCCCAAAAGCATCTCCGATGCTTGGTCTCGTTTGGGTTACTTTGCCGCGAGAGAAGCGATACCGAAGCAACGACGGGGTGGACGGAGGGGAAGCCGTGGGAAATAGCTCGGGGAGAGCTCCGTTGGGAGGGAGCAAGATGGAAGCGACGACAGGGTGGACGGAGGGGAAACTGCGGGAAATAGCTCGGGGAGAGCTCCGTGGGAAAGGAGCGAAATGGAAGCGACGACAGGGTGGACGGAGGGGAAACCGTGGGAAATAGCTTGGGGAGAGCTCCGTTGTGAAGGAGCGAGATGGTAGCGAGGACAGGGTGAGACGGAGAGCAAACCGTGGGAAATAGCTCGCGGAGGGGAAAGCGTGGGAAATAGCTTGGGGAGAGCTCCGTCGGGACATGCATAGCTTCATTGGCAGGGAGCGACACTAAAAATGCACAGCTGTTGGCACGGGTTTTTCAGGACAAATTTCATCAATACGATTTTTCCGAAGAACTGTGCGCCGAAGACTTGCCAAAGTTTCCAAACCCTGGGCCATGTGACATGCATACGTAGCTTCGTTGGCAGGGAGCGAGACTAAAAGAGCAGAGCTGTTGGCACGGATTTTTCAGGACAAATTCCATCAACGCGATTGTCCTGAAAAACTGGTGCCAAAGACTTCTCAAACGGTGTCTAAACGCTGGGCAAACGGACATGCCGGACATGCATGGAAAAAAGTTCTTTGCTGGAGGGGTTTTCATTTTGCATGGCGTTCCGTCCATGCTTGGTTTTCGTTCCCCTTGCCGCGAGGCAAACTAAATGAGAACCCAAGCATAAGATATGCATCAGCGTGAACGGACAGGTGGGGAAATAGCTTGGGAAGAGCTCTGCTGGGAGGGAGTGACGCTGAAAATGCGGAGCTGTTGGCACGGGTTTTACACAGAGCAGCTTTTACACACAGGAGCTTTACACAGAGGAGCTTTACACGGAGGATCTTTTACACACAGAGAAGCTTGTACACAGGGAGGACTTTACACAGAGAGTCTTCTACACTTACACAGGAAAGGTTTTACACACAGAAACTTTTACACAGAGAAGTCTTTATACAGAGTAGTCTTGACACAGAGAAGCTTGCACACACGGAGGCTTTTACACAGAGAAACCTTTTACAAAGAGCAGCTTTTACACAGGGTAGCTTTTACACGCAAAAGCTTGTACACGCAGAGGCTTTGACACAGAGATCAGAGAAGTCTTTACACAGAGGAGCTTTTACACAGAGAAGCTAGTACACAGAGGAGCTTTTACACGCACAGACGCTTTTATACAGAGAAACATTTACACAGAGCAGCTTTTACACACAGGGGAGCTTTACACACAGAAGCTTTTACATACAGAAGCTTTTACACGGGAAAGCCTTTACACAGAGAAGCTCTTACACAGAGAAGTTTTTACACAAAAAAGCCTTCACACAGAAACTTTGACACACAGACGCGTTTACACAGAGGATTCTTGACACAAGGACGCGTTTACACACACAGAAGCCTTTACGCACAAAAGCTTTTTTGCACAGAGTAGCTTTTACACAGAGAGAAGTCTTTACACAGAGAAGTCTTGACACAGACAAGCTTGTACACGCAGAGGCTTTTACAGAGAGAAGTCTTTTACACAGCGAAGTTTTTACACAGAGGAGCTTTTACACAGAGAAGTCCTTCTTTCACAAAGGAGATTTACACTTTACACGCAGAAACTTTTGCACACAGACGTGTTTACAGACAGGAAGTTTTACACAGAAGCGTTTACGGCGCACGGAGACTTTTACACAGAGCAGCTTTTACACACAGAAGCTTTTACACAAAAAAGCCTTTACACAGAGCAGCTTTTATGCAGCGAAGCTTGTACACACAGGGAGCTTTTACACAGGAAAGCTTTTACAGACAGAATTTTTTACACAGAGAGACTCTTTTCTACCGGGAAGTCTTACACAGAGGAGCTTTACGCACAGATGGGTTTGCACAGATAAGTCGTTACACAGAAGAGTTTTTTGCACACAAAGTTTTTACACACAAAAAACGTGTACGCACAGAGGAGCTTTACACAGAAGCTTTTACACGCCGAAGCTTCTGCACGGGAAAGCCTTTACACAGAGAAGCTCTTACACAGAGAAGTTTTTACACACAGAAGCGTTTACACAAAAAAGCCTTTACACAGAAACTTTGACACACAGGCGCGTTTACACAGAGGATTCTTTTCACAAGGACGCGTTTACACACAGAAGCCTTCACGCACAGAAGCTTTTTTGCACAGAGTAGCTTTTACACAGAGAGAAGTCTTTACACAGAGAAGTCTTGACACAGACAAGCTTGTACACGCAGAGGCTTTTACAGAGAGAAGTCTTTTACACAGAGAAGTCTTTACACAGAGGAGCTTTTACACACAAAGGGGATTTACACACAGAAGCTTTTACACACAGACACGTTTACACAGAAGGTTTTACAAATAGAGGCTCTTACGGCTCACAGAAACTTTTTACACAGAGCAGCTTTTACACACAGAAGCTTTTACACAAAAAAGCCTTTTCACAAAGAAGTTTTTACACAGGAGCTTTTGCACAAGGACACTTTTGCACAGGAAAGCTTTTACACACGGAAGCTTTCACACACAGAAGCTTTTTACACGGAGAATTCTTACACAGAGGAGCTTTTACGCACAGACGCGTTTACATAGAGAAGCCTTTACACAGAGGAGCTTTTGCACACAAAAGCCTTTTACGCACAGAACCTTTTGCACAGAGTAGCTTTTGCACCGATAAGTCTTACACAGAGGAGCTTTTACGCACAGACGCGTTTACACAGAGAAGCCTTTGCACAGAGGAGCTTTTGCACACAGAAGCCTTTTTCGCACAGAACCTTTTGCACAGAGTAGCTTTTATACAGAGACATCTTACACATGGAAGCTTTTACGCACAGACGCGTTTACACAGAGAAGTCTTGACACAGGGGAGCTTTTGCACACAGAATCTTGTACACACAGATGCGTTCACACACACAGAAGGTTTTACAAACAAACAGCTTCACGGCACACAGAACTTTTACATAGAGCAGCTTTTTTGCAGCGAAGCTTGTACACACAGGGGAGCTTGACGAACTATATACAGTAGCCACGGCATCACTAAGGCGGACGCCAAGAAAAAGAACGAAGGAGAAGAAGAAGAAGCTTTCCCAGAGGCAGAGGCTCCCACTCACTCCTTGCCTTCGGGCTGATTGGTCTTGTTCTGGCAGGTGCCCGCTCCGCCGCCTCGGCCGTTGCCAACTGTCTTCTCCTCAGTCAGACAGACCTCCAGGCCGACGGAGAAAAAGGAAAACACCAAAAAAAAAAAAATGGACAGATTGCTGACACGGAAGCATCACGCGATGGATAGCAATAGCAACACGTCGCAAATCCCGATGACGAAGAGGTGGACGCCGAACTGACTGTATCGGGCTTAGCAACAGGGCACTGGAAAGAAAGAGACAAGTAAAAAGAGAGAGAGAGAGACGAAAACAGACCTCGGCACAGACACACAAACAGCCGTCAAGCGATCTGCGTATACGCAGCCAACAATGCCAGGCGGAGTTCGAGCGTCTCGAAAAGCAAGAAGAGGCTTGCGCAACATACCCTAATTACAGACGGAAGCATTTTTACACATTAAGTCTTG
>Ga0126342_10011533_pt1 | contig 15787 bp, 15 predicted proteins | sample Cyp1metagenome_FD_92528 | JGI IMG/M metagenome (GOLD analysis project Ga0126342, IMG submission 92528) | Coral microbial communities from Lord Howe Island, Old Settlement Bay, Australia - Cyphastrea 1 metagenome | ecosystem: Host-associated > Invertebrates > Cnidaria > Coral ... | reverse complement strand
GGGGGGGGGGGGGGGGGGGGGGGGTGGGCTAATAACGTTCATTGCTGTGCGTTCTCTTACACTTCTGCACATACGTCATGCTACGTAGTTGTGCGTTCTCTTACACTTCTGCACATACGTCATGCTACGTTGCTGTACGTTCTCTTACTCTTCTGATGGTGTGGGGTGGGGTGGGGTGGGGGGTGGGATGTTAACGTTCCTTGCACTTCGTACATTACATGTTTCTACGCTGTAGAGATCTCTGGGATCGTTCTTGCCCGTGTGCGACATCGACGCGGTGCTACGTTGTTGTCGCATTTTGTAGCGTTCTGGCACGTGTGCTACATCTACGCGGTGCTACGTTTGAAAAAATATATTCCAAAGGAATTGGCGTCCAAAAATTCCTCCAATCGAGACTTGAATCAAAAGATTCGAGATTACATATACAGTTTTGTGTGGAGATGCAATGCGGCCAAGGATGCGAAATTGAAAGAACTTGGCACGTTGGCAAAGATTTGCAAGTGAAAAATACAAAAACTTCGTTTTTTTTTTAATGTATGGGGACAAAAAATGTATGCTTCGACCACTGTAAATTCATGAAAACGACTACAAAGTCATACAAATACCAATAGAAATGCAAGTCATGTCAAAATGCGAATGTCACAAAACCCTGGAAGGGTTGCAAAACTGCAAACTGAGATGCTGGAAAAAATGTCAAATTGCGCGGGGTCATTGCGGGCGGCGTGACCTTTTTTTTCTATTGTTGTTTAAGTCTAAGTTATTAAGTTGCGAGTTACTTGTTGTTATTGAATTTGGCTGGGGAATTGGGTTCCCGGATTGGTTTTTAGCGTCTTCCCCAAAATTAGTACCGCTGTGCGTTTTTTGGTTCCAATCTGGTTTCGTGTCGTGGATTTTGTTGAATTCTTTCCCCCTGGGCACTCTCCGGGAGTTCAGGATCTCGAAAGCAATGAAAAGGGGAACTTGGCATTGGCATCATATCACCTGACAGGCCAACAGGTAACGTGGATCCGATATTTTGTTAAGGTACAACGGCGTCAGAAAGCATCAAAACAAACTGGAGCCGCTGCCTTGAGAGCCATTCAAAAATAAAACCCCCATCAAACAACGATATACATGAAATCTGCCAAGGCGAACCTAACCAAGTTCACTCAGATGCTGCAAACGGGCGGGAACGGACGCGCTGCCACAATCACCTCCCTGGCCACTCCAGCCAGGAAACCAGAAAACCGATCCAATTCGATAGCAGGATTAAGGTCTCACTCGGTCTCGCCTATACGTCACAGGCAGGCAAGCGTTGGCCATGAAATGCGTTCCCAACCATTGCAACCATTGGAAACCTGCAAAACGACGGTGCAATCCGAAAGAAAGCAGGAGGAAATGAAAACAGGATTGGACAAGAAGATCTGACGATGACAAGTTATGAATGATGATGAATGGTGACAATGATGATTAATGAATGATGAACGATGAATGATGAATGATGAATGATGATGATGATGATGACGATGATGATGACGATGATGATGACGACGACAATGACGATAATCATGATGATGATAGCGGAATGATGATGGAATGATGATGCATTCTGAGCGACGTATGAACCGTATGAATAATGTAGATAAAAACGGCACTCAGCATCATACAAGCCTAGCTGTGTCAAACATGGTGTTCCACCCGGAAATTTTTACACACAAAATATTTCTACACACAAATGTTTCTACACAGTTTTTTTTACAACGAGAAACCTTTACACACACACACAAACTCTTGCACGGTAAAATTGCGCGCGCGCACGCACAAATATATACATATATACATTCTCCAGACAGACGCTTTCAGGCTAGCACCTGCAAGCGTTGTGCCAATGATCTTTACAACCACGGCAAATTTTCTCTTACGCTTGCCATCCGAACATCGCCAGCGGGGAAGGATCACGCCTCATCAGATCAAGGATGACCTCAATGAATCGCGTTTTGCAACGTCTGGGTAACGTGCCAAAAGCGAGACATGTCGCATCTTTGCTGCAAGACACGAACCGAAGCCAAAGTTCATAGCAAAAATGGAGCCCACAAGTCGAAAGTCAAGGTACATGCTACGTCATGGGATTTGGATTGACATAGAATGATGTGACACCTTACACCATAGGATTTGTGCTGGCATAGAAAAATGTGACACCTTACACCATGGGATTTGTGTTGGCATAGAAAGATGTGACACCTTACATCATGGGATTTGTGTTGACATAGAAAAATGTGACACCTTACATCATGGGATTTGTGTTGACATAGAAAAATGTAACACTTTACGTCATGGGATTTGTGTCGACATAGAAAGATGTGACACTTTATGTCATGGAATTTGTGTTGACATAGAAAGATGTGACACCTTTCACCCTGAGATTTGTGTTGACATAGAGAGATGTGACACCTTACACCATGGGATTTGTGTTGACATAAAAAGATGTGACACCTTACGCCATGGGACTTGTGCTGCCATAGAAAGATGTGACATGTTATGGCATGGCATTTGTGTTGACATAGAAAGATGTGACATGTTATGTCATGGGATTTGTGTTGACATAGAAAGATGTGACACCTTACGTCATGGGATTTGTGTCGACACAGAAAGATGTGACACCTTACATCATGGGATTTGTGTTGACATAGAAAAATGTGACACCTTACATCATGGGATTTGTGTTGACATAGAAAGATGTAACACCTTACGTCATGGGATTTGTGTCGACATAGAAAGATGTGACACGTTATGTCATGGAATTTGTGTTGACATAGAATGATGTGACACGTTATGTCATGGAATTTGTGTTGACATACAAGGATGTGACACCTTACACCATGGGATTTGTGTTGACATGGAAAGATGTGACACCTTACGCCATGGGATTTGTGCTGCCATAGAAAGATGTGACATGTTATGGCATGGCATTTGTGTTGACATAGAAAGATGTGACATGTTATGTCATGGGATTTGTGTTGACATAGAAAGATGTGACACCTTACGTCATAGGATTTGTGTCGACACAAAAAGATGTGACATGTTATGTCATGGGATTTGTGTTGACATAGAATGATGTGACACCTTACACCATGGGATTTGTGTTGACATGGAAAGATGTGACACCTTACGTCATGGGATTTGTGTTGACATAGATGTGACACTTTACGGCATGGGATTTGTGTTGGCAAAGGAAAATGTGACATGTTATGTCATGGGATTTGTGTTGACATAGAAAGATGCGACACCTTACATCATGGGATTTGTGCTGACATAAAACGACGTGACATGTCATGTCATGTCAGGGGATTTGTGTTGACAAAGAAAAATGTGACACCTTACGCCATGGGGTTTGCATTGACAAAGAAAAATGTGACACGTGTTTTTTGGGATTTGTGTTGACATAGAATGATGTGACACCTTACACCCTGGGATTTGTGTTGACATAGAGAGATGTGACACCTTACACCATGGGATTTGCGTTGACATAGAAAGATGTGACACCTTACGTCATGGGATTTGTGTTGACATAGAAAGATGTGACACCTTACGCCATGGGATTTGTGTTGACATAGAATGATGTGACGCATTGTGTCATGGGGTTTGTGTTGACATAAGAAGATGTGACACTTTACGCCATGGCATTTGTGTTGACATAGAAAGATGTGACACCTTACGTCATGGGATTTGCGCTCACATAGTAAGATGTGACATGTTATGTCATGGGATTTGTGTTGACATAGAAAGATGTGACAGCTTACGTTATGGGGCTTGTGTTGACATGAAAAGATGTGACATGTTACGTCATGGGATCTGCACTGGCATAGAAAGATTAGAAAGATGTGCCATGTCAGGTCATGGGGTTTGTGCTGACAAAGACAGATGTGACATGTTACGTCATGGGATTTTTGTTGACATAGACAGATGCGACACCTTACATCATGGGATTTGTGTTGACATAGAATGATGTGACATGTGATGTCATGGGGTTTGTGCCCACAAAGAAAGATGTGACACCTTAAGTCATGGGATTTGTGTTGACATAGAATGATGTGACGCATTGTGTCATGGGGTTTGTGTTGACAGAGAAAAATGTGACACCTTACGTCAAGGGATTTGTGCTGGCATAGGAAGATGTGACATGTTATGTCATGGGACTTGTGCTGACATAGAGAGATGTGACACCTTACACCATGGGATTTGTGTTGACATACAAAGATGTGACACCTTACGTCATGGGATTTGTGTCGACACAAAAAGATGTGACATGTTATGTCATGGGGTTTGTGCTGACATAGAATGATGTGACATGTTACGTCATGGGGTTTGTGTTGACATAGAAAGATGTGACACCTTACGGTACCTTACGTCATGGGATGTGTTGACATAGAATGATGTGAGGTGTTATGTCATGGGATTTGTGTTGACATGGAAAGATGTGATATGTCTATCCATCTCTCCATCCATCCATCTATCCTTTTCTCTATTCGTCAGTCTTTCTCTTCTATCTATCTATCTTTCTAGCTATCTATCTATCTGTCTATCTGTCTATCTGTCTATCTGTCTATCTGTCTATCTGTCTATCTATCTATCTATCTATCTATCTTTCTTTCTTTCTATCTACCTCCCTATCTATCTGTCTATCTGTCTGTCTATCTATCTATTTATCTATCTACCTATCTATCTGTCTATCTGTCGATCTGTCTATCTGTCTATCCATCTACCATATCTATCGATTATCTAAATCGTATCTATCCATCTATCCATCTACTCCATCTATCCATCCATCTATCTATGCGTCTATCTAATCTAATCTAATCTCATCTCATCCCATCCCATCCCATCGCATCCCATCGCATCTCATCTCACCCAATTCTCAATTGAAAAGTGTATGATTGCCTCCCAAAAAAAAATCCACAAGCAAAACCACAGCTGCAGTTTTTACTACGAGCATTATTGAGCCATGACGAAGTGTTGACCCGACAGGAGGGATACAATACTACTTTACATATGAAAGAATGGGTATGAACTGTCCAGGGTGGAACACAGGAGTGCAAATGATCAAGCCTGCGGACGGATGTGTTCCCACTATGTCTCACAGTTCAGCGAGCGTATTCCAGGCAGGGGATGGGAGGATTTTCTTTACTGAATCCATCATGCCCGGCGACTTCAATCCGTGCGCCTAAGGGATGCTTCATTTCGGGTGGTGAAATCCAATTTACCTGCGGACGCATGAAATCCAATCGGCAGTAGGCGAGGCGCCGGAGCAGCCAACCACTTTCAGGCGTTGAGAAGGAAAACCCAAAGAAAGTCCAGATGACAAAAAGGAAATGACAAAACAAGTCCAAAACATGAAAGTGTAGATGGAACTTAGTTACATCCACACGACTGTGCGCTTAGCGGCTGCAACGTGCTGAATTGAACTTTGGCAGCTGATATTGGAGTCCAATGGAGGACGGCAAACCAAAATCCAAGGATTGAACACGCAGATGGAACTTAGTTACATCCGCATAATTGCGCGCTGAGCGGCATGCAACATACTGGAATTTAATTACAGTAGTTGGTGATTGAATACTTGAACCGAACAAAGCGTTTTTGGATCTCCATGAGTTTCATCAACCACAGTTTGAATGCTGTGCCTAAGTGGGCGTGATGGGTTTGATGCACATCGACACCGGCAATGCCGTGTTCATGACGTCAGCCTTTTGATGACTCGTCTGAATGTGCTGAATGAGGATGTCCTCAGCAGAAAAAAAACTTCGCAAGTGCTCGCCAGCTTTGTTGTCAAATGGTACGAAGACAACCAGGCAGTGCTGGCAATTATCGCCAAGGGCTACAGCCCAAAATTAAAGCATTTTGCCAAATTTCATCGCATCAATGTTGCGTCAATCACACGTTGACACACTGCCAGAAGTGAAATAGCCTCCCCAAACAGTGAAGTGCGCAAGGCAACAAACTCAGTTTCTGTCGTTGATCTGGAGACAGCCCTCTTGGATTCTGATCCCCACAGGATCATAGCGAAAGCATCTTGGCCTTCAAGGGCAATCAAGAGCAATGATAAAACAACTAGTCGACTTCAGGCCAGGTGACGATCCAATGTCGCCGCCGACCTAGAGCGACAACCACAGCTTAGCTGGAGGGTCATTGGTCCGCATGACATGAGCGTAATCAACGTTAACAGCGATGTAGCCAACTAAACGGGCAGCACGCTTGTCATCATTGGCCCTCCATCGAATGATGTTTCGGGCAAGCAATATTCATGGATGGAAAGTAAAAACCACTGGACTGTTCTGGCATTTCAATGCCGCCAATTTCTTTTGACAAAAAACTCGCAAGGTGATTTTGCCATGATGCAGATGCCAACGGATGACCATACAACGATCGGATGAGTGGAACTACTTGTCAATGAATGGGCCTAGTTCTGCAGGGAGCAGAGCGCATGTTTTTACGCAGTCTGAAGTCGAAGAACCCAAGATGTGCGAGGTCTTGGTCAAATTGTTATTGGATTCACTTTTTAAATCGCGTGGAAAAGGCTGCGGCGTAGCACGCGTTGAGCTACAAATGTTCAACGAGGTGAAAAAGAAGTCGTGAAATTGAAACATACAGCTACAAACTAGAAGTTGCCACCTTTACCTGTTAACCTGAAACCTTTCTTGCAGCAATTCCACGTCCATCACGACGTCCAGCGTCCGTCGATGTGATAGCTTTGATAAAGATCGGAGTTTTTGATGTGTTCACGAAGGACCCAACGAAGTAAAACTACTGTTTCCAAATTTGAAAAGTTTGTATAAGTTTTTGCCGTTCATACCAAAACCGAAAATTAATCCGTCTTCCTGATAATCTAGAGCTGTGTGGTAGATCGGTGTAATCCATAATTTCCCACCCCATCACGAGTGGAAAACACATGCAAGACAACAAATTTGATAGCGCGGCCTTCGGACATTTTTCCCTTTGCTGGTGGGCAAGAAAATAAACAGGTCATCAAATTTCACCCTGTTGGAAACAGCACTAGTGATACCAAATCGGACTGACACTACCGTGGCAGTGCGCACACAAACCCCTCGCCCAGGAACCCTGAATACACATCCGTGCCTATAGCCGAACAGTTAATAGCGCTGCCCCTTTCAAGTTAACATGCACATTTTAAGGGGTGCTGCGAAATGCACTGCGAAAACGAAGTGGTACTACCTGGCGAGCATGCATTCTGGGACCCGTGCGCGTGCAGGCCTTGCACCAAGGAACGCCAAACACATCCTTACGTCTCGCCTGCAACCTTGAAACTGCTTATGGTGCCCCCGCAAACAAAAAATTGAAACTCAGGGGGTGCTAGGAAAGGCACGGGCGATACCACAGCGGAGTGGGGCACTTATTTTAGGATCACGAGTGCGCACAAAGTTTTTTCCACAAGCGCACCCATCTTTGACAATTTTTTCAAAAATCAATGCAGACCAGGTAGTACCACTCCATTTTGGTATCACCAGTGCCCTCCCACCACGCCACCAGATGCGCATGTTAGCTTAAAATCGGCAACATTAGTACTTGGTGGGTTGCAGCCTAGGGGTCAGGACCAGTGCATTTGACCGCCATCAATTGATCGCTCAGATATGTGTGTTGTACTGTTTTTCGGGGACCTCAGTGAAGGGATGTGAACGGTTTGTGTGCATTTGTGTGCGCACCTGCGCTCCCAAAATGTGTGCTGACCAAATCGTACCACTCCGTTTTGGTATCGCCAGTGCCTTTTTCAGCATCCCACCGGATGTATTCATTACAAGGGGCAGCATTACTGCTTGGTGGGTTACAGCTTAAGGGTCAGGACCAGTGCACTTGAGCCTCATCGGTGAGAAATTTTGTCTGCGCAGTGGTGCTCTTAAAGCGAGTGCTCCCCAGGTCGTACCGCTTCGTCTTGTTATCACCAGTGGTTTTCCTAGCCTATGTTTTTTCGACAACTGCTTAACGATAGGTGTACTTGACATTCCTAAGCGGAAAAAAATGTGTGCACACTGGCGGTCCCAAAATGAGTGCTCCCCATCTAGCTGTGGCATCATTTTTTTTGGTATCGCCGTCCGTTACGGTCAGGAAAAAAATTAGCGTGGGCACCATCAGTTGTTGTTCGTTTGTAAGAAAGGCTCAAAAATGTCCATATTTAGGGTTCCTCGGTGAAAGGTTTGTGCGCACCATTGGTGCAGTGGTTGGTCAGATGTGGGCAAGGGCCAGGGATGAGTGTACTTGGCGTTCCTAAGGCGAAAGCTTTGTGTGCGCACTTCATCCCAAAATGGGTGACATTTAGCTAGTACCATCCTTTTTTGGTATCACCAGTGCCCTTCCTGCCATCTCTTCCCGAAATTCAAAGATGGGCGCCGTCACTAGTTAGTAGTACGTAAGCAAGGCTGAAGGATGTTTGATGATGTTTGTGTTTACGGTTGCTGAATGACGGGTTTGTGCGCGCACCTGTGATCCCAAAATTCTAGGAAAGCGCTGGCGATACAAAAACATCAAAAACCAAGTGGTACCACCTGGGGATCACTCGCTTTAAGACCAGCAATGCGCGCACAAACTCTCTCACGGGTGCCCATTTTAACCCAGTATCCTTGGCCCAAGTGTTTTGAAGCGCTAAAACCTCACCTTTGCAGCGCAAAGGTTTTGATAATATCCACGTCAAATTAACATTTCCCATATCAACAATGCTCATTGATACCTCCTATTGAACCCCACATCAATGTAACCGCGCGGTAAGCAAACGAAACCGCTTATCTGTGGTACCAGAAACAAACTGTAAACCTCAAATCCGTAATCTGGCTAATCATTAAATCCCCGTGTGGCGCACCCTCCACCCGGAGCCAAGGTTTTCTGCCAAAAAAATTGCTGAATCCCTAGCAACCAAGATTTTTGCAACCAAGGCGGAAAAGGGGTGCCTTATATAAGCAATATTTTTGGATATGTTCAAGGCAAAGGCTGTCCCCAGCGGGTAAAACCTAAATCCCAACATATCAACATAAAACCAAACAAAAATCAAGACAAGGCACTACAAAACATTTATTTTTCTTTGCCCCGACCATGTTCCCACATAGATCTTCATCGATGCATTTCTGGCAAAAAACCGTCAAAATTCGGATCTCCATAAGATGGGCGCCAAAACCATTAAACGTCATTGTACGTCAGTCTGCACGATCACCATTTTGAACCAAACATTGGGAGGCGGAGGGGACAGAGCAAGAGGAGCCGGAAGATGCCAGTTCCGGTGTGTGGGGGATGGTGGTGAAAACTCGGCTTGCAAATGGCCCGGACTGAGAAGCCATCTGGGCTTGGCTGGCTGGGTCTAGGCTCGCGTATGCTCGCGTGCAACTCCTGGCGCATGGCTGTGTGGGCTGCCGCTGCAGCTGGTCGTTGCCAGCCTCAGTGGTGGGGGGCTGCTGTTGCTCGGGCTGGTGGCTGGGGACGGGGGGCCTCCCAGGAGTGCTGGGAAACTAGGCGTTTCCCAGCCTTGGTTGTTCAAGAGTTGAGCGGCTGCGTGGGCTGTTTGCATGTAGCGTCTGTTCCTCAGAACCGGACGTGTTTGTGTAGTACTCCGGTGACAATGTCCTTCTGCTGTGACAGCCAATTTTTTCATTTTACTCGGGTGACCTGGGCGCCGGCGCAGCACGTTGTGGAAATCCATGTTAATCACAAGCGCGTTGGTGATCCTCCGACCAAAAAAACGTAAAGTTCGAATTCCCAAGGCAATCGATCCAGCACAAACGATCCAATGATCGTGGTACCTGACTTTGTCTGGACTGTTCCACTTGTTTTGAACTCGGGTTTCACGATCTCGACAAAATATTGTTCCGAGTGATTGCAACCGTTGCTCGAGATGCTGATGCCCTTAATGCTGAAGCGGACGCACTTGGTGCTGCAAATATTTTGACGCTGATGTTGGTGAAATCCCAACCCGTGACCCTCTGCGAAGATGAAATGGCAAGTGAACAATATTGAACAATGCTACTCAGCAATCAATGGGCGCAACGTCTCCAGGCTTTTGCGCGCTCAAACCTTTCACGCGGAAACAAATTTAGATTGCGAGATTCTAGGGGTTCCAACTCGCCCCCGCCGGCAACACCGGTCTCCTCCACGATAGTGTCCGCCAGGCCGGATTGACATTCTATGCCGTCTTCTCATGGAAGGGCGTTTTGATTCAAAAGTTTGATGGACCCGCGGAAGTATGCCTGGCAGGTTTTATTTTTTGTTGGCCACCCCTTTTTTCAGCAAGTACTCCCAGCGCTGATTGATCTGATCAGGTCGAAGCTCGTATACGTAGAGCTGGACGAAGAGATAGTGCAAGAGTCAGGACATTTTTTTGAAAATTTTCCACCGTGCCCCTGTGGATACCACAAGTACAAGCATTTCCCTAACGCCCACTTCTGTTAATGATATACATGGATATGTTCCGCCAAAAAGGATCCACAGGCTCAAGATTAGGTCAGGAGGAGCAAAGGTTCGAAAGCCATGGCAGAGAGGGGAAGAGACAAAAGTCGAACGCCAAAGGAGACAAAGGAAAAAGAGAAGAAGGAAAAAGACAAAGGAAGAGAGGCAAAGGCAAAAGACAAGGAGAAAAGAAAAGAAGAAGATGAGGCTTTGAAGAAGGCATTGGTTTTCTCGCCAGAAACACCGCAGACACAACTTAAGAAGACAAGATTCCAAGACGATACAGAAGCTCCAAAGGAACATCAACTAGTTGTGAGAAAGGAGAAGGATGAATCGGCAAGCTCATCAAACAGGCAGCGAGCACCAGCCATGAAGCTGACAACAGAAAGACTTGAACAAATGACAGTCAATTCACCAGTGAGAGAGGATGGCACCAAAACACCTTTGAAAATTCCGCCACAACCGCAAAGAACCAGAAATACGAGTTCAGCACTGAGTTCAGGAACAGAGGATTCGGAGTTGGAGAACACAGAAGCAAAAGAAGAGGAGAAGAAAGATCCAGCCAAAATGACCCTGGATGAGATGAAGGCTGAATTGACCAGATTGAGGAGACACAGAGAAGATCAGGACAACACACTCTCCATGAAATTGGTGAGTCATTGAAAGAAATATAAGAAACCACATACGATGTAGAATCTCATGCCAGGATCAATGCCCACTTGTTGTTCAAACAACTACAGCAGGACGCGAGGTTGTTCACGTTTTGACCAACAGACCACCGGGAACAAAAGCTGTCGTCATGGCGCAGTATTCATTTTGGTTTCGTTTGCCTAACCCAGGAGTGTGTTTGAACGACATAACAACGAACGTCATCCCACAACGAGAGCTATCCGACAGGCATGTGCTTGACACGTACTGGAGCGGGGATTGGCCTGTTAAGAAGTTTGCCTTTGGATTGGGGAGGCGACAGTTTGCACGCCGACCAGAATTATCGAGGATTTTTGGTCCCATTGCTCTGGCGGGCCGTGGGTTTGTAGTAGTTTACACATTGCTATAGTTTGGTTAAATAGAGACGTCCTTTGAACCAAATGAAGGCTTCAAGCGGTCACCTTTGGCTGTAGTCTGCTAGGGGGCTGTGGCAACATGGCTGATTCCTGCTAGGCGTCGTCAGTTAGTATAATTTTCTTTTGTGGCGCTAATTTAAGGCAATTTTTTGTGCATATCTCATGAGATCGACCCCCGGGTTTTTTGCCCTCTACGGTGGCTTAATATGGTTTAATGGTTTAATGCCCCATGCTCAGGTGTTGAGTTTGACAAAATCAGCCCTGCGTTAGCGGGACATACTTCCAAATGTTGGCCGGGAGTCTGCGAGAGTTTTGCTTAGCGTGTCGGGGAGATTGTGGTAATAAGAAATATATGTTGACAAGCAAGGCAGGGATGTCGAAAAAAAAACGGAGCTAAGACATGAATGTCTGATATGTTAGAAAAATATGCAAATAATTGCATCACCTTGAAGAGCTTTGCACATGTACTGTGGGAACCTGTTGCCAAAGTGTTTGAGGGATGCTGCAAGCAATTGAACCAATCATCCGCCTAAAGCCTAAGATGGCCGAATGAAAACATGTTGTCTCACAATGTCAAGTCGTTCACAACAAAAGTTTCGGACGCTTCTGAAGATTTCCCACCAACTGCTTGATAGGTTGGGTGGGTTAGTGGTTAAGCTATCTGGAGGAAACAAAACCTACCTCAGCTGTTTGACCCTGTGAACCTGCAAGCAATGTGCAAGCCACCAAAATGGGAAGTTCATTGTCGTCGGCCCCGTGTGCGAAATCAGATTTTGCTGTTAGAATGAAATGACAAGAGTGAAATCCTTTGCCGTGCAAGCAACAAGTTGTAACAATGCAGAACACCACTGCCGCAGTCTTGTGGGACGTTACTACTTCGGGCTGATACATAAACCTCACAATACTGCAAACATCTGCAAACCAGTGCATGGATATGCGACACTGCGACCTGAGCGACCAAGAGAAGAATGGCGGCAAGGTGTTGGAAGTTTGCTAATTCTAAATACAGACTTCGAAACTTGCTTGCGACTCCAACGCAACATCTTGGGCGGAAGCAGACAAAATACACAACATCAAAAGATGCCGGTGCTAAAGCGCATATGGATACGCAAAGCTACATCAGGAGGAAAAACGGATTGTCAAGAGTTCGAATGTTCCATCGCGTTGATTAAGACAAGCAACTGGGAAACACCAAACTGAAACGTAGTCACTACGTAGTCACCTTGTAACGCTTGTAACGTTTGTGAGGCGTGTGAAGATTGCGAGGCTTTGTAGCTGCGAAATCGCGTCAGCGCCTTCCGGCAAGAAACATCGGTAATCCGCATGATGCTGATCCAAATCTTGCAATGCCATACACTGTCAACTCGATGTCAATTCGATTGGCTCCAGGGCCATGCGCGACATTGCTTTAAAAACACCTGACAAAATGTGTGCAAAGCATGTTCTTGTTGAATGTTTTTGCAACACATTCGCACTAAGTACGTTTGCACGGAGCATGCTTCCCAACTAAGGTACGGTGCGCACGGAAACACAGAGCACAAGAAGCGTTTCCGAAGAAGAGAAAACAACAACACACCACTGCGGCCACTGCGGGAAAGCAATTTGCCCAAACAGTCATGCCCTGTCGTGGGATATCATATACCAAATCAAATCATATCATATCATGCAATATCATATCATATCATATCATCTAATATCATATCATGTCATGTCATGTCATGTCATGTCATGTCATGTCATGTCATGTCATGTCATCATAAATCATCCTAGATCATCATAGATAATCATATATCGTCGTCATCATCGTCGTCGTCGTCCTCCTCCTCCTCATCATCATCACTATCAGCAAATCAGATCAGATCAGATCAGATTGTGTCATGATACGTCAGGAATGCTTGGATATGACCCAAAATGTTCGCATAAAACAAGATGGCACGCCACTCATGTCTGTTTTTTGCCTATGATTTTTCGCCACGCAGTGCACTGAAATTCAATCCCAGTGACGAGATATGACGAGATTCTCATTTGGCTCTCGCAAAAAGGCCACCATGGGACAGGAAAATGAGCTTGGACCAGGAAGGCTTCGTCCGCAGGACTCAACACATTAGCCCAATAAGGTATCTTGAGGTCACAACGTGTGAACAAATAGATACAAAATGATACGAATAAATACAAATAAAACATCTGAATAGGATTTTTTTGTGGCAAGCGCATGTGCTGCTGGATGAGCCTTGTCGCACCATGCCGTGCTACGTTGCAGGCACAGAGCGGTCGCACCATGCACCAGCCCAGAGCACATTCTGACCCGAGCATTCCGAGCATTCCGAGCGCTGCGGCATAGCTAAAAATGCTAAAACAATCGGTCATCCACGGGTCATCCCGGTCATCCCTTCGATAACGACCCGACAGGCCCGACAGGCCCGACAACAAGAAATCCATAGAACTCCGGATCGAAAATGGATCGAAAGGTCGCAGTTTACCGTTGTGAGCTCCGAGCGGCCTTGAAGTTGTTCATTGTTTTTCTAGTTTCTAAATGTTTCTAAAGCCATGGACATTTTACACTTGCCGCCCCTTCGAGTGGATGTGGAACGCCCGCTTCAGTTCCCGTGGGGGAAACCTTTCAAGTTCAACATCGTCTTGTGCGTTTGGACAACGCAGAATCAAAATGAATCAAGGTTTTCATCTGATGAATCTGATGATCGCTTTGCATGTTGCATCATTTTGGGATCGACGGTTAGTGACGGTCAGTCTCGTCATGAGCATTCGAAGCTCTGCCGGGCCCAAGTTGGCCAAGTTGGCCACGGCCAACGACGGACTTTGTTCGTTGAGGTTACGACGGTTACGTGGTCGCGCGCAGTGTCTCTGTGGAACTCGGTGGCTCTGACGGATTCCCACCGGGTTTTGCACTCTACTCTGAGTATGTCACGAAACAGGGTGACAAAATTTGTGCGGGTTCCGGGTTCCGGGTTCCAATGTGTACGTGAATACTGAAGAATGCTGGTAGCTCGAATACAGTGGTGTATTGAGAGGCATTGCGCAGTCTCCCAGCACATCCCAGCACTGTTTTTTTTCGCTGGGACAGCTCACAGAGTCTGTTGACAGTCGCACTCAGCGTCTGAACTTTCCTAGACTTCTACATCGCCAAAAGCTGCGCCACATGATATGGATGTCTTTCTGAATCAAGCAATTGTCTACCAAGATCTACCAAGCACATTGCTGGAAGAAAAGACAGCTGTGTAGATATGTGTGGGGTTATGTAAATACCGCTGTCATGATGCTTGTCAAGCTACCTGTCTGTTTCGCAGCAAATTGCATTTGTGACACCGGCAGACAGCTTGATATCCAACATCTCAGCTTCTCAGCCACCCAGTCAATCTCAGTCTGGCAGATTCATCTCATTTGTGTCCTGCACAGGGGTTCCAACGAACAGCAACATGATATCAGGGTAATATGTAAATAAAGCTTGATATCAAGAAATAAGCATAGAAAGGAATTGAAAGAGATATTGAGCATCAAGACATTCGGCGACTCAGCGATACTCTGAGATAAACTGTATATGTTGGATGTGATACACTCCATTTTGAGAAGGAAGAAGTAAGCATCACACTGCATGTGTTCCTGTCCTAAGAAAATTTATGCAACTCAACCATTGATCCAGGTTTGCAAAGTCTTTGACGTGCTATCAAGTGACTTTGAAAGCTACGCAAATCAGCTCCAGACTTTCCAGACTTTGCCTTTCTATTCCTCACCGAAGTAATACGTTTTCAAACATGTCCAAGTTGCAACCACAGAAGGCAACTCTGCAGCCGCAACCCTGCAGCCCTGCGCGACCGGAGCGGTCCGCATTTTGCAGCACTTCTGTGAAGAGTTGGTTCATCTGTTGAACCACCAAATTCAGGTCCTCCCAGGGGTCCCAGCAAAATGCAAAAGATACGCAAAAGCAGTTGACAAATGTGAACCACTTTGCACTGATCTTTAGTGATCTGCAGAGACCTTTGGTGCAGAGACATGTATCAAAAAAAAATAAAAATGCATCAAAAAAAAATATCCAGCACGCATCAAAAAAAAAATAAAAATGCATCAAAAAAAAATATCCAGATGCCACTGTGTGAGACCTCCTGAGTCTCGTGCTGCAAACCTAGATTAAAAAAAAAATATCCGTATCAAAAAAAAAATATAGTAGTAGCAGCAGCAGCAGCAGGAGTAGTAGTAGTAGTAGTAGTAATAGTAGTAGTAGTAGCAGCAGTAGCAGTAGCAGTAGCAGTGGCAGTAGCAGTAGCAGTAGCAGTAGCAGTAGCAGTAGCAGC
>Ga0126342_10011532_pt1 | contig 15787 bp, 17 predicted proteins | sample Cyp1metagenome_FD_92528 | JGI IMG/M metagenome (GOLD analysis project Ga0126342, IMG submission 92528) | Coral microbial communities from Lord Howe Island, Old Settlement Bay, Australia - Cyphastrea 1 metagenome | ecosystem: Host-associated > Invertebrates > Cnidaria > Coral ... | reverse complement strand
TTTAGAGCCTTGAGCCCTGGGCAGACTCAACCCTTTTCTACACGACAAGGTCGTGGGGGGAGTGCAAAAGGGACATGCAGTGTAGTATCTGTTCATATCAGTTGACAACTGCTGACAACAACTTACTTCCGACTGGAAGGCTCTTTTAGGATCAAAAGGCGCGCTGCTCTGCCTTGCACAATTATAATTTACCCAGATTAATGGCTGGTTGGTGGTTTGGAACATGAATGTTATTTTTCCATAATATATGGGATGTCATCCTTTCCATTGACTTTCATATTTTTCAAGATGATTGAAACCACCAACCAGATGGGGATAAATGTGATATACAATGATATACAATGCTATGCAATGATAAGCAATGATATACAATTCCTTCCCAATATTTGACAGAGGCTTTAAACACCACGGGATTGTCTGAAAGTATGGCAATTGAGGGTCATTTGTCGAACTCAGTCTGTGGGGAGTCCCTGACATGATTGTTCAACACTCCCAGGAAGGTGAGTTATCCCGTTTCGCCCACACCAATTTCAAGGGAAGTGTTAGAGATTCCAATCCCAAAATCATCCAAATTCTTCACTTTTTGGGAAAAAAATCTATGCAGCCATTGGATTTGGGGCTACCCTATTTTCAGACATAACCCGGGACCCTGCCAATATGGAGCCCACTTGCCAGGCATAGTTTGCACTATCGAAGAAATTTCAGAGGAATGTGTGCCATTCTTGCGGGCAAATTGCGACGTAGTGAAAAAGCATGAAAAAGGCCATTGTGAGATGGGGGTTGCAAAAATTCGAGGAACCGACCATGATTTATGTCAGCTTTGGGAGATATGATAGTTTAATGAGTTACCCTCCGGCAAACGTGTCCAAAAAGCGAACTGGAACATGGCCCATAGAAAGTTCGTTGATTTGTCTTACCTAAAGTGGCGTTTTTTTTTCCATCAGTTTTTTGTAAAAGTTTACCAGGCCGGGTACCCTCTGGTAATTTAACATAGCTATTGAACATGACCATAGAAATAGTGGATTTTCCCATGAAAAATGGTGGATCTTTCCAGTTCGCAAACTGTTTGTTTACCAGGCCGGGTATTACCCTCTGGTTATTTAACATAGCAATGGAAAATCAACATTTTTAATAGGTAAACCATCTATTTAAATGGGCCATCTATACCATGGCTATGTAACAAATAACCAGAGGGTACCAATGATGCTGAATGCAATGGCGCTACATCCACTTCTTCATCGTCGGGTCTCCGTTGATGCCATTTTAGGATCTTTCACGAAAGGCCGCCTCGGCCTTCGGGGCCGAAGCGGCCTTGACCGATTCAAAAAGAGGCCTCATAGAATATCGACCAATATATACCAGAGGTAATATTCCATATATGCTGGTTGGTGGTTTGGAACAGTTTTTATTTTTCCCAATAGTTGGGATGATGATCCAATCTGACTAATATTTTTCAGGGGGGTTGAAACCACCAATTAGTATGGTATTACCCTATTACCAGAGGTATATAGTTATAGACCTACTGAAAATACCCTCTGGTATTGATTACCAATATAGCCTCCTCATCATATACCTCTGGTAATGACTAACATAACTATGGAAAATCACCATTGAAATAGTGAATTTTCCCATGAAAAATGGTGATTTTCCATAGTTATGTTAGTTTACCAGAGGGTAATTATAATAGTATGACTTAAAAGGCTGTATAGCCACTATAATTATTATAGCCACTCATCATCATATGATAATTATAATTATAGTGTATTAGCTCATCATATGTATATATATATATGTCAGCCATGAAACTCTTGGTACACTTTTCAATTCGTCACAGAAAACCTCGCCATAAATGAATCATGTAAAATCAGCTGATTGGCGGGTTGTGTATTCGTGGCGCCCAGCAATGTGAAGAACCTGGTAATGAATATATGAATGTCAGTGCACCAGGAGATCGCCAAAGATTTAATATGTTTAGTTAAACCATCTCCCATTCAGGAAGGGCCTCCTTGAAGGATACGTCGGTTTAGAACTATATAATACAACTAAGGTTTTCTCGTGTTTTCTCAAGACTCAAGATGAATTTGAGAGCTGCAGAACTTCTGCAAGGAGGAGTCGCATGCCGTTTGAACAGGGAAAATGGCACAGTCATTACGGCTTAATTTCTTTCGTCTTGCTGAATACCCACATTCCCAAGACTGGGAAAGCTAGCCGCCACTGGGGTTCAAAAAGAGATGTTGCTACGAACGGGTTTGTTCAAAAAGTAGGTATCCATCAGATTAGTATGACAGTTTTGACGATGGGAATGACGATGAATAATCGGATTCCATCAGCGGAAGCCACATGCCGGCCTAACTCCAACTGCGACCCGAATACGAGCGCACCAATCATGGATAGATTTGCACTGTTCGTTGCACAACTGGGAATGCGAGCAGATGTGAAGAAAAGAAGGCGTCACTCGGGCAGTTGTCCTGTAAGCATTCTGGTCTTGTGGGCTGGAAGTTGATGGCCTCTATCATCAGGCAAGCTAGCAACGCGCTTTTGGAAGCCAAGGAGGGCAGCAAACGCTGCGTCCAACGATAGTGGAAGTTATGAACTGGACATGGGCATGGGACAATGCCGAAAATAATTTTATGATATGTTCTGCGCTTGTGGGCTGTGGGGTGGAACCTATTCTTGCGAGTTACAACATGATGCACAACATGATGCGAAGGGTTGCCAGCTTTCGGGAGGGTTATCAATCACATGGTGGCTCGGTAGCGGTGCGCCCCCGCAAAGGATGAAGTTTTGAGAGGCAAAACAAAGAACCCAGGGCGATGCCCCCGTCAAACGTGCCCCAAATCTGTGAGCCCCTGCGCTTCAGTTTGGTTGACTCCGCGCATGTGGAGAATCCTGGAAGTAGAAATCCCTGTGTAGGTTCGCCCAGACTTTCAAGAACGGCGATCAACCTTTGGGTTTTGTGACACCCCAGTTTCAGAAATACCTATTTTCTGGCGGAAAATAATCTTTCAATAGCTAAGCACAACCATGGAAGGTTCAAATTGGAAAGAGTACTGGGGCCCACTAGCCCGGCAGATTTTGTCGAATCGACGTGACTTGAGAAGGATGCGCATAGCCCACCATTTCCTTTCTCCGGGAAAATTATGTAATAATAGCCTAGTTGCAAATCGGATTGCAAAACTTTGTAGAGCCAACCAAAATTGTTGATTTCAGGTTTGGGAAAAAACTATGATAGTTTAATGGAGTTGACTGCAACATAGATGGTGAAACCAACCCTGGAGAGTCCATCACAAACCAGATTCAGAAATGCGATAAATTACGCATGTCCATGACTGCTGGCATTCCCATGGAAAAGGTCCATTGCCACAAATCAGGCCCTTCCCCTTTTTCATGACAAATTGATTTTGTGCATAGATTCACCGTGTTGGTGAAAGGGAAAGCCAGCAGGGAGCCATAGCGCAACCAACCAAATATGGAGGGGTTCTTTAAACGTTCTCTCAAGATAGTTTTGGGATAAATTTCCCCAACCCTTCGGAATGGAGACCAAGGAAAACGACCTCAACATCGCAGGCGATGACTGCCGGGATCCCGCGTATGGAGACCATGAAAAACGGATTTTGGTAACATTTTGGGGGATTTAGAATCCGGTTGGATAATTGGCCAGCCACTTTCATCAGCCAAAATATCGGGACTTAATCATCAAGTTGATGGGTAAACCAACTGGTTGGACCATGTGGAGATTTGGAACCTAATTCCAAAAAAAATAATCCTCAACAATAGTGAATGATGGGAGGACCTTGAGTTAGATATAATCATTAACTAGTTGCTCTATATATATATAAAAAGGAAATAGGTTTAGTAACTAGAAAATTGAGTTGTTGTCCTGGGCATTTGTGAGGGCTTAATGTTATGCCTGGATGCATCTGGGCAAATGATAGTTGAGAATGTGAATAAAAACATAGGATCCACCCCAATTTCACCATAAACGAATGGTTTCAACCATCAAAATATTGAAGGGTGTGCTATTGTTTTATAAACATTAACATTACTGTATGTTTGATTATCATAGTTTGACCAGTTAAATTTTGGTTGCACCCAAAATGACACCAGGCAAAGTGTTGTTTTTGTTGGGTCCAGGCGGAATGATGATAAATTTGTACCACATCTCGATGTGTTCGACAATGTCAAGGGGAACAACCGAGACCATCCCTGTTTAGGGGGGAATCAGCCACCTGGGGTAGCCTTTGGGTGTTTGAATCCTTTTTTTTTACCATAGATGATAGAAGTTTCCCCTGGTTTGAATCTGGGCACCAGCCATCCGAGCAGCTTAATGCTTCAAGAACCATGCCCCAAGAGTCAGCACTTGGCAGCGCTGTAAACCCCGCAAATCATCACTCAAATCACACAGTGAATGACATTCCCCTCTTATTCCTCCCAATTTGGACCCCTAGGGATGTTGCTGATGAAACTCTTCAATCTTGCGTGGTTGTTTTTCCGGATGTTCCCAAAAATTGGGCCCGGGATTTTGTGTCAGCCGCCAGATCGAAAAGGTCCAGTGTTCATCGGGAAGGTCCAATTGAAGTTGGGATCCAAGCAGATATTGTTTGCTTAACATCCACCGTTTGGGTAGCGATATCTACACATTGGTCTGCTACATTGCCTTTTTTAAACGGGTTTCAAAACCTCTTGGAAATTTGATGGAGGTTTCCTATGATTTGGTGGGTTACCCCCAAATCATCCAAGTCATTCGACCCTGACTTAGTCTTGAAACCCATGGTGGCTTGGAGACCCACCAACCATTAAGAAACCACCAGATGGATCTACTACCTAGTGATGTTTGTTGTTTATATCCCCGTTTCTTAATCAAAAAAAATGCCGCTTCAGTGACTTGGATCATCGCAGGAGAAGCGTTGTGAAAGATTTTTGGCATGAAACCGCCATAAAAATGTTGCCAAAGAATCCCACTGTTTGTTGGTTGTTTGTTGGTTGAAAATTGCATATGTTCAGATTCAGTACCTGATATACCTGTCAGCCGGATTTATTCAAGGTTTTGCAAAATGCCATTCTGTTGGTTGATAAAAGAAAGACATGTTGTGTTCTTTTGTTAAGCCAGAAGCAATAATAAGTTCAGATTTACAAAATGCCATAGTCACCATGAGTCACCATCCCCAGTGCGCACGTAGGAAAAAAAATGGATTGTATAAACCAATCCCGAAGTAGTTGCTGATGGCACTTTGAACTCCTCGTTATCTCCATCATTCATATCTGTTAACATCTGTTAACATAAACTATCCAGTTAGGATATCTTGTTGGTGGTTTTGCCACGCCGCGAGGGGCGCCGTCATTCTGATGATGGGCGCCGCAATGAGCGCCGTGAAGGCGATGGTGACCGCAGCCGCACACGCCGTGACCGAGGCCGGCGTGATGGCGGCGACAATGACCAAGGAGTCTCGTGCCCCATCTGTTGGCAATATGTGAAATGCCAGCACCACCTGGAGCAGCACCAGCAGACCAACGCGCGGTGCTTGAGCTACCAAGGGAAAGGCCCTGGTAGAATCACCTGCCGGGGCTGCGGGAAAGAAATAACAGCGCAAGCCTGGGCAGTCGAGCAGCACGCCTGGTCCTGCCGCCAATCCCGGAATGATCCATACTGGGTGGTCGGGAATCAGGAGGTGGATGGAGTGATCGGCAGGGGGCATCATGGGCCAAGTGGCTCGGCCCCAGTGAGGCTGCGGTCCGCCATAATATATGGGATAATCCTTCCCATTGACTAATATTTTTCAGAGGGGTTAAAACCACCAACTAGATATAGTATGATATAGTCACTACATTCCCATCTGTGGATCTTGGAGGTGAGGACGCCACCCTGGTGCTCTTGACGGATCTCCATCACCACCCCAGCTACGACGCCGCCATCAGCGCCAAGTGCCTCTGTCGTGCTGACGCTGCCGGCAGCCCGCAACACGGCGAAGGATGGGGAGTCGTTGGGCCGGTTACAACCATTATCTCATTACTAGGTCAATCTTGGATGGGTAGAAACTAATCCTTTAGTCTTGTGGTATGGGATTATCTACGTTCACCAGCCAAGAAATTACTTTTTTGCAGGGTATCTAAGATTGACCATCATTATTTTCCATTATAACAATCCCCATGATGGTTGGTTTCATCTCGATATTTGTTGAAATCCGAATGTTTGCTGGCTTCTTGCTGACTTTTTTACCCACAAACACATGTCCTGCAAGGTGCTGCTGTTTAGTTAGCTAACTTGGTTCATCTCTGGAGGTGGGAATAGAACTCGGATTAATGGTAGAATTATGGTACATAAATATACATAAATAGGGCTTACCTCCCAAATCATCCAAGTCATTAAACCATGTAATGTAGTGTAATGCAACGCAATGTAGTGTAATGTAGTGTAATGTAGTGTAATGTAGTGTAATGTAGTTTCGCCATGCTAGCAAGCCGTCAATTGGGCCTACGCGGATCCAAGCAGTCAATTGCAATGGGGTCTGACGATGCTGTGAAGTTTCGAAAATTCGGCGCCGGAGAGCCTTGGATTATTTTGCCTTGGGAACCGGCCGATTCAATCAGACTGCTTGGTGGCGCAGCTGGTGCAAGAATGCTGGTACACACTTCACAAGAGGCGGTGCCGCTCATCATCAAAGGTGTGGGTTTGGCTGTGCCGGATTTTGCATCAGCAGCGCAGACCTTGTTGCGGACTACAAGAGCTCTACTGCCACTTGCACATCTGTTACATCCAACTGTGATTGCTTTGACTCGAAAGTCCAAGGGATTAGCTCCCGCAAGGGTCTGCCTAGCCATTAAGAAACCCCCATGTATGCGGATATCATGTCGGATCGATCGGTCATATATCGGAATATCATGTCGGATCTATGGGTCAAATATCTCGAATATGAAAAATCTCGGATGGTTTCCAAGTTTCCAAAGTAATGGAGGTACCAGAGGTACCCCAAGCTCGCTGGATGGCATGGAACATCCCATCTATAAATGGATGATCACACGGGGTGCCCATCCCAAGGCGTGAGCTGTGCAAGGCAGACAGTGCCCCCTATGGTCGCCTCGGCTGCAACACGCCATCCAGGCGAGGTGGAAAAGCAGCAGTGCTGGGGAGAATATGAATTGAACGGCCAAAGACTGATTTAACCATTGGGACTATGGATTGAACCAAAATTAGGGATTGAATCATTAGGAGCGTGGACTTTACATCCAAAAGATGTGGATTTGATCATTGAAATTGAAGTTTGACTGCGATAAATACGGGGAATTTGACCATTTCAACGGGCGGATCAAACCTCCAAGATGGTAGAAATCGGATTCTGAAAATTCGCATCCAAAAAGTGTGGATTTCACCATTTGAAACACGGATCCATTTATTGCTGGCAGCGTGGCCTTCATAAGAGTCGAACATGGCCACATGTTTGTCGCTTCAAAAATTGGGCTGCCATAGCCTGGTACTGGAATCTCACAAAACAATCACCATTGGGGGGTTGAAAATAGAGAGCCCCATTCCGTCCCATGGTTTGAAACTCGATCTACGAGCAATAGGGAAAATCCCTAAATCCTATTGCTGGTTTTCCATCCCCCTATTGCTGGCTGGTTTTTTATTATCACCATCGCCATACCCAAAGATTTCACATTGATTCCTACATTTTGTCATGCATGTCCTCGAAGAATGTTGCGAACCAAAGCCGCAGATGTGATCATATTTCCGGGTATAAACCATGGTTTTCTGTATTTGTGTCCTTTCAAAGTTCCATCTCAATCCCAGAAAGCCATGAACCCTTCCAGACATTGCCAGTCTGGTGGATCTTTCCTTAAAGGCGGCTGCCAAGGAGGACCCCCAGCATGGCACGATTTGGAAAACCACTGGTGGACGGTTTCGCGAAGAAACATGCTGAAGAAAAATGGTGGTTTCCATAAATGGAGGTACCCCAAAATGGATGGTTTTATAAGGGAAAATCCTATTAAAATGGATCATTTAGGGGTACCCATTTATGGAAACCTTCAAATGTTGAGGAAGTACAAAAATGAAGATGCTGATGGAATCTGATGGAAATTTCCAGTGCTTGATTTGTAACCATGTTAAAGCAAAGATTTTAATCCTAGCTTTGAGGGGCCCAGTTCTTCTTTGTTTTGGAGTGACAAGACATGTGTGGGTCCAAATTCGTACCCCAATATTATGATGATGAATACATATTCCGTCCAAGAATATAAGAATGACGGGCATGCATGGATTTTGGGAGCCTATAATTCCGAAATCTGGCAGGAAATATCCCCGTGCAACATCTTCGACCTTTTTAATATGATCATTTTGCCTGATAATTCATGCCTCTATCCGAATATAGTTGGCAAAGCGCCATGCTTGTCCCGATTAACAGTCTTTATTTCTTGTTGATAAATTTCCCACATATAGATGAATTAGATACAACCTAATAAACCCAAAATAGGCGTGAGTCTCTCCGTAAATTATCCTGGCCCAATGTCTCCACTCTTGGCATTGTTATTTTTCCGTGCGTTATTGTGATCAACAACCCCCATTTTTCCTGGACACACCGTAGTGAACTAGTAGCCTAGTAGCTGTTGCTTTTCATATTTTGCCATACGTGGTCATATATTCTAGCCGTTTTGAGTAATTACTATTGCGCGAACGTTAGTATCAAGGATTGACAGCCTGATTCTCACCAATCTGTTGACAAAGATCCCTTTTTCCAGTTTCCAACCCCTGCTGAATGAGGCCTTTTTGCGGTATTATGCTTGAATCATGTGGTAAACCCAACAATACACCTCCAAGATTGGAGGGTTTATACCACCGATGTTTGATATTAGAGATGGTTTGAGATTGGAATTACTACGCTATATAGTCACAAATGCTCAGTTGGTATAGTTGGTATGCAATCATCTAATCTCTATATATATATATGCGTACAGACAGACAGACATACATGCAACAATGTCAGTCTCTTATACAATCCCATGTGTTATATATATATACACATTAACATATATACATATATACACATTAACATATATATATGTATATATAGAGAGATAGATAGGTGTAAGGATAGATAGACGGATAGATAGATAGATAGACAGACAGATAGATAGATAGATAAATAGATAGATAGATAGATAGACAGATAGACAGATAGACAGATAGACAGATAGACAGATAGACAGATAGACAGATAGACAGATAGACAGATAGATAGATAGATAGATGGATAGCTGGATAGCTGGATAGCTGGATGGATCGATAGATAGATAGATAGGTGTAAGGATAGATAGATAGGTGTAAGGATAGATAGATAGGTGTAAGGATAGATAGACAGATAGATAGATTGATTGATTGATTGGTTGACAGATAAACGGACAGACGAATAGATAGAGAGATAAAGAGATACCGTACAATACATATATTTTTTAAGATATATGATGTATAGACATTTGTATGTATAGTTGGAGGTTCACCCCATTCAGTACATGGGCTTAGCGCACTCCAATTGGAATTGGATTAACCCTGGAGTAGTTGACTAGGTCTAGGTGCTGGTGTTCATTCTTTGTGATGAATAGATATCAGGATACTTTACGTATCCATGTATACTACTATACATATCCATCTTATATTCTTACACAAAATGTAAGATGGGTCAACGGCCCCGTACTTAAAGACAAATTCAGGTGAGTCTCTTTTTATCCAGTTTTGGCTTAAGCGGGTAGATGAGTGGACAGCACCTGATTTTTCGGTGCTTCAAGCGCAAGGCCTCCAAGAAGGGGCAACTGACGTTCCTCTTCAAGCGACAGGCACGACCTCGAGCCTGAGCGAAGACACGTTGCCACCAATCGTGTCTCAGTACGTGCGCCACTACATCGCGACAAAGGCGACCGGGGGCTTATTGAGGGAAGCGACCGCCCTCGGGTACACCACCGATCTCCTGCCACAGGGGAGACCCGCAGAGGCGGTAGACGCCGCCAACCAAAGGCTGAAGTCTTTGGAAATGGTCGTCTCCGGCCAGCATTGGACGACCGCACAGAAGGTGGAGGTCATCCCTGCCCTGGACACCTCCATGGCCAGCATATAGATAATACACGATATATCATTCCTACATTATAGATATATCATTGTCTCATATATATATATGTATATATATATGACCTACTCGATCAACCCACCATTCATCAACCCACCGAATCCTTCCAAGCCGCGGACGCAGAAGTCTCAGGAGCCACAGCTCTGGTTGATCCTGGGAGATTTGGCAGATCACTGGGCCAACCAACCCACCGATTCGCCCTATCCGCCCAAGGCACCTGGTACCTTGGCGACGGGCGACGGGCGAACAGCGAACGTTGAGATGACTATGGAAATGAAGATTACTTCATGGATATATGTAGAATGTATATCAATGGTTATATAGAATGAATGTTGGACAATATGCTTAATTAATGGATTTTACACTGAATATGTGTTTTCTGATATACATATATATTAGTATTATTTATATATATATGTAAATATATTACTTAGTTACTAACATATTAGTCAATATCATTTGCTAAATAGAATGAATATGAAATATCTTAGTGGATATCAAGGGATGCTGTCAATCAATGCTAATGCATTTCATGGATATGGATAGATATGATACAACTGTTGGACTAGTATAGTTCTGTGATAAATGTTAAAGGACAACTGGACAACTAATGTCCAGATAGTCATAAACCGTTATGATCCATGATTAAAGATGTTGATGATCCATGAGCGGTGGTCTGCTGATCATTTAATGAATAAATATGCCCGCAGTAATGATTCAATTTTGAATACTGGATTAATGGAGTAGAAACAACGAGTCATCATGCAGCTGGTGATAATACTGGATATTAATTAGGCATATTTCTTTATGGTGAATTGGTTGTCGAAGGCGAGTCTAAGCATCACTTCCCCCTATTAAACCGCCCTAAATCTCCTGGTTGGGGCCCTATTGTTTAGGAGGCGACAGTCAATGGGGGTTTTTAATATATGGGGGAAAAAATCAGAACCATTTGACTTAACATGGAGGTTCAAGTAACGGCAAACAGAGTTGATGACAATCCTGTTTTGGCAAAAATGGCCGAAGGATTGTTTCTGGATTTGCGGTACATTCTCCTTTTGCTTCGTAAGCAGACTAAGTATTGGATTTGAATTCAATATGTGTTGAATAGACCGTGTTCCGCAGCATTCCCATGCAGCGTTCTTTTAGCGTTCCCGTGTTCGACCGTGAGGGATCGCAGGACTTGGAACTTAGGTGTTAAAAGCTAGGGGATGCTAGGGGGAATATAACTGTGTCAATGGCTTTGTTAACCAACAAACATCACTGGGGGGCCTCACCTTTTAGCCTATGGTAATCTCAGCCATGGAAAACGGCCACACGGCCATTGGCAAATAGCTCGAACCATTGGGGTCCAATTCCATTGCTACTTCAAGAACGGATAATCCAAAGTGATCTCAATTATAGGCACAAATCATTGTTACTTCATAACAAAACTACTTGATCCATGTTTGCGAAATGTTACTGCAGATCTATAGAAATACCTAGGATGAATAGAAACTACCGATTTAAAGTTCGCACGTGGACCCACAGAAGTTCATCTCGGCTATGTTTACTTTGATGAGATAAAGACATGGCCATGGTCACTCCTGTTCTAACAAGGCTCCATATGATTCATCCGACTACTTCAACCGTCAATCACTAGTCATGCGCACTGATGATGATCCCGATTGGGCAGTGCGCAAAGCCCTGCTGGTTGATGTCTATATAGTCTATATGGTGTTTTACATGTCTATACTACCCAATATTAGTTGTGGATTATCATTTAAGCCATGAACTGGGAATTTCGCTCTTAAAGAACCAGTATTTCATGGAATGATAGAGGGATTTATTTCACACTGCGAAAAAAAAAACGGTTTTCTTTTCTCAATGGGGTTGCTCCAACACTCCAACCGATTGTAGGTGTGTGCGAAAAATTGCGATTTTGATCCCAAGGCTTCACCACCTTCTCTGACACTTTGCGTCGGGTGGGAGAAGCTAGTGGAGGTGCCGTGCACAACTCGGGTGGTTCGTCAGCAAACCCAAAATGGTGGCGGAGAATATGGAAATAAGCTGCAAAGGTGGGTGTTTCGCAGTCAAACATGGGAGGTTTAGAATCATGGGATTGAACCAGGAGGCATTTACATCATTTACATCTATATAACTATTTTGGGGCCAGACATGGGGAGTTCAACCATCAAAGATCGGTTCAAATGTTGATACCAGAGGGCTAGGTGGTTTTTATGATTCTGGGAAGTGACTATCCATCTTTGGGTGTGTTCGATTTGAAGCCACAACCAATTGAAAAGAATCAAGATACCAATGCCAACAACAAGGAAAAATGGAGGGCTGCAACAGATCAAAGAAAACGGTTCTTCTACCCACAGAACTGCAGATATCCCCAACTGAGAAATGAGATCTCGCAAATAGAAGCAGGAGATTAACAACCAAGGAACAGAGATGTAACCAAAGAGAATGCTGGATACATCCAAGATGCAGGTTTCTTCAATGGACCCAGGCAAATCGGTAGGTGGGAAGATGTGGAAGACCCAATTTCCATTTGGGCGGGCCTAAAAGATCGTGACAGAGCACCCATGTAGAATTTTCATAAGGCCCGTGAAATATAGTCCAGAGGAAACAAGATATATATAACCTCTGGTAAACATACAAAAAGCTATTAAAAATTGCCATTTATAGTGGATTTTCCCATTAAAGATGGTGATTTTCCCATCAGTTTTTTGTATGTTTACCAGAGGGTACTCGATTTGCAGATGAGTTGAAGACTTCAAAAATGAATTTCCCCTTGCCTGGCAAGATGACCATGGTGCAAAAAATGACCCCCGATAAAACGATGTTTGGTTTGCCGGGTAGCCCTCCCAAAAAAGGCCGCTGTGCACTCGCACTTGGCAATAATGTGGCTGGTCAGCAGAGCTGGAGAAACCATGGCGGAACCATGGGTGGATGCGCAACAAAGATGGGAAATCTGACGAACAAATGTGGAAAAAATTATTTGTCCAACACAGCACGGGATACAACCAACATCAACCAACTAAAACTGGCTGGTGGCTTGGAAAAGTTGGCTTATTTTTCCATATTATTGGGAATTTCATAACCCCAACTGACTAACATGGGGATGCAACATATGAGGATTGGAAGCTGAAGACCCAATGACTCGATCGATGTCATTGGCCAACCAGCAGTCCACCACTTTGGACCAAGCACTACCAGGCCGTTCAAGTATGGGTCAAGATTGGGTAAGCTAGAATCCAATGGTGGAAAACAGAAAGTGACAGCGAAATCATTCTGGTGACCTACATTTCATCGTGACATCCCCGAGGTTTTGAGACCAGTACAACTCAATTTGGCGATCCGCTGTTGTTGATTCTATTCTAGTTGTTGCATGTGTCCTAAGGTTCTATGTTCAGACCAGTGGGCACATTCACAGCAAGTTGTAGTTCAGTCAAATTTGCATATGGAATATCCCGATTTTCCACTATTGATTGACGATTATCCAAGTACTGGGATGCATCTCCACAAGGTGGCCCCCAGTTATATTGTTAGTTTATAAACTCCGTAAACTGTTATATCCCCCGTCAATCCTAGAATTCGCCTAAGTTATAACCCAACTTAGCGAACTAACGGGCATCCACCTTGCGCGATTCTCGGCAAGTCCAGAAGACCTGCCAAAACAAGGGCTGTGGCTACTTGCGTCTGATGGATTTCACCCCCAAATGGTGTTTAACCAACAACTCTTGGTGACCTTTGGGTGTGGCTGAAACAGGGGTATACACCCAGCAACATGGCAATTGCCTTAGGAAAAATTGTGATAACACCATAATTTTAAGGTACCCTACTTTCAGATACACCCATTTATCCCTACAAACGGTTGGAACACCTCAACACAATGGGAATCACAAAAAACTCCCATGCTTCGTTTCGCACCCAGGACGTTTTTCCCAGCTATGGAGTGGACTTTACCAAGAAGGACTTGGAACGTGGCAAAAAAGCTGTGGGACTCGTCCTTTTTGTCTCTGTAAAATCCCAAAATGCAGTGTTTTGTTGAAACGTGTTCAGCCGTTTTCCTCAATGGACATAAAACTAGCAGTATTTTGTGAGGATATAATGAGGATACGAAAATTAAGTGGAAGAATGATGGTTCAAACTCTTGCATTTTGGTGTATTATATTCTAAGACAAACCAATTTATATAGTGACCATAAGTGTACCTCTGAAGGCTCAGTCATTTCAAGACTTGTTGCCCACACATCCAATACGTTTTGAAAGCACTACAAATGATTCAAGTGTTTTCCAGACTAAATATTAGGATCCACATGCACATACTTTGCGTTTGTTTTTTTGTGCAGTTGCAAAAATGCGCTACTTTCCGGCACCCTGGTGACGGGAAATCCCACTTTCAATGGAGCGGGGAAAATCATCTACAAGCGGATATGTTAAAAACATTTACTCGCTATAAAATCAAATCTTTGTGATTGCAATGAAAAGCCCATTCAAAATCCGGCCCCCAAAACCATGTGATGTCAAAAAGTAAAACCACTTTCTTCCACATCATCACACCCAAATCCCGTCGTTTTTATTTATGGTGTTTCTTGCAGGATGGGGCCCCCAGTCGATAGCGTTGCCTTATTTTTGTGGCTGAATGCTATGGTTTATGGTAGATATAACGAACTAGTTCATGGGGGTTATTTCATGGTTTATAAACCAAAAAGCAAAACTGCGGGGGCCCCATCCTGTAGAAACCCAATGTCTTCCACCATGGATGGCTACAAAAGACCGGCGCCGTCTTCGACGGCTTTCAAATCGTCAGGACTTCTATCTGTCCGAAGCCATGGAGCTGAAAAAACGTCTCGAAAAACCATAGATGTTCTCGATGATTTCATGACCAATGGGTGATTAAATGGTTGGTTGGTGGTTTGGAACATTTCAATTATTCTTCCCATCATATTGGGAATGTCATCATCACAACTGACGAACTCCATCATTTTTCAGAGGGGTGGCGAAAAACCACCAACCAGAATAAAATTGGGATTGAATTGGGATTTCATGGTGAGTTTATGGTGTATTTCGTTGGTTTTATTGGGATTGATTTAACGGTGATTTGCCGGGATTTCATGGGATAGAATTACCGGTATAGCCAGCATACCTGGAGGATCACCCACGGCCGAGCCAGTTCTAAATGGAATAAGCCAAGAAGGGGACTTGTTGAGGCTTCTTGGCCAGTTACAAAGTGGGATGTTCCAAGCAACAGAATCTGGGAATACAACCAGCCAAAACGATGGGATATTTGAGTCCAGCTGGATAGGTCGTGGATCGGTCGTTTCGTACTCATGTGTTGCTATATATGGGACTATTTACTGGACAGAAAGTTATTGTTTGCATAGTGTCTAAAATTGGCCATGAGAAATGAATGTTTGTTGGTTCGGTTCCCGAGGCAAGTGGGTAAGGATCAAACTTGGGCTCCTCAAAAACTGAATAGTAACTATTGGAAACATGACAAACCGATTTTGGTGCATTGGCCTTGAATATTGAACCGTTGAGGTTCAACAGCACTGTTTAGATGGTTAACAAACTAGACGACGGATGGCCCGAGAGCGTAGAGGAGCAGAGTCTTCTGTTGTTAGTATGGAGACACGCTTTGTACACACAGGCTCTTTTACACACAGACGCTTTTACACACAGACACTTTTA
>Ga0126342_10011531_pt1 | contig 15789 bp, 15 predicted proteins | sample Cyp1metagenome_FD_92528 | JGI IMG/M metagenome (GOLD analysis project Ga0126342, IMG submission 92528) | Coral microbial communities from Lord Howe Island, Old Settlement Bay, Australia - Cyphastrea 1 metagenome | ecosystem: Host-associated > Invertebrates > Cnidaria > Coral ... | reverse complement strand
GGTTGATGGTCATCCCATCCATAATAAGGATCCTTATAATGGTTATTATAAATCCCTATGAACCATTGGATGACTAGCCCCTATTGATGGTTATTAACCATGAGTATTGACCATAGCTCATATGTGAACAATCATCTATGATGAGGTCAGCCAGGGTTCAGTTGTTCATCCAATGCCACCGTGCAACTGTTCAGCACTTGGGTAATCCTCCACCTCAGCGCAATTTTAGTGAGCCGGGCAAAAAGTTGGAACTACCTTCAAGATCCTTCAAGGTACAAAAAAAATAGATGCCTGAAATTTCTCTAAATACTCTACAATAAATTCGAAAACACCATTTAAGTTCATATTGGGTGGATGTGTAACATCTGGTGATAACCTGTTCAGAAGTGCGTCCGAAAACTTGGGAATTGAACCCAAAAATGGTGATGTCATCAGTAAGGATGATGGGCAAATGTGCAAAAATCACTGGAGCTCCTCAGCCCCAAACAAACGCTGAGCTGTTCCCTGAGGATCCAGGGGACCACGGATACCAGTCGGGTCAATCTATGGGATCCATATTGAGCCAATATCACTCAATGGATTGGTTTGGTCTTTTTTTTAATCGAAAACCCCCACCATTTCATGGGAAAAACCATGGTTTTCATGGGAAAAACCATGGTTTTCATGGGAAAAACCATGGTTTTCATGGGAAAAACTATGGTTTCCGGTGAAGATCTTCCCTGAAAGCCATCCCAAGCGACTTGACCCTGACCCGCCAAGCCAAGCCGCGTCAATGTACGCAGCGCTGGCGTTGTTGGCCAGGTCAGCCGCGAGACGCGCCACGGGGGGAGAAATGGGTAGCTCCTACTAGCGATGTGGAAAATTTCATGTGTTTTCATAGGATTTACTATGGGATTTAATGGGTTTTAATGGGTTTTAATGGGTTTTAATGGTGACTTAATGGGATCTAATGGGATTTACTGGGATATACCGGGATATACCCTCTGGTTATTTAACATAGCCATGGTATAGATGGCCCATTTATAGATGGTTTACCTACTAAAAATGATGATTTTCCATGGCTATGTTAAATAACCAGATGGTACAAATGGGGCAGAATTAAGCAATCCCCAAAACTGATACAGTAAATAAGATTGATCAATTAACCAACGAATGAATTAGATCATCAAGTAAATAACTATGAAGAGCGGTAAGTAATGGTAAAATAGTACAATCAATGATAACTGATGATCAACCGTTTATATATGTGTATATATATATACTTATATAGATAAATAATGATGAATAATGATAATTAATGTTAGAACAATGGTAAACACTGAGAAATAATGATAGATGATTCCCATCAGATCGCCATACAATCTTCCCATAACTTGCCATAAAATATGATCTAAATTTATAGATAGTTGCCATTGCAAATTTCAACATCGATTGAACTGCCATTAAAAAGCCTTAGACCATTTGTATTACATCCATCAATTGAAAAGTTCGTAATCAATTATAGTCCATAATTCCGTGTCCATTACTCCTCAGCTTTGCCATGCCCATTCCCATATGAACCACTAAAAGATACCCCTATCCCATCTCATGAAAAACTAGTTGGTTGAAAACCGTTTCCCTACTATGGGTTTGTCACAATCCCCAAAAATAGTGGTAGTAAAACTCTCAAAAATAACCCATCAACCATCAGTTATCAACTATCTATCCATATCTATATATATAATTATTCATTCCCAAATGTTTGATGGCTATAACCATCTATAACCCCTATAAAATAAAATTAAAAAATGATGGTAACATCCCACTAACCTGGGTACAACTCCGATCTCCTCCAATAGCTGAGACCCAAAGGCGTAGCTGTCCAGCGCCAGCTGAAACTCTCCTACAAGCTGTCCTGGAGGGTCCCGAGTCCCGCTCCGTTCCGGATGGGCTGGGTTGTTTATATGGTTTCATCCAAAAAAAATCCATGACTTACCCGCAGAAAAACCTTGTAAACTCATGTAGATGTGGAAAACGCATCGTTTTTCCTAGGAAAATGATTTATACATGGTGGGTTTTCCACATCTATGTTCTTTCAGAGGAGGGTAACCAGCAAAAAAAAGTTGTTTAGTCATCTTGCCCCCGTTTTACCAAGAAAAAGGTTGGGAAAAATTGGCCTCAAAATGTGCGGGGGAACTCAACCATCCACTGTTATGGATTACTAGAGGGCCACAAGAACCTGGGGCAAAAATCGAAATAGCGAAGGATGATGAGGAGACACAGCATCCAATTTTTTCTGGGGTGAAAACTTAGGACTGTTTTTTGGATGGCTCTGATTAAAATAACATCAATCTGAGGGTTTGTTTTTGGGTTTGAAATGGTGACCCACAACTACTTAGCAGCTAGTCTACTGTCTATTGGTTGCGTGTGCGGCGTACAAGTTCTATAATCACAAAGCAAATTTGCTGGGCTGGGTGAATTTGAAGATACGATTGCACCACTTGTGGGAAGGGGATGGAAGGACAAATGCTTCAAGTTCTTGATTGGATGAGCGAGTTCCCGTTGCTGCCATCAGTGCGGCCCAAGCCACTCTGCTGCTTGTGTCGGTTGCCTCGCTGTCGATGTGAGCATTGCAAAAGATGGGAGGTTGAGAGAGGTTCCACAAGTGCTGTAAGTCGTATGAGATCGAGATATTCAAAGCAATTCCAAGACCTCGATCCTTATTGCGCTTGACTTCGTAGTTATCACCTCAACATCAATCTGCCAAGTAGCACAGGACATCCCTGGCCCCTCTGTCAGATGCTGTAGGGTGAAGCTTCACAGCCATGCAACATCTACATGAAACCACGGCTTTTCCCATCAAAATAAGTGGGGCTCCTGAAACTGGGGGTTTCCTGAAATGATCCGTTCAACCAATTTTGTGAGTCTTCCTTTAAACTACCAATGCTAGTTCTCAAAACAGACATTGTGATGACAAATTATCAACTCGGAACTTGGAGAACTTGCCGGAAGACCCATATCGCTACAGTATCTCTGTGAACAAATGCATGTCCGCCATTTTGTTACAAATTTAAAATGTCCCTGTGCAGTGTCATAATGTATCATATATGGTGCTCATATGGCATCATTTCAGATCTTGGTGCCTTCTTCTTTCCAAAAGGCCGCAATCGCCAGAATGTCCTGGACCATGGCCGTCAAACTATGTTTAGCTCACAATACTCAAAAAGACTCTAACAAAAACAAATACTACCTACGATTGAATGATTGAATGAGCTAGAATTGCGTCTGGTTGTTTTTTCGCTTATAACAGTCAGGTGTTTAACTGCCATTTTGATGATTCCGCAGCGAAGTGGCACCTGATGTGCCCCCCATGCAACCCGGGCCATCAACTCCTTGGTACTTTTGTCTATGTGCAGCTTGGACATTGCATATACAGTATTCCATAGGACAAAAAACAATTCCTTCCCATCTTTTCCTATGGATTTTCCCATTTTTCTCGGGGATTCTTCCAATTTACTGACAAATTCTTAGGCCATCACAGGGAACCCCCTGGGGAGGCCCTTCATGGCCAGTGGTGCCACCTCCTGGTAGCGTTGCTGGCTCTGTTGGCCCTGGTTCTGCCCGCTGAGCTGCTGCCACCTCTCCTGTGGCTTCGTAGGCTGTTCGGAAAGACCATGGGAAAATTGTGGGTTCAGCATCAACCATGGGTTTAAGCCATTGAACCAACAAAACTTGGATTTATATAATATATATATATATGTGTGTGTGTGATGCATGATAAGTACGTTGGTCTGTAACTAGGCTACTGATTGGATTTATTGTGGTTGGTGGATATCTATATATATATATATATATATCTATCTCTGTGTGTATGTATGTATGCATGCATGCATGTATGTATGCATGCATGCATCTTTGTATGAATGTATGAATGTATGTATGTATGTATGTATGTATGTGTGTGTGTCTGTCTGTATGTATGTATGTAGGCATCCATGCATGCATGCATGCATGCATGCATGGATGTATGTATGTATGTGTGTATGTATGTATGTATGTATGTATGTATGCATGCATGCATGCATGCATGGATGTATGTATGTATGTATGTATGTATGTATGGTAATGTAATGCAATGTAATGTAATGTAATTTAATGTAATTTAATGTAATGTAATGTAATGTAATGTAATTTAATGTAATTTAATGTAATGTAATGTAATGTAAATGTAAATGTAAATGTAAATGTAAATGTAATGTAAATGTAAATGTAAATGTAATGTAATGTAATGTAATGTAATTTGATGTAATGTAGTGTAATGTAATGTAATGTAATGCAATGTAATTGTAATGTAATGTAATGTAATGCAATGTAATGTAATGTAATGTATGTATGTATGTATTTATGTATGTATGTATTTGTATTTGTATGTATTTGTATGTATTTGTATGTATTTTTATTTGTATACACAGAGTTGGATGGGGTAATTAATCAACTTGCAACTGGGGGTCCTTGTGGGCAAATAAAAGAAGTAAAGCCAGATACTGGTGAGATATCTGGGAAAGATGGGTGGGAATGGGTGGGAATTAGACTTACAAATGAATACGCGAACTCTTGGCCATATTTCACAGAAATATGTGGGACAACATCGAATTCACAACGTGAAATGTGCCATTCTGAAGATGATCGGAGCTAGCTGCCAAGTACCTAGACCAGGACCCACAAAAAAATTGTCCTGTTTATTTATGTATATATATATATGTGTGTCTACGCACATATATGTATCAGGTCTCTATTAATAACTGTACTGAATATATATACATATATATATATACATGCATAATATGTACAGTAGTAGCCCAAACAATACACTGAAAACTGATTTACAGCAGTATTTCAGTAGGATTTTATATGTTTACCTTTTTGGGTGTTACAAAGAAATGCACAGACTTCTCCAAAGTGCCCGCCACGCCTGGAAATGGCTGGGAACCTGCCCGGCACAATCCTGGCGTCACCATCCAAAATATGCGGGATTGCACAACAATTTGTAGCCCTGGCGATATATCTATGTATTATCTATGTGTGTATAGATAGATAGATTATGCTTATTTATCTATTTATTTCTTTATTTGTTTGTGTATCTATTTATTTGTGTTGGCTAGCCCATAGCTGGCTTAAAATGTGGGCTGTGGGGGGGTTGAATCTCAGGTACCCCGCGAAAAAACCAGAGCCTCAATAGCCTGAAGAGCCAACAGAAGGCCGATCGCTTCCCTGAGGAGATTGCGACCAACGAAATTGTGAAACCCGGCCGAACATTCAATGGATTGGTTCTAGGGAAAATTCATAGGAAACTCGGCAAAACCATGGTTCTTTTGAGTTTTGAGCAGGAATTTTAGGGTTCTCTTCTAGACTGTTTCTGAAAAAAAATGGCAACATGAACTGGTTAGTAGTTGAAAGCCATACCAAAAATATGTTTGGTGGATGTTGGTGGTCACAGCTGGAATCATCATTTCAGGATGGAAATCGAGTGTATAAAATGCTCGAAGCCACCAACCAGTGGATGGCTTACCCTTTGGTAAGTCAACATAGTTACGGAAAATGGTCCATGTACTCTTTAGATGAAGTACTTATTCAAAATCGTGATTATCAATTGCTATGTTAAATTACCAGAAGGTAATCGCCAAAAAAAGCTAAAAATTGGGGAGCTTGATTGTGGTCTGGTATGGCCATGCATGCCATGCCATGGGAATCTTTACAATGGGTATATAAATCTCTATGAGAAAAGGATCCATGACCATCCCCCAAAATGGCTACATAATCCACCGTTTCACCTTGGCACATATAGTGACAGGCAACAAAAACCCAGGATCATCAACGCAGATTGAGCAAGAGGACCTGCACATTGATGAACAGGCATAGAAAAATCAAAGGGCCGTACTGTACTCAACATAACTTACCTCTACTGCAAGTTGTGAAGATGGATGGTTCCCTTCACGGAGTTCAGTGAAAAAAGGCCATCTACGAGTCCAATTTTGCTTAAGATCCCCACTTCTACCCAACAAACACCCCACGTTTGTTGGTGAAATTCGCATGATTCCCCGTGTTTGTTGCTCAACTCTCGATTTTGCAGCAAGTCGAGTCAAAATTCAAAATAATCCTTGGTGAAGTAATGATCATTACCATGTTTGCCGCTTAAATCCCCATGTTTGCTGGTTAAATCATGTTAAATTCCGATTTTTTTTGGTCAAATCGCCCCCCGCCACCCCAGGGCACGTGTGCAGAAACTCTTCAGGGCTGATCTGCAATTCATGCGCGCTCCTTATCGACGCCTTAGTGAATGAATGTGGTCACCACTGGTCCTTCTAAGCTTCAACTCAAACCGAATTATACAAGCACTCAATTCTAACATCAATACATTAACACACATTGACTGTTAGACCGGGTTGATGAATGCTGGTACTTTAATGATAATCACCAAAGGTGTAATTTTCTGAAAGCAATGATAATGTCTTATGATATGTGTATATATATATATGTATTATATACGATCTTAAATGTCGTTTGTCTTTTGAAAGGGAAAAAAAAAAGCTGAACGCCACGATTGCTTTTCGATGCCTTCTCGAGGTGTTCAGAACTTGGGCGTGGAGCGGGGTACTGTCGGTGAGGCCCTGGTGAAGTCTACGGTTTATGGTAGAGATCTCTATAGATACCCTCTGGTAAACAAACATAAATGGTTAATCTATGGTTAATCTATGGTTAATCTATGGTTAATCTATGGATAATCTATGGATAATCTATGGTTCATATGGTTTTAATATGGTTTTATAGGGATGATAATGGGATAATGATGGGATAATACTGGGATATACCCTCTGGTAAACGTTTACAGTTTGCTATTGAAGCCATGGCCCAGTCGAAACAGTTGATTTACCCATTAATAGCATGGTGATGTTCCAGTTCGTTATGTGAACGTTTACCAGAGGGTAATGGATTTATAGACCAACTCAAACGCAACCTAAGCACATATCCCCAGAGCCTTTTTTTCTGTTTCGCTATCTTGTTGTTTTTTCATGTCAGCCACCAGTTCCAAACGCAACCAATGTACATGGCCTTTACGTTCCTCACATGCTCATGGTGAATCCAGGGACTGGAAAACCCATGGACCCAGAAATGGCATCACCCAGAAAACCACATGATCACTGGATTCGTTGAAGACAAATAAAGTACCAGAAAACATGTCCGTTTTCCAGGCAAAAATCCAGGCGTCCTGAAATTTCCCTTTTAACTAATTCTGGAAATCCATAGAATAATGATTAAGATAATTATGCCAAAAAATGATCCTGTCATCTAGGTAACGAGTAAAAATACATAAAATACATACATATTCATCATACAGGAAAAACCTTCAAGTTGAGCATGGCTTGAGTTCCTCACATGGCCATGGTTCAATATTGAGCATGGGGGTCAGATCCAAGTCTCAGTGAAAGCTAAGGTGAAGAGCACATCCAGTGAGGGCGACGTCGGCGTTTTCGAGGTCTCCAAATAGCGCAGCAGGACACTGAAGAAGGACCTAGCGGCTCTAGCGCGCCTAGATGCTTGCCATCTGGTGGTTTCTTAAGTCATGGGGAATCCCCAAGTCACCATGGCCACCATGGTTGTTCAATACTAAGTCATGGTCATCCATGACGACTGGATGACTTGGGGGTACCTTGATTTTAGGAAATCTCCATATGTTGTCCGAAGTTTTGCAGTTGTAGCCAGTTGTTGTCAGTTGTTGCCAGTTTTGCCAGAGACTGGAAGATCCAAAATATGTAGTTGTTGTCATTCTCTGCTCACAAGTTATAAGTTTACCACATTACCACTAGAGATTGGGATTAAATAAACCAAGGTCGGGTATATCAATTGATATATGATATAACCAACAAAACTTGGTGATATTATAAGCTCAAGAATTGGGATTTGATTCACCAGGGATTAATCTGGCCATCAGCAACAGGGATGGCCAAGTTTGCTAACAATGGTAGGAATCTAGCAACATACAATACCCCCAGCAATCTATGTTTAAGTCAAGATGTTCAAGGAATTGTAAACAACCAACCATGCAAAATCCTCCATAAATTAATCCTGTTCCCCTAATATTAACCAGCGACCGGAAACGATGGCTAAGCAATGGATCTATTAATTTTGCGGACCTCAATATGTGGGCAATTCAATAGTTTTAATATCTGGGGGGAAGTATTAGTAGATATTCTCCAGCACACGTTCCCACACAGTAGCCCCTGGCCCTATCAAAACCCCACCTGCTTCGGAGTTTCTTTTCTTCCGCTATGGGTGGCAAGGGGTTCCAATACGTTGGCAGAATGAAGCGTTCCATCGACGACACGGGCCCTCAGAGCAATCGTTATGGGTTCTTCAGTCAGCCACCATTTTTTTTTGCGGCTTAACATGACTTTACCAAAAAATATGAATGCGGGATCTACTCTCTGGCAATCTCACATGGCAATAGAAATCCAACATTTTTTAATATTTATATACACACACAGCACATCGTTGTCCTGTCATAAAATGCGGACTTCCCGTGTCATGATTGCTAGAGGGTAATCAAGCCCTGCGACCAGACCCTCCTCTAGGACAGTCCCTCGTTTTCCTTGGTTTTAGCGAAATAATCATTTCAAGGGAAAGCATCAAAATGATGGCGAATTCAGCATGGTTTTCTCAAATGTTCCCATCCTGGTTATCCCAAGGATCTTCGGAATCGACCAATTGGGCTGACTTTTCTGAGTGAAATCCAGGGTGATGTCAGTTGCCAGTTTACTTTGGTATGAGCAAACCCAGGGCCCCGTGCAAAAGTGTTTGAGTTCTCATCATTGCTAACGATGTTCTATTTCCATGTTTGGTTGCCTACACTACATGCCTTTCTCCAATGGATGTATGAGCACTTGCTCACATTCATCGACAATGGCTATGTTCACATCTGGCTTAGCAGCTGCGAGAAAACGAAAGGATCTCATTTACTCACGTTTTCTGGTCAGATTGCGGAAGAATCAACCCAACAAGATGACCTTGAGCTCGAGCTCACTTCACTTCTTCTCATCTGTCCTTGCAGCCAGGGGGCCTTCCACCTCCTGCTGCTCTAAGAAGTCTTTTTCCTTCAAAAGTTCTTTGTAGTGTGCACTACCTTGGGGTGTCAGACTTCCATGCCAGGTCCCCTGGTGTGGTTGAAGTTAGAAAAAATACATGCTGGATCGCGCTGGGACATTCATGTTGGACCAGCAAAATCACCCGCGGGAAAACAATGAGACAGAAAGGAAAATGAGAATATAAATCGGCCTTAAGAATGTGTGAAAATGGGAATGTGTATTATTATTATAGAACCACCAGTGAAGGTATAATATCACCATGAATGTGGCAACCCCAAGGCCATAAACCTTCTCACGCATTTCTGGTGAGATTGGGAATGGTTTTGGCATTCTTGGAGATGCAGTTCTGGTTCCGAACAACTAATTGGTCTGGAACCTGTTGGTTGTTGAACAGTTGAGACCGTGGAAATTGAATATGTGGTACAAAGGTATCTCTATACGGGGAGTTCCATATATGGGGGCTCCCCAAAACGAATGGTTTATCTCAAAATGAATGAAATTTAGGGGTACCCCCATTTTAGATATAGATATAATTTTTATATATATATAATGATATAATATATATATATACATGTACGCATAAGCCACTCGAGCACGTGCTGATGTCTATCTTGGGACCTGAAAGAGGCCGTCCCTCTCAAAGCCATGCTGCATAGCCCGTGGGCACAAGCAAAAGGTGACCTTTGATGTGGCCTCGCGGCATGGTCCGATGGATCTCTGGTCGATTTCTGGTGGATTTGTGGTGGTTTCACCATCAACACTAGGGATTCAATCAATGGATCATGATGCTAATAGATACTTGGGTGAGTCTGAAAATAGGATGTGCTCCAGTTTCTGGTTTTTGATGAATTGAGGGAACTGGGGGCTACCCTATTTTGTGGGACTGCCCCAAATGGAGTTGTAGTCGCGCGGGACTGACACGTCAAGGAGGATTGTATGGCCACATGTGAGGCCTAAATTGGATGAGACGTCGAGATGCCCCGCATTGGCAAAGGGAGACCATGGAGGACTGGTTGAATCCCCATGAAGCCAGGTGTATCAAGACATGATGTATAGCGTGTATGTATAAAATGCGGTATATACAACATACGATATAAATTAACATATTATCTATATACATACATATACAGTATATATGTATATAATATATATATATACTCAATATATGTATATATATATATACTCAATATTATAATGAATATATGATCATAATGGATATATATATATATCGCACATCATTTCACATCTTTTTAATGGATATATGCACTGAATAATATATGCACCTCCGCTCAGTTGGCATCGCCCCGTCTGGTGCCTGTTTCGACAGTCCTCCACGCAGCAGACCGCCGGAGCCGTGCGCTCCGTTGCGTCCGGCGAGAGCGGCGCGCCGGTCTCGGCGAGGGCTTCCTGGTGGAGACGAGATGGTGGGTACATCATGGACGCATGTCTAATTTGTAGAAATTTACGCATAAGGTGTGTATATATATATATACATATATAATTATACTTATATAAAACAAATAAGGCAATGAATGAATTAATACACGTGTCTGATCATGTTTGTGTGGTTAGGATACATATATTCATTAGATGCAGCTTAACCTTCAATGACCCCGATGTTGGATGGTTCGCCCTCCATTTGCAAGTCAAATCATCTGCTAAAAGTATTTCGGGTTTAAAAGGCAGCGATGTACCCCATAACTCAATACAACAGGGAGGGGAGCGTAGACAATCGTAACCATGTAACCATTTCAACAGGGTATGTGTTTATACTCATGAAATACATTATATATATATCATAATAATGATAATAATAACAAAAACAATGACAATAACAATAATCATGCAATATGTTCAAAGAGCCTATGCGCCGTTCAATGGGTTTCTTCAAAACTTGCCCTCAAACCTCGGGGAGCTTCGAACATCTGTAAAAATCATTCTCTCCCCAAAAAACACTAAGAAAAACATGATAACTTGGAACATGTGATTTTATTGTGTATATTGATATATACATTTATATGCAGCTTGCCCAAAATTTAAGGGACCCCCAAATCATACAAAAAAACGACCGTTCCAGTATTGAAACACATGGTGACTTCGGGATCCCCCTTTTAGGAAACCCCCATATATAATCATAATATTATACATATATATATTATAATTATAACATATATATATATCCCAAAACAAACAGCAAGTGACTTTGATGGCCACTGCTTTGCATCGTGTGCCTCCAGAATCTCCTCAGCCTCAGGAGCCCTGCCACGCGCCTCAAGTGTTCAAACTGCTTGGGGATTTAGTCGCACATCCCCCCGAAAAAGTTGCATTGGGATAACATTGAAAAATATTGGGAAAATATTCGAAAAATCGGGAAAAATCTGCTTGTGGATTCGTCGTCACACTTCCTGGGGATGGAAAATGCGGGAGAAAAAACATGAAAAAAACAGCTCAAAAAGTGCTTGCCAACGGTGGCATGGATCGAAGATGGATGGCCCAGCCCAAGTCCAAGGCATTGGTTTCCTATGTTTCGAGGCCTGCGACCAGCCCACCTTGGCTTTGGCTTTTGCCTTGCTCCTCTTGCCACGCCTGCGGTTGTCACAAGCACCTGACCCTATCCCCAAAAGACTGTTTTGTAGAAAATGTGCGATCTTCCATGCTCTTCTGTTTTCCAACATATATATAATTGTGTGGGAATCTTCATGAATTCTCCATTCCTTTGCCCAATCCTTTAAAATACCATAGGACTCATAAGACCGAAATAAAAGAACGCTATAAAATGTGCACCAAAAATTTGCCAGAAAATAATCCTCGGATGACTCGGAACCAACTGTCCTGCTTTGCCAATTTCATTCTCACAATATGGTCAGGGCGGATGACTTAGTCAACCGCCAAGAATACCTCCGGCTTTTGCCGGCTTAGACCAACAAGACACTCTGCGCCAAGGAAATGCAAAGCCAGGCCCATGGATTTATCCATGCAAGCTGTACACCAAATCCTGAAGCCATCAATATCTTTGTAATCTTGTTGGGTGTAACCCGTGTGGTGAGCTTGTCTCGGCATGCGCTGCTGGAAATTTTCTCAACATTTTGACATTGCCCATCTTGACAAGGACCCTGAGGGCATCTGCCACAAGAGCGTCTGCACTGCTGCAAGACACTTTCTTGACCGGCGGCCGTGTAGCCCCAGTCTTCTACTGCTCGGGTGCAGTCATCACCCACCCAAGTGTCACAGAAATAGCCCAGCTCGTCTAAGAAGTTCGCATTGTCTTGACAGTTGGGATCCGCACATGCACAGTTGCTTTCCCATGCCACGTCCGTGCAGGATGACTCAGGCCCAACAGCTCGGCGCAACTTTTCCAGGCGGCAGTCGCTAAGGTCCAAGTGATAGCATTGTTTGCTAAGGTCGGAGAGTTTGCAAATGAAGTCCTCCCAGTAGGATTCGCTTTTCATCCTTTCCAGATCAGCCATGACGTTCAAATCGATACAGCCAACCCCTAAGAGTTCCTGTTCTCCAGAAGAGCGGTCATAGCTCGGCAAACATGCAGGCCAGAGTTCAGCACCTGTGACGACATCTCGATAGCGGGTGAAGGAAGGAACGCACAACTCTACACCTGATGCAAAGTACTCATAATATTTCGACATCGCTGTGGAGAGGTCTGCGTGATCTGGAAGTTGATAGAAAATGCCCTTGTTTTCACACGCCAGGCGGTGCGTAATATATGTTTGCGCACCAGAACCAAGCGCATATGTAAAGAGTGCCACACTGAACTGCAGAGCTTTTCGCTGAGTCTGTGCAAAGTCGTACTCGGTAAAATCTGCCTCACCGTCCGTCAAGAAAAGCATGCCCTTCTGACACATCGAAGTGTCTCCTGCACTGACACTGCGTTCAATAACTGCAAAGGCCTCCGAAAGGGCGGTTTGAAAGTCGGTCCCTCCCTGACTCCAAATCTGGTCATTCAACCAGCTCTTCATCTTTGATCTTTCCTCATCCAACATGGGACGCAGCTGCTGTGAGTATTGAGCCGCAATGCCATGATTGAAAAGGATCACTGTGGCCCAGTCCTTCCACTCCAAGGTATCGATCACCGCAGATGTGGCGGCCTTTGCCAATCGCGCACGCCCTGCCTGTTCCATGGAGCCACTGACATCCACTACGATGACCAAATCTTTTGGACCGGTGGCGCCGGAGGAATACCAGGGACGCAGCCGCGGATCATAGCCCGAATCAAAACACCAATCAACTGCTGGCCAACCCATGTAGCTCCCACTGGCATGATCTGCAAAGTACATGTAACCCACTCGTTGATAGGGTTGACCTTCCTTCGCTGCGATGTTGATGTAGCTTTGAGACACAGGCAACGACAAGCATGCGAAACTGGCATCTTCTGATTTCAAGGTAACACCAACTTTGGTAAAGTCAGTCTTTCCTTTCCACAAATCATTCAGTACACATTCCACACAGGGGCATTGGTTGATCCAGTTGCAACTAGAAACACTTTTCAGGGCCATATGTTCGCTCTCCACCCTTGCTCGAGTACTCCACAGGTAGCCTTGGACCACGTCCAACAACTCGGTCACTGAGACAGTGCCTTGCCCCAATGAAGCTATCCAAGTTTCGAACTGATTCGACTCTCCACAGGTCTGATAGCTGTAATGAGCATCCGAACCTTCAAACAGAAAGCTGCGGTAAGGCACGATGCTACAGTCATCTTTGTCCACGTAGCACCATTTTTGGGCACACCATGCTGGAGGCGACTCGACGTCGCAGAAAGGCGGTAGTCGGCTGTCATGAGCTTTGCACTCCAAGTTTCCATAGTTCAAAGGATAGTCATATCCAGTGTCTTGTCCCTTGGGTGTGTACCGAATCACATTCCCAACTTGATACTGGCCCAAATTTGCCCATTCAACACAGGGACATGTCGGAAGTCCAGTCGAACTTAGATCTGAAAAGCTGGCCCATGGCAAACCCAACAGAACCAATTTCCACATAGCCCCAAATTTGGATTTCGATAACAAATGTCTGCCACCGTTCCGGACTGGTTTTTTCGACTGTGCTGTGCATGCGAGAAGAAAACAAAAAAAAATCCAGCCGCTTACAACATCTCGGCACATTCTCCGATTGCCTAACATCAAGCAACAACATAACACTTTCAAGTGGGACAACAATGTTCTGACTTAAAACAAACGATTCAAACCCAAATTCAAGCATTTTTTCCTGTCACATGTGTTGCAAGCATGAAAAGACCATAGACACCGACTGTTTCCAAGATGAAAATGGCACTAGATCCACTTACCTTTAGATTGATTCATGTTGATAAACTAACGTTGTCATTGCTCACTGACTCACCAACTCCACCTGCGCCGCGCACGGGCCACCGGTGCCACCGGTGCCACCGGCGCCGCCGGCGCCGGTACTTCCGTTTCGCCCTCGGCGTCCGAGGCGGCGCTGCTGGGCGGCGCGGAGCCGAAGGCCGAAGCCTCGGAGGCCTCGGAGGCCTCTGCATGACCTGCCGGGGTCGAAGCCGGATGGGCCGCGGGAACGTCGGACCCCTGGAGTTCTGCAAGAAGCGAAAAGTTGGGTCATGCGAGTCATGTGTCATGAACTCGATCTAGACAATGCTGGGTGACTTGGAAGGTTGCCAAAAAAAAATTGCTTCTGAAATCAAACCCTTCCTTTCAACATCCAGTTGCATCGTCAGAGCTAGTACCATCAAGCCTCAGTATGGGCACAAAGGGCCTTGGCATGGACTTAGTTAACAGTTAACTGGCTAGTGGGTTAAAAATTAACTCGACGCTTTGCATTTTACCGGGAAAATGAAGAATCCGCATTGGATTAATAAACCATCCCAGTGCCAGTAACCAATCATTTGGGGTCGTTTCAAGTCATCCCAAATAATTAGGGGTATACCCAATAATAAACATCAATTGAGGATTGTTTTGTTGGGTTTACCACATTAAGGGTACCCCATTTTCAGACTCACATCGTCTTTGCAGTCGCCTTCCGACTCCGATCCGCTGGGTAGCGGCGACTGACTTCGAACCTGCAAGAGATCGGCACCCACTGTTAAGTGGAGTGAAGGCTGGAGGCAACTGAAAATTGTTTCCATGGATTGGTTGAGGAGAAAATCCGCAGGAACTAATCGTCTTTACCCCCAGGTCATCAAATTCTGAGATGATGGCAACTTGCTGGCCCATTTTTGGGGTGTGACGGATGGGTATGGTTTATGGTGATTACCCACAGCAAAGTGTGAAAATTTCCAGCGGTTGAACCAGGTCATACAAGCCTGGAAAGGTGCTGTACCCACTTTGGAGCCTTCGTCTTACCTTCATTGTTGCATACACAGTTTTTGGCTTACTGGTAGTACCGCACAAGGTGGTGGCGGAAGTTTCAAAAATAGGAAGCCTATAGGAGCGGTTGGTTGTTGTGAATCACGGATGGCAGAGCGAATCCACTGATGGACCAGTGGCTGCGATGGTTGCAGTGGTCACCTCACTACAACTGCTGGATGTAGTGTTGTGTAGCGCAGTTGTAGTTGTAGTTGTTGTTGTAGTGTAGTGTAGTGTAGTGTAGTGTAGTGTAGTGTAGTGTAGTGTAGTGTAGTGTAGTGTAGTGTAGTGTAGTGTAGTGTAGTGTAGTGTAGTGTAGTGTAGTGGAGTTGTAGTTGTAAGTT
>Ga0126342_10011530_pt1 | contig 15790 bp, 12 predicted proteins | sample Cyp1metagenome_FD_92528 | JGI IMG/M metagenome (GOLD analysis project Ga0126342, IMG submission 92528) | Coral microbial communities from Lord Howe Island, Old Settlement Bay, Australia - Cyphastrea 1 metagenome | ecosystem: Host-associated > Invertebrates > Cnidaria > Coral ... | reverse complement strand
GCAGCCTGTTCTTGCAGCCACTTGCAGCCTGTTGCTGCAGCCACGTGGGGCAAGTGTCTGCGAGTGGCTGCAAGTGGCTGCCAAGTTGCTGCAAGTGGCTGCTTTGGCAAGCGGCTGCAAGTGTCTGCAGCTGTCTGCAGCGAATCGTAACCATTTGCAGCTATGTGCCATCTTGAAAAAAGTGATTTTGTAGATGTTTGTAGATTTTATTTTTTTTTCAAGATTGTATGTAGTGGAGGGCTAGCAGGCACCTAGCAGCAGCTACATGTCCCGATTGAAACATATGTATAAACGGTTGTTTCGACCAAAAAAGTTTCACAGGGCCAGACTGTTTGTATTTGAGGGTTAGCGTTTACTTGCAGCCAGCAAAATGCACCCACAATGGGATATTGGCTGTTTGAATTTCATTCAACATGACCAACCATGTTCTTTGAATGACTCCAAATCGGAACACCATGCGAAAGCCTCAACAAAAACACGCCTATTAGCCTATAGTTTATTATAGTTTCCTGTTCTTTCTTGATTTGGATGTTATTATTAAGCATGAACATTAAGCATTATCAATCACTATTCACCATCATATGGTTGACTCTTATCCTCTGGTAGACATACAAACTCCGGAAAATCACCATATTTATGGGTAAATTAACTATGGCCATTTTCAATAGCTATCATAGTTTACCAAAGGGTAAAGTTATCACCTCGGACTTCAAATTTCCCAGAGATCCACGACGGGCCCCCGTGGCTCCCCACCGTGGAGACCACCTCCAAGGATGATAACTCCAGGCCCAGGGCTAAAGCGGGAGTCCTCAGCGGCCAAACGTGTTGTTGTTTTTTTTTCCCCCGGATCTGCATCAATGTTATAAAATATTAATGATTGGTATTATAATGGTATGGTTATACACCGATCTATCAATGATTGTATTAAAGATTAGTGATTGGACTTATATAGTTTTAACATGGTTTAAATTTGAATACAAACATTGAATGTCACAAAAGAAACATCTGAACTAGATGGAATTAGTAATTAGTAATCAAAACAAGTTTTTGTAAGCCTGAAAGCTATAGCCTATATGGTGGTTTCCAGGAGCTACATGGGCCCTACTGTCAGACTCGGATTAATAAACCTCCGGGCTGCTTGGGGGGTGTCAATCTTCTTGGTGGACCCTCCATGGTGTACATCGCCATCTGTCAAGTCTGCCGCGGCGTACATGATACTACTTTGTATCGCTTTAGCCTTGAGGTTCTGAAAGGGCCAAGTTCATGTCTCAGTGAAATTCTGATCCATCTGCAGCTTTCCATCTGTCTCAGTGTGAAAGAAATTTTGGGAGCAATGATTTGGAGCCAATATACCCAACAAAGAAATCTGGGCCCATAAACTGGCATAAACCAGCAAAGATGGGGGTAGCGATAGCGGTAGCTGTGAATAATGGAAGGCAAAATCACAGGAATTGGACAAACGAAAGCAGGTTGATTAAGGGATCCAGTAGTCCATATAGTCTGCCATTTGATTCTCTGCATATATGTTCGGAATGAGAAGACCACACTCGTTTTGAGATGTTTGGAATATGATTGTGGGCTGGTTTATTTAGTTTATTTCCCTTTCCCATAGATAACAGTTCACATAGCAAAGGGCACCACGCAAAAACGGCTGCTTTTCCAACAAAATCTGCGCCTGTTTCTTGCCACCCCGCGTCACAGCGCATGGCGAAACTCGCCACAGCGGCTGAAGAATCGGCCAATGTCAGACAGCGGCGCCGGCGAAGCAGTCACAGGCTGCCCGCTGACAAGCTGACCAATAAATGGTTGACATATTTCATAAATTAATAATGGTTCTACGATTTGCCTAGCCAACAAAACTAGATACATATATATATACTATACATATATATATATATATGTATATATATGTGTGTATATATATATATGTATGTGTGTGTGTATGTATGTACGTAGGTATGTATGTGTGTTGCGTCTGTAGAGGTGTGCATGTGTGTGTACTGTATATATATGTGTATATATATATATGTATATATCACGCGTTTTTTTAACACAGAGCGGTGCAAATAATGGTTCATCACCGCACCTGGCAAAACTGAATGAATGTCAAATAGATAGATAGATAGATATATTTCAGCATACATACGCATGTTTAAACAAACACAAGTTTTTCACATGCATGTGTGCGCATATTATTATGCATAAATAATCATAAATATATAGTTACTATACGTAGTTATAAGTATGTGTATGTATTATGTGTACGACACAGATGCTGTGATGCTTGCCGCGCCTGCTGGCCACTTTGGCGCAACTTAAAAGCCTCCGGATCGTGCTGCAGCCCAGCCGGAGTCCTTGGCAGAGAGTGTTGTTTACTATGAAAAGGACGTGCACTGTAGATGACACAAAAAAATAGTTTGTACAATGGAAAACGGATGGAAGTTAGTGTTAATTTACATGCACATGTCAAATAAGTTCATTCAATTATACAATAAATCATAAATGCACATGCAGTGATCGTATCTAGTCTCCGAGACTCACCAGTCAAAAGTCACAGGGGGGCTTATCTTGGGAAGTGAGCAGTTTGATCCTGCGGCGCAACCCCTTCTACTACTAAGAAACACTTGAAGTTGACTTCAGATTGTGCATCTTAATGTAAACATTGGCATTGGCGGAAAACTGATCAATAATCCAAAGGATGAAAAAAAAAACAGCGGTATTCTATAACACATGTGTATACATATATATATATATCAATTGCATATATACCCTAGTTTCACGCAGCTATGGCAATTACCATTTTTTATAGGCAGATAATCTATAGACAGAGGGCAGTTAGTTTTGCGTGCAATCTTCAACCCATTGGGTGTGTTCAGCCTTGACCCATAAGCCGCCAAGCCGCCAAGAAACCTGACCTGCCATCACTTCATACCGTTGTAAAGGACCCGCACGCCATTGTCCTGGAGTGCCAGATCATGCACTGCAAGACTCAGGTGCAATAAACAAAACAAAAGTCAAGTGGAAAACAACAGTGATTCTCTCATGTCTTCACTAGTCTTATCATGTCTTATCTAGTCTTCTATTCTGCCACCGAACTGCTGTTATCAAATTCAACACTCAAGGGCTCTCTGGCATTTGCAACGGAGCACAAAGCAAGTGAACACCCGTGGCAGCAGTCCGCATAGTCCGCACCAGGCATTTTGATCACGTTCCCATCATCATCGATGTACTTGGACTTCTCCTCACGCCAGTGTTGTGACGTGAGGCTGGGTGCCATAACATAGCAGAGAATCCAACCTAATAATTGATCTAATATAAAAGATAGTAAGATGGTACCCATCATCCGAGGAGCATCCAAACGGCAACACAAATTGCACCAAGTGTGGGCCAAGCGACGCCAAGGATAAACCTCTGAAAGAACTTGGTGAGAATCTTGTCCACTGTCAGGAACTCAACCTGAAAAATAGGTTCCCAAAATGTTCAAAAGGCTTTGGAATGCTTTAAATGATTTAAACAGCTTTAGCATGTTTCACAACAGTTTCCTTATCAGGTCTTCAACAGTTGGATCATGTTGGATCGGTCACCAACTGGGTGTCACCAGTGGGTCTTCCATAGGTGTCACATGCAACATTAGGATCTTCCCCATCTGGTGGTGTCGACCCTCCACACTTTCCAGGGCTGATCGGCTTAAAGGACGACCAGGAACCGACTTGCCGTTGCCGCTGACGTTGATGATCTTGGGGACAAGGTCGGCTGCCACCTTTCCAGGGGTGAACATCATCCATCAACGAATACCGCATATTATATATATAATTATATATATATATACATATATATATATGATATAGGCACTAGTAGCTTTAAATCAGAGATTTTTCAGCTCCAGGTTGGTTTGTTTGTCCGGGGATCTCTATCCCAATTTCCCAATTTATTTAAGCCCCGCTTCGGGCTGCGTTCGCGCAGTCAGACCTCCTCGGGCTGCGCGGCCAACACGCCGAAGGGGAACTTTCGAAGTTCCGGGGTGCTGTCGTTCAGGAGGAGATCGGTGAAGACCTGGCTCAAAGCATCCCAAAAGTATCGGTTCAGGTATTACCCTCTGGTAATTTAACGTACCTATTGAAAATGGACATTTATAGTGGATTGTCCCATTAAAAATGGTGATTTTCCATAGTTATGTTAGTTTACCAGAGGGTATATGATTTATATGGGATATGAACCGACCTCCAAAAATGGACCCGGTGGGGTTGGGGCTTCAGATTTTGTAGACAGATTTCTGGAAAACACCAGAGCGGCCTCTACAAAACCAAAAACATAGCATTTGAACAGGAAACTTTCAGGCCTACAACATCCAAACACCCAACCCCACCCAGCGCTTCTACAAAATCCAAATCACGGAAACCCACCTTGTATATATAGGCACTAAAAACTTATATAGTTCAAATACACCCTCAAAAGATCTCAAAAGTCATACCAGAAACAACTGGATTTTGTAGAGATACCTTTGTTTGGGGTCTAAAAATCAATGATGTAGGGGCGGTTTCTGATTTTGTGTCGTGGCTTTAATTTTTCAGCCGCTTCGTTGTGGCACTTTGCTTCTGGTATTGTCTTTGAAATTTTCACCACGCCCGTGCAATCTGAGATATTGCTTGAGCATAGTGACCCAAACTTTATCCCTGTATGGTACTTTAAATCCAAAAAAGAACTAAACTGATCATAATGAGTGATTGAACTGAACATTAAGTTCATGCCACTGGGTGGGCATGAATATACTCACAGATCTCACGCACAGAAAAAGTAGAAACCAGGGATATAAATGTTCAAACTTTTAGATGGTCAAGAAATTGCTTTGTTGGTAGTTATTGTTTTTTGTAAAAACAGTCAGCTAAATGTATATATATATATGTCTGGGTGAATTAAAATATTTCACTAACCTGAATTAAGGCCATTTGGGGATGATTCCCCTTACTAACCATGATTCCAGTGAGGTCGCAGTGAGGTCGTTATAATTTACCCAGATATATACCACATATATAAAGTTAAACCAGTTACAAGCGATACGAATCTTATCAGGAGGCCATGCCACGGAGCTGGCGGCGGTCCGAACATCAACGGGGGACGGGACGGGAAATGGCATCTTGTGAAACGTGACATATCGATACAGGATGGGGCCCCCAAGATAGCCAAGTTGCCTTATAAAGTGGCTTTATGGTAGATATAACTATAGTTAATAGGGGTTATAAGGGTTTATAAACCCAGTTATAACTGGGGGGCCCCATCCTGTATGGTGATTATATGATATTATATGTGGGGGTTTCCATAAATGGATGGTTATTTCATGACTTTCATGGAACATCCCATCTAGAAATGGAATGAAATGGATGGTAACTATAGGGATACCCCCATGACTTAGGAAACCTCCATGGTATGAAAATGATAGAACATATGTATGAACATAAATGCCAACTATTTATGAAACCCATTGAACCCATAAAATCACATGAAATGAAAATCATGGTTCAGCCAATTTCTCTACAAAACCAAAAGCATATCACAGAATCTGAAGCATTGCCTCAATGTCCTGAAAACGCAAAACCCTACAAAATCAAAAACATGAATATTTCCCGAGATATTAGAACAACATGAATGTATACCTGTCTATCTACAGTCTCTCTCTCTCTCTACATATAGTTAATCTATCGTTCTTTCTGTCTATCTGTCTGCTGCGTAGCAAACTATCTATCTATCTGTCTGTGTGTCTTTCTGTCTAATTGATACGATCCAAGAACATCCTATCTGACCTATCTGATCAAATCTGATCTACAGTGTCTACAGTAATCAGTCAGATCCGATCCGACGCAATCCTTTCCTCTCATCTTATCTTTATCGTTCTCTGTTCCTCTATCGTAAGTCGTATCTACCTACCTACATATCAGATCATATCAGTATCTCAATTTATCACGACATATTATTACCTAACACCCATTCAAATCTAATCCATTCCACCTAGTCTATTCACAGCAAACACAAAAGGTCTAGAGATACCTCGATGAAAGGGACATCGAACGACTTTTGGCAATGGGAGGAGCTGGGAAGCTGATGGGAATTCATCACTTTCAATTGAAAATATGAGAATTATGAGATAACTTGGGATAAATCAAAACCAAATCATCTCTGAATATACATGGGTGATTGTCCATGGCCCAGGCCAGGTTGAATTACTGGCTTGAAAGCTTGAAAGCTTGGGATCAACGTCAGCTGGCTGAGCTTCAAACCATGCCGGGCGAAAGGCAATGGCAGTTCACCTTCCCGGGAGTCTCCACGGCATCATACCTTGGGTCAACATCCCAGGAATGGTTAATATACCCTCTGGTTATTTAACATAGCCATGGGGAATCACCATTTTTAATAGGTAAACCCAGGTAAACCATCTATAAATGGGCCAGGTAAACCATCTATAAATGGGCCATTTTCCATGGCTATGTTAAATAACCAGAGGGTAATATATAAATCCATAAAAATCCCAATGAACATGGCTTGTTGATGCTTGAAAATGGCCAGGGTCAACCATCCCCCAATATGAGCAATCATATATTTCTATAGTCTCACCACTAGGCTCCGCCGGGAATGGATCACTTGGCTCCGCCAAGTTGCCCCTGCACGCCCTCCTGCGAGCGAGGTTCCCTTGGGGTTCCCTTCTGAAGAATGGTTGGTCTACAGCAAATTTCACATGGAACCCCCAAATTCCCACATCCAATTGGAAAATCTGACCAACATCGTCCAAACCCCGAGTCTTGGGGTTCATCCCCATGAACCTCTCTGGTAATCAATCATGGGGGCTGCTGGAAAATGTTCCCATTGATAATTATGAGTTTCCCATTATATAAAACCTCCATTTATAGGGGTTGTCAATGGCCGCCAGAAAATATATAATTATAGAAAAGTAAAGTATACTATTATCATACAATCATCACTATTTTAGTAGGATTATACTTTTCTATCTTCGTGGGGATTACTACAAGCTAGTGGCCGGTTAATAATCCCCTTCAACTATAGACTCTAGACATATCAAGCATCAAGCCAAGTTATTGGAGTGATATTTCTACGTAGCTAAGTATGGGGCACCAAACTGCGTATGTATATATATATATATATATATGTGTGTGTGTGTGTGCAATATACACCATACATATATATATATATATATCTATATATATGTATATAATTATATATATATATATACACATCCTGCCTGTATCATGTCTTTCCCCTGTCCTCCAATTCTTTCACCAAGGACTCCGTCATCTGCGGCAAGCCTCGCTTGGTGGCGCCATAGGCCACATAGCCTGGAGTGCCACCACCCTTGACCTAACGGCGACACCGCTGCTCTGGTTGTTGGTTGCTTGGTACATCATGTTATTGTTTTATATTGCGTTGATACGCGTTGATAATTGTTGATACCATAATGCCATGTCCTAATTGGATACGTACATATATACATATATATATAATTATATATACACATGCAAAAATCATGCAATATGTTTAAATATACATTCAAAAATGCAAACACAGAGATTTGTCTGCATTTACATGGGCATGCACAACATATAATGTGTAGAAAATGCGTAGGAACATGGTTGGTTCCCAATCACTGCACCTATCTCTCTCCCCCATTTTGGTTGGTTAAACCCTTGATAGTCGGTCCTATCACAATCGCGGATCTCAGTCCAATGAGTTGTTGCTTCAATCAAGATTGAAATAGGGGCCTTGGATGGCCTTGGGTCCTAAATACTTTCCATCCCCGAGCCTTTCTACAGTTGTCCTGTATCATATCTTGGTCATGTTGCATAAAATTCTTTGGATCTCATGTAAAGTATTTCAATTGGTGGTGCTGAAATTTGGTTGCAGGATCTGGCCTGCCAGCTGCAAGTCCACAGTTTTGGATGGTTCTTGATGCGGGCATAACCCCAAATAGAGCTAGCAAGCAAACAAAGTACCTGACAAATGCATGATTTTGCCATAATTTGCCACTTGGCAATCATCAGCTGCAACATGAGACCCCTGACTTCCGCAACCACAGCTTTCCAAGCGACGCCGCTGCCCACCGTGTTGAAAATGTGGCTTTCAACTCCAGCCCTCAAAGGCGCAGCAGGTGTTGATTCATGTCGGATCAATTGCAACCATAGCTGGAAGACAACGGAAAAATATTGGCAAATATAATCAAATGATCAAATGTTTGATAATGTTTGCAGATATTAGCTACATGAAGTTCACATGAAGTGAAAAACAGACAAACACATAAGCTCTCTCTCTCTCTCTCTTTCTCTCTCTCCAGCACCATCAGAAAAGTCCCTCATGGTGAGGAGGCGCGGAACAGACAGAGCGAAGCACATACAGTAATACATCCTGAAACCGGTACAGTATTTCCATTCAAAAAAAAATGATGAAAGCAACAGTCTGTTTTTTTTTTGGCTGTTGTATGCTGTTGTCCATCAGGGGGATACCAATCGCACTTGCCCAACGAGCTCTCTGATCTCTCTTGGCATCCCGCCCGCTTTATTCCAAGCAGCTGTTGCTCCATCACGCGCATTGCAGCATGGGTGCAAAGGAGGATTCCACCTCGGTCAGCTATGGCTGGCTATGGCTGGCTATGTGGCTATGTGGCTATGGCTATCCCCGGGGCACCAGATTTGGTGATGATTTTGGTGCATGTAATATGGCCATCGATGTTCTAATATGTTCTAATATGTTTCACAGAATCTATCACAGTCCCATTCCATTATTCAGCAAAAGTTCATCCAAAATCAAGACTGCAAAGCAACGTCCATGACCTCCAGGTTCAAAGACAGGTGCTTCAAAACAGGGAGGCTACCCAAACAACAAGTACAATAAAGTTCAATGGTTCCAATGGTGGGGATGGTGACAATTATCTTATCATTCCGACTGGCAACACCGCTAAGTCACCTTCCGAAAACTTTCAAACAGTTTTGAAAATTTGAAGACCAGGGGCAGGGGCGTTAAGTTTTTCAGAACCTGCCTTCAATTCTCCCCAAAAAAGGTTTGAGATATTTTGGGTTCCATGAAGTTCAAACAGGTGGTTGTGTTTCTTGGGTTTCCAAAGGCACCTACGAAGGCAGAAAGGCAAAAAAAATGTTTTCCTGCTCAACAACAATATGAATATGAATATGTCTACATCGACTGCTGCTTGGGCAACCAAAGAAGCGGGGTTTGGTCTTGTGAGCTGCTGCCCCTGTGCCCCTTTGGCTACACCGCTTCAGCCAATGTCAATCCCGTTCTGAACTGCCACCAGGAGACCCAAATTCACACCTCAATGAAAGGCCAGAAACCCAACCGACCTATCAAGCTTCAGTAGGACTTGTTGACCAGCAAATATCCGCATAGTCACATCATGGCATGTCTTGGATCCGTTCGCTTTTTTCACAGAATCGGCTCCTCACCTCATGTAACGATAACATCCAGGGTTGGTCCCAACAACAAAGATACAAGGTGCGTAAATTGATGTAAATTGGCTAAATCAAGAAACCACATGGAAGCACTAGAAAATGCCAAACCAGGTTCATTTTGTTTAAATGATAAACCGGCTTTGGTACACAATCTTCAGCCCAAGATGTTTTTGGGGTACAATTTTCAGGTCCAAACCTGTTTTGTACCTAACCCGGGCTAACGTATTTCGTAGAGGAAATTCAAACCCTGATAGTTATAAAAGATAGTCAAGCAAACCATAGCAAACTCAGCCGTTCCCATCCATTTCTCCCCGTTCCGGTTCTCATTTGCCATCATTTACCTTTTACTCATTTACCCTCTGGTTATTTAACATAGCCATGGAAAATCACCATTTTTAATAGGTAAACCCAGGTATATAAACCATCTATAAATGGGCCATTTTCCATGGCTATGTTAAATAAGCAGAGGGTACCTAGCTTGGAGCAAGCGGCGAATGACGGCCTCGACCGTTTCAGGGCTGATCTCGGTGAAGCGTCTTCGGCCACCGTTGATGCCTGCATTGTTGATCCTGAGCTCAGCTTCATGGGTCAAGCTGCACAACGCAGAAGTCATGGGCCCATAGGTCTAGTTTTTCAATCATGCACAAAAAGTCAAATGCCCATGGATCATGGTACGTGCTTCAAAGTTGTGCTCATGATTTTTCATTTTTAAATGTCCTGCAATGTCCTGTAGCCAGAGCCTTATGAGCCTCATAATAACTTGTCAGCGAACAGATTTTCATAGATTTTCTAGACCTTGGATCTGCTCACCATTGAATCGCAGCACCCTAGGCACCCGGTCCAACAACCCGCAGATTCCACTCCCAGTCAGCAGGATCATTCTCATTGTGAGCAACCATCTCTCCAATGCACCTTTATGATTGATCTGTTCAAAAAACAGCGAACTGTTCCTCCCAATCATAAAAGACCCACCAAACCCATCCAAACCCTGATTTACTGGTGGGCCCCTTCATGGTCCGATATATCAGGTTATTGTCAATGGGACTGGGTCAATCAATGTGCTTCCTTCCCAGCGGCCAGTAGTGCACAACTCCAATTTTGTCCTTCACAAAGTCAATCAGTTTGTTGATGCTCTCGATGTTCGACACATCGCACACGGTGCTAAAAATGCCTCGCCGCTGGGGCCCCTTCAGCCCTGCTGAAGACCCTATCATAAGAATTTGGATGCATTTGGGTGCGCTGTTTCCCGCTTCAACTCACCACAATCCGATGTGGATGCCAGACATGTTCAAAATTCTTCCACATTGCTGCAGTATAATTTTCCAAGTGATATAGGCATGAATCAAAACATATTACATATATAATTATATATGCATACCGTAAATCAAACTAAGTTCCTTGAAGCTGTTCACAGCAGCCAGGCTGCTTGCTTTCTCTCCGTGCTTCTTCTTCAGGGATTCCACCGCGTCAGAGCAATCCTTCGCCGGTTTGGCATTGCAACTGAGATACGCCCTGGCAACAGGGTGCCTACAGAGGGGATAACACCTAAGAGGTATCCTCTTAGGAAGATCAGTTAGACACATCCTGGGCTCCAAGCTCTGAATCCCATTCCCTTGGTGTTCCAGGACCGCATGCGATGCCACGGCATCCTTCACTATCCAGCTACGGAGGTCTGGGCCTCACCTGCCCCCCACCATTGCTGCACCTCAAGCGTAGCCTATCAAACAAGAAGCGTATGAAAAATTATGGTAAAATGATCATAAATTACTTAAACAACCCATGAGTCTTCTCATTCAAGCATGCAGCACGCCGCAATGGCCGCTATCCGAGTACGGAACAAGATCGGTCCCTTCCCAGGTCCTTGACATCGCAAATGACCACCTCCAGAACAAACAGCGTACCCCCCAAATCCCCAGGGATGGTCGGATGGTCATCTCAAGTTTGGCAGAAAGGATGCTTAAATGGCTTGGTGTTTAGCAAACATGTTTCGAGGCGATGGTGTCCTGAGAAACTCTATGGAACGCCATTGACTAGCTCGATGTACCTACCCCTAAACATCCTTAAACATCCAGAAATTCGAGTTATTGGACTTATACATCCACTTAGCTAACAAACTGGGGCACCGCTTATGACAGAAGTCCTAGTCATTCCCATTGCTGGGTAAAAATGACATTCCCATTGCGAGCCGGCCCTGGTGCCGCGATGTGCCCTGGTGCCCTTTTTCGGCATCTTTAGCCATCTAAATATCATAATCTCACAGGCATGGCAACCCATTGAAACACTGTAAAATTTCACTGGCTTCAACATAGAGAATTCCATAAGTGATGAGAACACCAGGGCCCCAGGTTCTCAAACCTTGGTTGATGAGGTCAGGCTACCCCTGAACATGATAGCCAATTTCCCTTTTTGGAAACGTGGCACCTTGCCCATTCCCCCCATATCAATGAAATTCAATTACCCTCTGATTATTTAACATAGCCATGGTATAAATGGCCCATTTATAGATGATTTACCTATTAGAAATGGTGATTTTCCATGGCTATGTTAGTCATAACCATAGGGTAATTAAACCACAAAACCTCATCAATCCTCAGTTGATATTCTCTCACCATGGCATGCGCCTGGTGTCCCCGTGCCAGGAATTCGTCTGCATAAGCAAAGCCCACTCCAGCGGCACCACCGGTGATGACCACCCCAGCACACACGGGTGTGCCGTGCATCGCCACGGCAGAAACCTCAAGGGAAATGGAATTTCTGTGAGTTCCATATAGTTCCATGGGGTCATTTCAAACACTACAAAGTAAATCTAAGTACCATGTGTATCGGGGAACCCTATCTCATTTTGAGATGAATCCATCTTTTCAACAGTTCCGATGATCATCTGTAAAACAATTATAGCTCTGTGGCAAACAAATGCCGAGATGCCCACTAGAAAATGGTGTAAATTTAGGTAGATGTTCAGCACATGTTACCAAAATCGCAGTTTTAGCTTTCATCATGCTCTCACCTCGTTAGCCAGAACTCCCTTATCTCGTCGTTACTACTTGCCCGGAATGGCATTTGTATTGTGGCGTGGCAAACCCAGACCCAATCTATACGGTTTTTCGTAGATATGTAATCATATCTTTACATAAAGGGAATTGCCCTGTCCAAGTTCTATGACAAATTGGAAACTATCTATATATATATATATATGTATGTATAATACGCGTAACCTCCAATTGAGGACTCTCTCTCTCTCTCTCTCTCTCTCCAGCGCCATCAGAAAAGTCGCCGGGGGATTAAGCTATGCCACCCATTTAATATGTCATGTCCAGCTTCTATTATTCACCCCTTACACCCTTAAAAAATGCAACATGCACCCAAGATTTTGGTTGATGAATATCCTCACAAATTACCTGGTGACTGATTCCATTTACTCAAGATGAGTTGCAAACTCAGTTTTTCAGTAGGGCAAGTAGGGTGGGTCCATCAACCTACCAAAAACGGGGATGGTTTCAATCCTCCCATAAACATGGCGATTTGGGATGGCTTTTTAGTAGATCATTATAATTATGAGTACCATGAATCCACATTATTCAGTACCATAGTTGATAATAATGGCTTATTAATAAACATATGGGGATGGGTCAAAACCCTGGTACCTAGTGAACCCCAAAATAGCTGGTAAATGGATGTTCATCCCACTAAAAATGTATCTATAGGTATTGACCCATACCCATATATCTATATAATATATCTAATTATTGAGTACCATGAATATCCATGAATCCACATTAAGATACATTCAGCCACATTCGGCGCCCAGATTGCGCCTGGTGATTTCGTGTTCGGCGCAAGACGCTTCCGGTGCTTCGACGCCGGGAGGCGGATGCAGCCAGGGCCACTGCTGCACCTGGCAACGTGGCTGGCTGCACAAATCCCACGAAACATGGTACGAAAAATGTCGTTTTTAAATGGAAGATCCGCTAGAAATGGAGGTTTATAGCTGGAAAAATATGGAAAATCTTCACAGTATATGGATCTAATTGGTGGATTTTCGGGCCAGCCATGCTTGCCGGAAGGTATTTGGTTGATCAGTTCTCCCTATGAAATCTGGTAGCCGTGAATAATCGACCATCAAAAATAAACAATGGGGAAAATGCATGTAAATTCACAAGCCATCCTCCCAACAAAGGGATTATGCTCGTCAAGGGGATTGCCATCCTTCCAACCAACACAGAGGACCCTGCTATTTTTTGCTAGGGCCTGCTATGAGCTGGTAGGTATTCAGCCCTGCAACAGTTTTTGTTCTGTCTGCCACAGGTTAAGATACTCTAAGTCGCGAAGCGCACAACAAGCACCGAAACTACAAACAAATAAAAGCCAAAAAGTGACGTTGTACAGAGTCTAAGCGGATGCTCATCACCACATATTTGCAATTATATAATTAATAATGGTATCATATATGGTATCATAAGGTTTGCAACATCCCCAGGTGACAGACTTATGGAACACTGGCGGCTATGCCTATGATGGCCACTTCCTGGTTTTCTGACTGATGCTTGAAGCCAGGTTGGGCTACTGACCATGCGACATGGGACATATTTCCGAATCATGGCATGACTAGAGCACCGGTGTTTGTCGGAAAATTGGCCCAAAATCAGTTCCTGTTAACATTACCATTCATTTGCGCGGCAAAACTCCCATTTTGAGACAAATCTTGGTGGGGTTCAAGCCCTGCCCGAGTAACCTCACGCTACCTATCAGGAGGCGGCAAACAGAAAAGGTGATGATGACACCATGAACCGCTGCATTTTTCTGTTCCGGCGTCATGCAAACAAGTCCATGGATTCGCAACAGCACGGCACGAGGTACCTCAAATTTGGGGTGTCTATGAAGGATACCCCAAGTGTAAACATGTGTAAACCACTTGCAGAAGGCACCTATACAATCTATGCACCGCCAGCATCTTTCAAACTTTGAGATAATAAATGTCGCACTTGTGAGGACAGGGTAGGGTGCCTGCGCGTGCAAAAATTGAGTCGACAGTGACACGGATGGGACGACTGTTCAGTTTCAAACACGTCCCTACACTGCGCTGCTGCGCTTGCAGCCGGCATCGGTGAAATCAGCATCCCGACAGTTGGGAAACCACAACATGTGCGAAATCTGCACATCTCTATGGTAAAATATATGGTAAAATCACATGTGAAGTGATGTAAAACATATTTTTTAATAAACACATGCATTATCATGCTGAAAGAGCTGGTTTGAAGCATGAGCTTCAGCCATTGCTGGAATGCTTTGGCCTTGCTGCACAACGCCTGCCGGCCCGGGGCCGGGCACCATTTTTGGGAAAGATACAGCCGCGCATCAAACGCTTTGAACGCCCAAGGACTTGTAGATCAGAAATGTCTCCTGCAACGGCCACGGCAGGAAGGCTGGCAAAAAAGCTGCTTGGTCGTCACAGATTAAATAAACGGTTGCTAAACAGGTACTACCAAATAACGTGGTCGCGTAACACAAACAGTTGCACACCATGAAATATCACATATATATATGTATACACATATGTGCGTAATCATATGTGCTCATATAGACTATAATCATATAGAATAACAATGAATAACATAAATACCAATGGTTACCAATGTACCAAAAAAAATGCCAGGCAATTAAAGTTCACCATGGTTCCCCCGGATCCCATCAAGTTCATCATCCCCAAATTTCAACAGGCATAGCTGTATGCCATAAATCATCATCTACAGTAGCACATGATTTGATGTAGGGCTTGATCCCATCTATGAGTGCCCATGCATTACAAGCATCCTCTAGGGATGATGTGAGCGATGTGAGCATGACTGTTTCACTCGTTTCACTCATGCAGGTAGGCTCAATGGGAGCGCTGCCAATGATTTTTTCCATTGCAGTCCCTCTCCTGATGCTTGGGCAAGTCGAAGAACGCAATGTGCATCGCCTATATACATTGAAGGAGGATCACTTCGTGCATGACTCATGGAGTGTAGTGAAGTGATGTTCCCCAGTTGTGCGGCTCATCCTTTGTTCGACAAAACACATCAGCTGCCTACCATGGAGTTCCCACACAGAGGGTCACAAGTATTCCCAATCATTCTCAGGTCGTCAAAAGATGTTGTAGCCAGTAGGCGTTTTGAAGAAATTAACTATAGAAATTAATCGACAATCCAATAATGAAACCTGAGCAGTGTTGGAAATCATGTACCATCGCTTCACAAACTGGCTGGTTTTTGCTCACGCCGCCTCTAACGACCCCAGGCGGTTTGCGTGTTTTGATGTGCCATGTACGTGTTGTGTTTTCTTTTGGG
>Ga0126342_10011529_pt1 | contig 15791 bp, 12 predicted proteins | sample Cyp1metagenome_FD_92528 | JGI IMG/M metagenome (GOLD analysis project Ga0126342, IMG submission 92528) | Coral microbial communities from Lord Howe Island, Old Settlement Bay, Australia - Cyphastrea 1 metagenome | ecosystem: Host-associated > Invertebrates > Cnidaria > Coral ... | reverse complement strand
TGAGTTTACACTTGTCTCCCACTTGTCTCCCACACTTGTCTCCCACTCTGGGTTCCTTGGTTCGCATGTACAATATAATTGAACATTTCTACATCTGTTTGGGGTCAACGCTGGTATAATTTTATATTTTGTTTTGTTCATTTATTTTCATTTGTTCATTTGTTTTCATTTATCTTCATATTTTGTCATTTCTTTCATTTCCTGCATGTTCTTTCTCTTGAAAAAAACATTACCAATCCAGAGCATTTCCATGCCGACCCACGACTTAGTTCTGCTGAAAAAGAAAAGATCATAACCCATACGATCCATGTATGCTATATATGGTAACATGGATCCCATCCATATACCCCCAATGTTAGCATATATACCAGCACCATGGATCCTATGGGTAAACGACCTGACCTATCCAAGTGGTTTCCCGATCCTATGATCCGAGGCATTCCAAGGCGCCGTGGACTCTTGTGAGATGGTCAAATCAATGCTGCGGCCGCTGAGCAGGGCCACATGCACCGAGATCGACATGGCACGGTGAAGGCCAGGGTGAACGTCAAAGGATGCAGAAGAGTTGTTGTGTTTTATGTTTATGAAATCATCGGGATATGAATATGCATATGTAATTCAAAACATGAGTATATATAGAGATAATCTTCGAAATTGCAGATTAGATACAGGGGATTCAAGTAAGTGTTTTCCTATGCTGTAGGCTGTGAATAGGTGTTTCATGTATAGTAAACACATGTAAACACATACAAACAGAAATCACATACTGCGTCTGGATTTAAAACCATGCTTCTGCCCGACATTTACCAATGGTCTTACCCATACTATGTCAGTCATTCGTGATCCAGGCATACATAAACAGCACGAAACAAGTGTGTATTAATATATATATATACTTAGATAATAGTTTGCCAACAGTGTTCCGCCGCATTTTTGTTGAGGTCTGTTGGCATGGTGGGGTGCTAAACTCCATGACCTTCAAAAAACTTTTTTTGGGCGGAACAATGTGCTGCACAGTTAGCCGGCCGGCAAGACTTAATACTGTCACCAGCTCTGGCGAACTGGATTGAGCCGACTAGGGTTGTGGTAGTAGATGGCTTCTGTCGGAATGGAAATGATAATTATCAAAATGGCAATGTTTGTGAGTAAATGAGATTGAATCCTTGGATTTAGGGGCACCCTGAAAAAAATAGGCAAGCAGACCCAAGGCCATAAACCGCAGCCACTTACCCAATAGTAAAGCATTTAAAGGCATTTTCAAACATCATACCCAACGAAGGGATTTATTGACTATTGTGCGCTTTCCCACATTACAGTCCCCATTTGGTTCATTTGGGATCCGCCTACTGATATATGGGCCAGCGGCCAGCGGTCATTTCGAATCCATTCTCATCCGAAGCACGAGTAGGGACGGAAATGTTCAAGCACTTGAAAGCATAAAGCAACTATGTCCTTAAAAACATAAAGAACAAATGAAGCAAGTTAGCACCCCATATTTTGGAAAGTTGGTTTGCAACTAATACATATGACTGTGGTTTTTGGGCAAATGTATCTATAACTTAGTTTTTGGCGTCTGAATCAAAACCCTAAACAAAAATGATGATTGACGATGATAACTCACCCTCACCAGGAAAAAAAATGATAATTACATTTCCGTTGTAAAGTGATGATCATTTTTTCAAACAACTATACTTTAGTTTTGGCGTCTGAATCAATTAAACCTGGGAAAATTATGATGACTGATGGTAAAGTTCTTACCAATTGATTTCTTTAAATCTACATCCATTGCTTCCACGTGCTGTTTATAGCAAACGATGACATCTGAGGAACCCCACAGCTATCCTGAGCCATGGAATCCCCGACATCAATATAGTTGGGGGAAACCGGCTGCATAGAAACTTGCTGTACTATCTTTCTTTAAAGGGATCTATAGGGATATTCAGAGGGATATTCAGGTGGATAATAAATGGCAATGTACCATCCGGTACTCAAATATGGTAATGGAAAATCACACATTTATAGATATGAATCACCCACTAATTGTATTTATATGGAACCTATGAGCTATTGATCCCCGTAGGCATATCTGTCCATCAAAATATGGTGGTGTAAAAAATATACTGGCACCAAGTTTGCAAACTGGCGTGCAATGCAAACGCTAACAAAGATGAACCAGACTGTAGCCCTGGTTCTTCTGCATTTCTCAAAGTGCAAACTGCAGGATTGCGAGACACTCACTTTGATAATCGTGACTGACATAATAAACACAACCATCCTCAAAGGCAACAAGCACCCATTGAAGTTTCTATTCGCTAGGAACTGCACAAACCAGTTGTTGGCTATGTACTGTTGATAAAACAATGTCATAAACCACCCAAATGGATTGATGGTTCATACAACCCGTGGTAAGTCATTGGGATGGTGGATCCTATTGTTTGACTAATTTTCACTAACATTCCCATGCATTCTACCATTCATTAATATATTCCCAGTGGAATTACCATTGATAAAAATCAACCATTGCCCTCTGTCGATTTCAACATAGCTGGATGTCTGAGTCTGCAGCCTGGGTTGTCTCAAGGCAGCCTGACGTCAAGTAGCGGTTGAGGCTCCATAATATGGCTATATAGCTCAAAAAAATGGGCTATGTCCATTTTCAAATAGCCATTTCATACCGGAAAATATCGAAAAAATCAGAAAAATGATCAATCATGATGCACGATGATTAGCCCATGGATTTCGGGGCATCCTATTTTCAGACAAACTCATGGGTGATATCGCCGGAGTCCATTGCCTGTCCCATACCAGTTCCGGAGGGACCTGAGATCAGCAAGCATGACCGAACTTCACCGAAGGGGAGGCCGCGAATGCCATAAAGGTCGTAGGCTAACATGGCGAAACTTCGATTTTCCAGTGCAGATGCCGCCTGTTAGCTTAACAAAATTATATAACCATATGGAAAAACATTATTTTTTGCATACCATTTCCCATAGCTAGGTTAAACATGGTTAAACTGCCGGAGGGTATTTGTCATGTTTTAGCGGGGTACCGGTTTGATGTATCTCTCCCTTGTGGTTTAAAAACAAACCGACAACTAGACCTACCAAACCAGGGCTTTATCAGCGAATAAACAAGCAAAGAGCAAGGGGAGTAGACAAACCAACAAACACATGGATTGAATGATTTGAATAGACTTGCGGGCGGCGGTTCAAATCCGAATTCAAAACCAGCTCACCCGCGCAATCAAGCCAGAATCATCCGCACACTCAGAACGAGGATCATCAGCGCACTCATCCCAGAAGCATCCGCGCACTCAAAATGAGGGTCACCAAATGTCACCAACGCGCTCAAAACGAGGACCGCCTGTACATCCTTCACATACAACAACATCTTGGGAGGTGGGGCGGGGAATCATCATACATAATGTGGTGGGGGATCATCATACATCAACATCTGGAGGGTGGAGTGGGGGATCATCATACTGGGGGGTGGGGTGGGGGATCATAATACATCAACATCTGGAGGGCGGTGGGGAACCATCATACATCAACATCTTGGGGGTGGGGTGGGGAATTATTGTACGTCAACATCTGGAGGGTGGGGTAGGGGATCATCATACATCAGTATCTTGGGGGCTAGGGTGATACTCATCATACACGTACGCATCTATCTATCTATCTATCCATCTATCTATCTAATCTATCAAATCTATCAAACTAATCTATCATATCTATGAAATCTTTCAAATCTATCTAACCTATCAAACCTATCTAATCTATCTAATCTATCAAATCTATCTAATCTATCTAATCGATCTATGTATCTAATCTATCTAATCTACCTAATCTATCCAATCAATCTAATCAATCTAATCTATCTCATCTATCTATCTAATCTATCAACTAATCTATCAACTAATCTATCTAATCAATCTAATCAATCTAATCTAGCTTATCTATCAAGTCTATCTAATCTATCTAATCTATCTAATCTATCTAGTCTACCAAATCTGTTAAATCTATCTAATCTATCTAATCTACCAAATCTATCAAATCTATCTAATCTATCTAATCTATCTAACCAATCTAATCTATCTAATCTATCTACTCAATCTAATCTATCTAATCTATCTAATCGATGTATCTATATATCTGTCTATCTATCGATCGATCTATCTATCTTTCTTTCGATCTATCTGTCTATCTGCCTAACTAGTAGGTATGTAGCCATCTAGCCATCTAGCCATCTAGCTATCCACTATCTAGCTATCTAGTTATCTAGCTATCTAACTAGCTATCTAGCTATCTAGCGATCTATCTATCCATCAAATCTACGTACGTACTTACGTACGTACGTACGTGCGTACGTATGTATGTATGTATGTATGCATGTATGCATGCATGTTTGTATGCATGTACCATGTTACCTAGTTTACAGGCGATCCCAGTTGGACGGATACTTGCGAGCCCGTTTGACCTGTACAGGCGATACTGTTTGACGTATGCTGGCGATCCCCGCTCAATGCGTAAATTCGATCCCCATTTGACGGATCACAGGAGAATATGAAAATACGTGGAAGGCGGTTTGCACGTAGCACGTACGCTCTAGATTCTAGACCTGCATGCACCTGCATTTGCATCTCAACATGACTGATTGAACTGGGCAGTTGCCGTACAGTGATTGGACGATGCGGCTTCCAGGCACAAACTAATCGGCAACTCTGACTTCTCATCAAAACTGCGACTGTCCATGGACATGACAACAGCGATTTCAGAAATCGGCAATTGTTGGATCACTTTCTCCGGTCCTACCTGGTTATCTCTCAGTTTCTCTCAGTGATCAGTTTTCTGGCTGGGAAACTCCAATTGTATCTCCAGCTGGCTCCCCATTCAGTACATAAGCTTTAATAATCCCAACCCCCTTATGTTAAACACCCTCTAATTTCTCCCAAATATGTGTAAATCCCGCATTAAACCAAGGCTTCTGGAGGCTGTCTAGTATCAGGGGGATGGGATCAATGAAGATAGATACGAATGGCTCCATGGCTCCAGGCTCCCTCCGAGCTCTTTTCGGGCTCCCCAACGACGCGGCTGACCGGAGGTTGGTGGGCTTGGCCTGGCTCCACATTGAAGATCTATAGTTGGCATCGAACTGGCCTACAAAATGAATAAAGATGACCTATATTTTTTTCAATGTCAAAATGTATAAATAAATAGCTGGAAAACTCTACTGGAAAACCTAGTGCCCATTATTTTGGGCACTTTCCAAAGTGCCCGAAATTTTGGTCAATGGAAAGTGTACCATTTTAGGAGTAGGATTTCTACAGGTATTGATGGCACTTTACGGATATTTACGGCACTTTTAAAGTCATTTTTGCAGCAAAAGATGAAGTGCCTTTTTTTGGTGTGAGAATTGAGAATTGCAAAGTGCCACCAAAATGGGCCTGGTAGCCTGAAACAATAGGCAACTGCGGTTTTCCAGGTAGTAACGCGCACTTACAAGATAACAATGATAACATCGACAATATATAATAAGGATGCTAAAATCACGAGCAATAATAATAAAAAACCTGGATAGATAGATGCATAAATTAGATTGATTAGATCAGATAAAAGTACTTCCATCATCACTGTTCGCAATTCGGGGTGTAGATCCGTCAGGTTTAGATCCGATACCTTTCAAATCTCAACAAAAAACAAAAAATGCCAGAAGTTCACGTCTGATTGTGGTATCACATGGTATCATCAAGAGGCAATAATGAAACAAAAGAAAATGCGGGCATGAATGTTTTCCTATCAAAGCAATGATGTTTTTTTCGTGATAAGCTGTTAATTGAAACTATGGCAGCCAATCTAATGACAAGTGATCCCTGTCAGTTGAAATTGACGATTGAGGGTTCTGAACGTAGCAGCAGGCATGACCTCGGCTCAATTGACACTGACCTTAAGCCCATGCAACAATAGACACCGGCAACAGCAATGCCAAGCAATGACAACTTTCGCACCTGTATATGCAAGCACATCACCCCTATAGACACTTGTTGGCCCATTTTGAGACATTTGGAATAATTTGAAACATTTTGAGCAACTTTGAGCAACTGTAAGCAACTTTGAACAATTTTGAATACTTTTGAGCAATTTTGAGCCATCTTGTCGTGCCAGTTTGCGTCATTTCGAGCAATTTTGAGCATTCTTGTCGGGCAAGTTTGGGTCATGTCGAGCGATTCTGCACCATGTTTGGAAACACGATATGGCATTGTCGGCCTTGGACGGTGTTCAAAATGTCTCAATTGAGGCTGCTTTGAGACATCATGCTTTGGCTGAAAAAGGTAGTTGATCAAAACCCCACGGATCTAGACCCTAAAACGAGATCAGTGACATCAGTTCCTTTGTCTTTTCATTATGAGTAGCCTCAGCTTGGGCTTTTGTCTGGGACAGAACCTCGCGATGGCGGAGTTCGAACATTGCTTCCACAAGGCTAGTGACAGCAGGATGTTGTGAATGCAAATGGACGCTCTGATTCACAAAGTTGACCTGCGGATTATCAACGACATAAACATTATCTTAATATCTTAATAGTTGTGGGATCCCCCCGCTTTAAGGGGGAGGGGGGGTGGGGGGTGGTAAGACCTGAAATATTTCAAAAAGGGGGGGGTGTCCCTCCCCCCACACCTAGACATATTTCAGCTAAAAAAAAAATGTTTAAAATGGTCTCTCCAGGGCCAGGTTGAATGCATGCATGAAGTTTTCTTGAGCGATGGCACACAGGTAGTAAGGGTAATACATGGCAGCATATGGTAGTATATGGTAGTATATGGTAGCATGTGTATATATATATACATAGTGAGACCTACAAAAAGCAAGTTCGTATGCACATAGAATAATGATGATAAAGAATATACAATAGAACCTGTGTCATCTTTTTTCGGTATTTCACTGGACTCGACGTAACCGCATGCGTCTCGTGCAATGAAACGCCCACCTATGGCCATAGCCACCTTTGACCTGGGCATGGAACTGGCATGTCCAAATGACAAGGGAAAATGCGCATTACCCTACACAAAATTAACATAGGCCCTGAGAGTGGATGAACATGGGAAGTTCTTCGTGGAAAGTATATAACCTTCCAAACCCCTGCTTGGCAGGGTCCACGTTAATTTACCAAAGGGCAATCACCAGTGTCAGAATGTGAGGTACTTAATGTGGGAATATCATTGGAATATCATCATGGGGATATAATAACTGCGGTATGATTGCCAGCGTCATATTTCAATGCTCAAAATATTCAACTATACCCCTATTTACGCACTTGTAATCGAAAACCCCTGTTCCACCAATAATAACTATCACGGGGAAAAAATCCACCGACCCCTCCCGACATCAAGGGGAGCGCGTCAGAGAAGAGGGGACAGAACACAAGGAGCAAGAGCAACAAGCCAGCAGAAGAAGGCCGGAGACACGACCCAAGTGTTCCGACCCAAGTCTTCTTGGAGCAAGTTTAACATTAGGCACAACCAGCTGCAGGCCGAAGGCGCAGTCGATCCTTCACTGGCATGCTGTTTCAGTGTGGCGAAGGGGGTGCGTTTTTGGAAGCCTAGCATTTTAGTCTCTTGCCCTTCAGAAAGCAACCGCATTTTTCGGATGTTCCAAAGGAACGAAATGCTGTAGATTATAATGGTTTTATGTTTTCGCGTCTTTTGCAGGAACAATGCAAAAACGTAGAAAAATTGCAAATACCAGTCTTTTTGGGAGCAGAGATGCACAAAACACAAAACAGTGCAAATACCAGCGTGTTTGAAGGCAAAAAAATGTTCTTGGCGGGTTGACCACAAAAAACGCTTGATTCACACAATTTTTGCAATGTCAAGAAAAAGTGGAAAGCAGGAAACACAAATAGCCGTGTTTTGGCAACTTTTGGAAACGCTGGTGCTTGCACATTCTTGTTGCCCGTGACAGCGCCAAAAGCCTGTAAATTGCAATATGTTTTGCAAGTTTATGTTTTGCAATTTAGTGTGTGAACCAATTTTTGGCCTTGCTCAACACCAAAAAAACGCATGTTGTTATGGCACACACCTCTCAAGACCATTCAATCGGGGAAGACTATGCAAAAATGAAGGCAGGACCATACAAAATTGTAGAAAACACAGGAGGTCCCTAGAAAAAACAATGGAAAATGGAGCAGCACAAGCCGAAAAGTGAAGGTCAAAACATACATGGAGCTTTCCAATACAAGACAGGTGCATACATCTTGCAAATTTGGGGGTCGCGGTAAGATTGCACACCCCGCATCACCCCGCTTTCAACAGATGCGGGGAATAGCGGCACTAGTTTTGGGTAGTTTTGGTGTCTTTACTCACTATATGATGGCACACAGAAATTGAAGGAGGTTCCTGAAATGCCATCAGAAGCCAAAGGACACGGTGAGGGAATGAACGCCTCTTTGATGGCATAAATGCATCGTTTTGTGTAGTATGTCATCTTATCGCAAATCCCAATACACATTTTTCACCCAATCGAAAGTCGTGACGTGCATGCAACCCTGTAAATAACAATAGCAACGTTTTGGCCACTTTGAAGGCCTAAGCTGCGGTATTTACGTGAGTTTTTGCGTCTGACGGTGCAAAATGCTGTAAAGAACGCTATTTTGTGCGCTTTTATTTTATTTCCCAGCAATGCTGGTCACACGTTCTTGGCATTCTTCAACCAGAAACAAAGCAAACATGCCTTCCCGACTTGCCCCTGCAAAAATAGAACAGCAAATTTCCAAGAAAAAAACATTCCATCAGAATATGTTCGAGAAGCAATTAAGCATATATTTCTCAAGCAGGTCGTCAAACAAAAGCGATAGCTTTCAAGCCCACCCTGCAATGAAATGGCAACGGACCGACGCGAAATCAAGGGTTAAGTAATTGTTTGGCGGAGCCGACGATGAGCGTCAGCTCTGAAATAACATAATTCAAATGTACCATCTGGTTATTTAACATAGTCATGGAAAATAACCATTTTTTATAGGTAAACCATCTATTTCTATGTGCCATTTTCCATGGCTATGTTAAATAACCAGAGGGTAATGCGAAAATATCATGGGGACATTCTTTTCGCCAAAAAGAATGTGGGAATACCATGGGGTTGACCCGCTGACAATTTGTGGGGATGTCCTTTGGTAATCACACACAGCAATGGGGAAAAAACGCTTATAAATGAGTATTTTAATGGAAACATGATCTAACTGGATGACATAGCCAACTTATGATACAATATAATACCATATAATACAATATAATACAGTATAATACAATATATGGGTTTGTCTGACAATGGACATGTACCCTCTGGTTATGGCCATGCAAACATAAGAAAAAAAAGGAATAATTTCATAATCCATTGGAATTGGGGGTAGCCTGTTCTGACACAAAGCCATGTTGCATATCTAAATGTGTGTTGAAGTATGTTGAAGTGGTTGGTGCTGTTTTATCAATTCTACTTCAACTGGACACCGGGTTACACTCTAACCATGTTTGTCCATGTAGTCGGAGGAACGGCAGGGGAAGATTGATATGAAACTCATGGGACCGAATGGGACCCTAAGATTCTGCGCTGTCAAAAATTAGAAAAAATGACTTTGTCAAATTACTTCTAAGGTGACATCCTCAAGAATGTGTTCAAAAATGATGTTCCACGCTCCCCATGTTGATGGCATTCAATGGATAGGAAGTGGTTAATTTTCTACCACGGTAAACCCTGGTTCTATCACCCACCAACCGCGCCAGGCGTTTGCCGAGTTTGTGGACGGGTATGGAGCTGGTAGCACTGGAAACAGCATCAGCACATCCTCCAGGGCGAGCTAGGCAAGCCAGGAAAGTGGCAAGTATGCTGGCATCGCCCTCTCCCTACTTCAGCAAAACCCTTATATGATGCACATACACAAAGCAAATACATTATAACTGCTCACCTATGCAGATGCTCCACAGATCAAAAGGTGCCTATTCAATCGCAAATATGTACGGGGCAAATCACCCATGCATACTAGGTTCAAGCTTCTATCGTACCCTATTGGAATCATATCCACTTACATCGAAACAAACGAACCTCGCTGTCTTGCTGGTTGAAGGAATCCCTAGAGATTTTCCTGGGAAAACTTGAATTGCTGATGATTGTTGTGGTTTTTCTTAGGGGTGCAGATTTTTATGTTTGTTCTGTGTTTGTTTTTTTTGTTTTTCCTTGCTATTTGCTACATATGTTGGAGCAAAACATGTACTTTGCTGAATTTTGAAGCTAAAATTTGCCATTTGCAATGTTCATTGTTTTTCCATAGTTTTCATTGAGTATTCCATGGTTACAATTGATTTTTCAATGGTTTCAATCAATTTTTCCTTGCATAACATGCACCTGGTGAACATGTAGAATATAGGTTGAAGCACAACCCTGTTGTGGCTTTGGATGCTACCATAGTGTTGGTGGGTTTAGGGTTCATTTAGGGTTGGTTTAGGGTTGGTTTAAGGTTTATTTAGTGTTGGTTTAGTGTTTATTCAGGGTCATTTAGGGTTGGTTTAGGGTTTATTTAGGGTTTATTTAGGGTTTGTTTAGGGTTTATTTAGGTTGGTTTAGGGTTTATTTAGGGTTGGTTCAGTGTTTATTTAGGGTTATTTGGGGTTGGCTTAGATTTATTTAGGGTTGGTTTAGGGTCATTTAGGTTTGGTTCAGGGTTAATTCAATGTTATTTAGGGTTGGTTTAGGGTTTATTTCAGGTTGGTTTAGTGTTGATTTAGGGTTATTTAGGGTTGGTTTCGGGTTTATTTAGGGTTGGTTGATGTTGGTTATGTCGGGTTGGTTTAGGGTTTATTCAGTTTGGTTCAGTGTTTATTTTAAGTTTTTTGTAGGGTTGGTTTAGGGTTTATTTAGGGTTGGTTTAGGGTCTATTTAAAGTCTGTTGGCGGTTGGATTAAGGTACATGTAGGGATACAAGGTGTGTGTGTGTGCATAAAGATTGATATTATGAGATAGATAGATAGATTAGATTAGATTAGATTAGATTACATTAGATTAGATTAGACTAAATTAGATTAGATTAGATAGATAGATAGATAGATTAGATAGATTAGATTAGATTAGAGCGATTAGATAGATTAGATAGATTAGATAGATGAGATAGATGAGATAGATAGATGAGATAGATTAGATGGATTAGATAGATTAGATAGATTAGACAGATTAGATGGATTAGATAGATCAGGTATATAGATGATATAGATTAGATAGATTAGATAGATTAGGCAGGTTAGATGGATTAGATAGATCAGGTATATAGATGATATAGATTAGATAGATTAGATTGATTAGATAGGTTAGATAGGTTAGATAGAGTAGATAGTTAAGATAGATTAGATAGATAAGATAGATTAGATAGATAAGCTAGAAAAGATAGATACAATAGACAACATATAAAAATAATGAGAATATAGGTTAAATAGATTAGATAGGTTAGATAGATAGATAGATAGATAGATTAATTAGATAGATAGATAGATAGATAGATAGATAAAAAGATAGATAGATAGATAGATAGATAGATAGTTAGATAGATAGATAGATAGAGAGGTAGATAGGTAGATAGGTAGATAGGTAGATAGGTAGATAGATAGATAGATAGATAGATAGATAAGAGAGGGTTAGATTAAATTAGGTTAGATAGATAGAGATATACGTATATATATATATATATATATATATATTGATAGATTAGATAGATACTTTGGAGAGATACTTGAGATAGATACTTTAGATGGATAACTTTAGATGGATATTTTAGATACATACTTATGGATAACTTTAGATAGATATTTAGATACTTTAGATACATATTTTAGATAGATACTTCAGATAGATTAAATAGATAAAAACGATAAACTAAAATAAAAACAAATAAGGTTAGATAAGATAAGATGAGGTTAGATTAGATGAAGTTAGATTATATAGATAAATAAGCAAAGCATGGTAGAGCCATAAAAGCCACACAGCCACAAAATAGCCACGATGATCCCATGGCCATGGTCCAAGAGCATCCAACCACCACTACTCAACCAGAGTTTCCATGGCCTACGGAAGTGGTTGCAGCACTCCAGTCATCCTCCTGGACAAATCTCGGACACCGGGTGGCCCCATTGGGCTTCCAGGTGGATTGTTCAGTTTTGGCGGCAAAGCCACAAACCCTGCTGCCCACAGCAAAACCGGAAGCCCTGATTGAGGACTTGTTCGTCAAATATCTTGCCAAATTCGGTGGAATCTGAACTTCCGAACTTCAATATCAGCATATCATGGTGGCAAAATTGGCAAAGAACGCTGCCCTTCCGCCGCGCCTTCACTTTCTGCCCTGGGTCAAATCCATGAACCTGGGCGGTGCCAGAGAGTGGGGAGCCATATTTCCGCCAATGAACTTTACAGAAAACGTATGACAACGTATCTGGACGTGGTTATAATATGTTATAATGTGGCAATGTGCGCAGCATTTTCGGACGTTTGCTCATTTGTTTCACGGTACTTGGAGTCCCTGGAGGGTCTAAGTAGGCCTGCCCATTAAAAAAATGGATATGGAGAAGGTCGGTGGTGCAATGGGGACTTGACATTCAAGCAACATCTGCTGCGCAATGAAAGCAACATGAGTTTTTGATGGGGATATGGATGGGATGTGGGTGTTGAATCTGTTAAGCAACATCCGGACTGAACAACTTGAATTTAAGACAGAAATACTGTGGCCAGCCTCGGTCAAACTATCAGCCCCTAAGTCTCCTCACCCAACAACAGTTAATCAGCCACCAAAAAAAACACATGTAACATGGAGCCGCCAAATTTGATCAAAATTATTCCGATATTTTATGGACTGTAATGGGCTGGAACCCATCCATGGTCAAAATCAAGTACAAGTTTGAAAGACAGCTCATGTTTTTCGCATGTACTAATCGCCATTTTGTCACCACCTGCCAGGTGAGGGTCTCTAGATTCTAACAAAGGTGCAACTCCTCGTCCTTGTCCTTGTCCTTGTCCTTCTCTTCCTCTTCTTCTTCCCCGAGCCCTATCGGCCCTATCGCGAGCTCCGGATGCAGCTGCGCACGCCTGGACCCGAACTCCATCCTACTGAGACGGGAGCATACGCCAGAGAGAATGCCAGAATGAATGCCTGAAGAAAATCCAGTCAGAATGCCAGAAAGAATGTCGGATAGAATGCCAGAGTACATGCCAGAAAGAATGTCAGAATATTAGGTATATATATATAAAAACATACCTATATATCTATATATATATATATATATATGTGCCATTTATACTTCCAAATGGTATGTCAAAAACAATGTCAGAATAGTGTGCCAGGGTGGCGATAGCTCGAAGAAAGGATTTGTTGTATATATTATATCACGATTCCAATAGCCAATTTAGCGTATCCGACATGGAAAATGACCCGTTTCCCAGATGATTCAGCCATGCAGCTACCGCGTTCACGCCCATCTTCGGGCCTGGTACGAATGGCTCCCTGGCTCCTTCCCACCGGTGAGTTTTGGAATTCCACATCTTCCAAAGACAAGCCGCATCCACATGTATACACTTTGTTTTTGGTGTAGGCAGTGGGGATCATGATTCTAAAGGGTCGTATGAGCAATATGTTTTTGCTGCTAGTCCTTCTTGGCATTTTTTACTTCCATTGTGGTTGGTCCTGTCTCACTCCCATCGTTCTCAAACGTGGCTACCATCTTTCAAAATCCATATTAGCTGCACTAATTTTTGACATATTTGACCATTTGCTTTGCACCAAAGCACCATGGCAATACCCAGAAGTGGGACATCAACAAACGTCTAATCACTGCATAATGTTGACCCAGGATTAATCAACCTTTCACTTGACAGCGACAATGATCTAGGAATTGATCAACATTGATCACTCTTTTAGAACCTTAGAACCCACCTTTTCAATCATATTGGTTACGGGAGTTTCTTCATTGGGGTTGACAGATGTTTGCCCAAAAAAACATTGAACATGCATCACTTCGCAGGCCATCTGCAGGTAGTAAGGTAATGTAAGGTAGTAGTTTGTTAATTCTGAGATATGCTGAAATTATTTGGTGATGGATCAAAACTACGTCTCCCTTGGTTTTCACATCAAAGCTGGGATTATTCGCTGGTCTATTCCCCAGAAGTGAGCTGATCCATAGCCAGGCACTGGCACCTGGTGTGGGCGCTCGACACTGAGCAGTAGAAGCCTCAAGACTCAAAGACGATCCAACATCTGCCAATGGCATATATAACTTGCGGAGATAATTCAATGTGTGCATATGTAATTAGTATGACATAAGCAATTCTGTATTCATACTATCTGCGTAATATGTGCTGTTACATATGTTATGCGATTCAAACATGTATATCATAACACTGTGCGTCTAATAAACGCAATACACAATACACATTTATATTTGTGTTTATAACTATAATAATATAAATATATTTATAATTGGAAAAAAAATATATATATATATATATATATATATATATTATACACATACATACCATGTGTATCCATGTGGTCCACATCATTTGAACCATCATTTTCAATCATTTTCAGATATCTAATTTACACAGGGGGGTTCCACTGGCAGGTTGGATTGCCGGAGGAGACGTCTTCTGCTGACATTGCCATGTCCAACCGCAACAAGTTGGCATGGGATTCACCTAAGTTGAGCCTTGCCATTTGTTGCTGATCTTAGATTTCATGCCTGCCATCGAAACAGACTCGTGTAGAACTTGGGTCTTAGCTCATATAGCTCATATTTTATCATATTTTGCATGGGCATGGCCGCGAAGAAATTGTTGTTCTGAGCCACTGGCACGATCCACTGACAAACGCCCCACGGCCGAGGCCACAGGTGCTACCGGCGCCACCGGTGCTAGCGGTGCTACCCGTTCTGGTGCCGCCACCGGTACTGGCCGGCAGTCCTTCCTGGGAGCGGGTTCACGGCGTTCACGGGGTAAGATCTGCTGGCACTGAACAAACGGATACACTAGAAAATGTTGTGCCATGGTTTTATTTGGATGTAACTGATGATCTTTACAGTCTTTACATCCTAGTTGCTGTAAATATCGAAATATCCAAGTTTGCTATTGGATTCTTGGGTTCTGATTGTTGTGGAGTGGCTAATGGCTAATGTTACATTCCTGTGATGTAAATGGGATTTGGCCTGCTAGACGTTAACTGGGATATGATAGGATCGTTTCTGTGTATCTTTTCACCACCACCCAGCACAGGAATGGCTGTGAGTGGTTCGCAACCTGCACCCTGTCCAAAATGCCAACCTTGACTTCTAGGGCACAGGCTGCTTCGCGATGTCTTCATACCTGCTATGGTGCTTTGGCATCTGGATATTGATAACCTGAATGTCGAATAGAAGGGCTCGTAAGCAAAGTCACAACTCGACAAAGGAGGATTGGTATCACTCTGAACCTTTGGATGCACTCGGTGTCCGATCGTCAGAGTTGACTCTTGACTCTTGGTTGGAGCAGGGCAGTGAGACCAAAATCGTGGGTCCCAGCCCCTACTTACATGGGCCAAGTGGCCTAGGATGAATGTGTGGCCCGAAGAAATGCAGAAATGTCGCAACGTCCACCTGGCGGTTTGAGTTGCGAAGGTGCACCCCCTTATGATCGGGAAGTTGGCTGAGAAAAGTGGGCTTGCTGGGGTTTATGATAGGTAGATAGATAGATGGATTAATGGATGGATGGATGGATGGATCGATAGATAGATAGATAGAT
>Ga0126342_10011528_pt1 | contig 15792 bp, 14 predicted proteins | sample Cyp1metagenome_FD_92528 | JGI IMG/M metagenome (GOLD analysis project Ga0126342, IMG submission 92528) | Coral microbial communities from Lord Howe Island, Old Settlement Bay, Australia - Cyphastrea 1 metagenome | ecosystem: Host-associated > Invertebrates > Cnidaria > Coral ... | reverse complement strand
CAAAGCAGTGATTTCCAAATTCCCAGCATACTGATTCACTTCAGACACTTGTTGGATGTAACTCTCGAATCCAGCAAGAGTACCGTCAGCAACCATTTCATCCTCGGTGTTCCGTTGATCCCAAAACGGCAAATATTTCTCTTTGTGTTTCTGGAGATGAGCAACCGCCGCAGCTCGCACTGCGCGATGATGGAAAGTTCCTCCCCCCACCCTTTCAACACCTTGGGCAATTGCTTCAAAAAGGCAATTGCCTTGTCCTGCATTCGGTATCTTAGTGACCCCCGGCGGCAACGCTGGGAGAGTTCGCTTCACCTTCTTTTTTTGCGGGCTCACACCTGGCGTGGCCGCTCTTTTTTCTGCTTCTCCCTCCTGTTTCATATCTTCATCCTTCTTATCTTCTTCACCATCCAACTGAGTTCCTGGCACATTTTCCTCAGGCTCCATAGCTTCGTCCGAATCTTCCTTAGTGAGATCAAAAACCTTAGTGGGTTTCAAGGAAACTCTGGTCTCACTTTGGAGCTTGGTGTTTGTTGCATTCCGTCGATCTCGAGTCACAATTTCGCACACCAAGAATTTTCCAGAGGAGTCCCCTGCTTCTCCCTCAAAAAAGAGCTGCAGGTAAGTTTCCGCGTCAGCCCTGCTGCCACGGAAAATCCATGACGTCCCCAAGCGATCTCGCTTCTTTGACAAAAAATCCAAAGTTTGAAATCCCGAAGACTCCAAAAAAGGTTCGATTTCCAACAGGTCCCAAAATCTCGGACAATTTTTCAAAATCCAAACCCGAGTCTTTGGTTTGTCATCTTCAAAAGGCTTCATACTGCGCAGGCCCAATTGTCTCCAACCTTTAGCAATTCCATGAGTGCCTCCCAGACCAGCAGCTCGGCTGGCATACTCTAGATCACTTTCATTCCGTTCCTTATCAAGCCATTTGATGAAAGGCTGCTTACCCCAACCTTCAGCCGGAGTTCCAGTCCAATCGAGGGGTTCAAGAAAAAATCTTTTATCCTCAAAAAGTTTCCCGCTGCCTGTAAGTAGAGTGCCCACAGCAGCGTCCTTTTTCACTCGCAGCAACCCTTTGATGACTGTTTGAGCACCAGCGGCCCCAGTTTGGAACTCCCAAGACCAAGTATCAAGCACCAGGTTGACAGCAGTCGGCGCAACTCCTCGGATCCAAGACCTGAGGAAATTTTCTTTCTGCGTTGCCATTTTCCGCCAAGTCGCAGCGTGAGAAAACCTGGCATCAGCCGTAACCCTCAAGACGATACTGTCTGGTCGCTTCCCAGAAGGTCGTTTATCTGCAGGAATACCAACCTGAAACTTAGGCTTACTGGTATCATGGAGATTAGACCACATAGCAACATGTTTGGTGACCACCTTACCAGAACCATCCCACATAGGGTGTCGTTGATAAGTGAACTTCTCATCCGGGAAATCGGAGCAGATGATATGATCACGCCGTGTCACATGGCAGGATAACACTAGCCCGAACAGCTTTGTCTCCTTTGACAATTCCCAAAGCAGAGGCCAGTTCTTCGGGGGTCTGAGTCAAAATGGCAAAAGGTTTCCCAGTTCCCAACTTATCCACCCAAGCCCCAAAATTGCCAGCTTTTTGGACCACTACACTAGTGGACCAGTCTTGTTCCCTTAATCGCCAGACCTGAGGCACCCTCTCCGTGGAACCGAGATCTTTTCCTTTGGCTGTTTTTCCTTTGCCTTTGTCTTTGTTGAGCGGCTTGCCATTACGACCAACAGTAGTCCAAGCATTGGCATCGTTGTTAACAACAGAATCAACACCTTTGGACTTGCCTTTATCAAAACCTTTGTCAGCTTGGGGCGACTTCGTTTTCCCCTGACTTTTGCCTGGGTTCGCACCAGCAGTTTTGACAGGTTTGGGAGGATGCTTGCTGGGATTGAGCGAACCTCCAACCGACGCAGCTCTTTCTGCTGCCAAAACCAGATCTTTGAGCCTGCCGAGAAGCCCTTCCGGTTTCTTGGTCGCCCGGGTCACCAGGCGCTGCAGAGCATTCAATAATCCAACGTCAGTAGCCAAACGTGGGACTAGAGAATCTCCTTTTCCTTTCCCTATATTGCGGTCAGGGTCTCCGGGAGCGGAGCGATCAGAGCAACCCTGGTCAAATTTCTGAATCAAAGCCGTGAGATTAGCCAACAATTCGGATTCAAATTGCTGTCGTTCATTTCTTTTCCTTGCCGTGGTTTGGGAACCCACGGCTCCACCACGACAAAGACCTTGTGCAAAACATTCGGCATCAATGTGGAAAAATTCTTCATTGACTGTCAAGGGGGCCTGAGCATTGCCAGACCTTGGAACAGCGGACCCTGAACATCGGATCATGTGCCTGTGCCTCCAGCCAGCGCGGGCACAACTCAAACGTCTTTTTCCACAGATTCTTGGTTTCGTTAAACCACGTTTATATGGCCAGATCCCTAGGAAGCCCAGTGCAAACCAGGCGCCGAGAACCAACATTGACAAAACTCCCAGCCAAGCCACAGGGTTCTGCCAAGGAACCCAAGCAGCCGCCAAGCGCGAGCAGCGCAGCAGCTCCACCGCCGCAGCACAAGCGCCGTGAGACAGCTCGAGAAGCCATGGCATCACCCAAGCGGTTCCCGTGGGGAGGCCCGATGGGCCGGTTCTAAATGCAGCCAAGTCACCGGAAGCATTGGCACCAGGCAGACCGCAGAGCAACAGCAAAGCGACCAACCAACCACCAGACCCCAAAAACCGGAGACCGGGGACCACCGACCACCTTTGGGGGCGTTGCCCCAAAACCAATCCCCAAAATGGGGTTTGCGTGAAACTCTGAGACTTACCTCTTTCCACTGGCAGGCCAACAGGTCCTGCGCTTAACATGTTCGGAGGTTCATCGTGTTTCTTTTGTTCAGCTGGTGACAGGCCAAAAGGCCCTGCTCTTTTTTCTTGTTCCTCTGGTGACAGGCCACAAGGTCCTGCTCTTTTGGTCACAACGGATCTTTTATGCCCGAGTTCTTCTTCCATGAACCTTTCTTTTCGGGCTTTTGAGAACTCCTTTTCTTCATTTGCAATCCAAGCACAGCCCCCAGGTTTGGTGAACAATACCCAGGTCCACGAGTAAGCAACCATGTTAGTTACCTCCAGGTTTGGTTACAACGTTTACCTTAGAACTTCCAAACTTCAAAGCAGTCGTAGTTGCGGTAAGTCTAGACCAACTTACTTATTTTACTTCGTGCGATCCCCATGGTGACAAACAACATCCTGACAGAAATGTTGACACAATGAATCTCATTACAAATGGTGCATGTACCAGGTAGTTCCCTGCTGCGCCAAGAAGTTTCAGCAATCTTCGTTGGCTTTCGGGCATGAAGGACCCAAAGGACGGGGTGCGCACATGTGCTCACTGACATCAATGTTTGGCTGGTTGAATGAGTGGAGGAACGACTGACTTAATCATAAATTAAACAGCTGAATTGGGCACTGAAGAATGCATGAGTGAATGATTAAGGGCTCAAGGACAAGCGTACGCCTTCTCTTACCTGGCAAACTTCTTCTCTTAGCCATCTCTTCTCTCATTATTTTGGCCAAGTCTTCCTTGAAGCCCGCCCCCTCTCCAAGGAATTTTGCCCTGGGCCAGCTCTCATCTGAGCTGTTTCTTCTCTGGGCCAACTTTTCTTTGCCTTCTTTGAGCTACTTTTCCTCTGAGCCTCTTCATCTGCACGCTACCATTATACCACATGATACCATTCTGCTTTGAGCTGCATCTTGTCCGGGCTATTTCTTTCCAAGCTACTTCTTCTCTGAGCTACCTCTTCTCTGAGCTACATCTTCTCTGAGCTAACTCTTCAGTGAAGCAGCTCTTCTCTGCACCGCATTTTCTCTGAGCTACGAGTTCCCCTCTATCCAGGTGCTTTTGGCGAACTCTTCTCAAAAACTATCTCTCTTCTCGGCTACCTCTACGAATTTCCTCTTCAGCCTCTTCTCTGAGCCACTTCTTTGATGCAACACCTCTTGTCTGAGCCGCCTCTTCTGTGCATTGCTTCTACTCTCAGCCCGTTCTTCTTGAGCTACATCTTCTCTGTCAAGTCTCCTCTGGCCTACATCTTCTCTGACCCTCGACTTCTGCTCTGAGCTGCCTCTTCTGTGAAGCATAGCTTCTCTTCGAAGCGCTTGCGCCGTGTCTAGCAACAACCGCTTCCATTCCTGCAGGGCACCAGAGTCTCATGATGATCATGATGTCCAAAATTGATGTGCGGTGCAGAAGCTCCAGCATGCCTAGCAATGAACACTTGCCGTTTCGCAGAGCATGAGATTCGCATCGCAGCAAAAGTTGATCTGCGGCGAAGCAGATTCAATGCGTTCTGCAAAAGCCATCTGCAAATCCCGCAAAGCAAGGACGCACCAGCAAGCCCGCACATCTTCGTGGCGCAGCAGCTTCGCTTCGAACACCCGGGTTGCGATGTCGCATAGCACGGGAGGTGCACCAAATTGGCCACCGTGCCCGCAGCGTACATTACACAGTGCGGACTTGTCCATGGCCCTTTCCAGACCGAGCCGCGGGAACATAGACCTTTCCTTCGCGACCGCTCGAGCCACATCTGCGAAACATAGTGTTTGGCCACTAAAGCTGCGAGCCACTGAGGCGCATGTGTCAACACCCTAACTAGTCATGCCACCTGTGTGATTGAATTGGTGCCGGCAAAGTTGCCCAGTGATACTTGTATGAAAAACGAAGGTTGCAAAATAAACTCCCTTTGATAAACATCGATGGATCAAAATACTTTCATGTATGTAAGCATATAGATGTGAGGCAGTTTCTTTTTTGCGCTTGTCCTGGCACATATTGAGACATCGATTCCGGCAACTTCGTGACACTTGTCCTGACATATGCTAAGACATCAATCCTGACATATCTTCTGACATACTGTATATATTATATAAAGCATATTCTGACATATTCTGACATCATGTTTCCTATCTGTTGCTTGTAGTCAGAGGTGTACACCGACTAGCGCAGATTCTTCGGACACAGATTCTGACAGATCAAATCATCGAAATCAGCTCTGACACAAAAAAGTCTGACGTACTGTGACGTATGATCTGGCAAAGCTCATGAAGACATCTTCTGACATTTGCCCGGGGAAATTTCATGCGATGCATATTGTGCATATATTCTGACTATATTTTGACATCTGCCTGCCAAATTTCACGTGACATGTAATCTAACACTAGAGACCCGCATCTGGCAAGCCAGGAAGGAGACCAGTGTCAGTTTTTTGTATGTCAACATGGATTCCCCTCAGCCAACGTGATCTGAGAATTGCGCCCTTTCATGTTGGCGACTTATCCAAGCTAGCGTATTTATACCATGGGCAAATGTTTTAAATGCATCACTTCTGTCTTGCAATTTTATGCAAATCCCACAATATAATCAATGGTCCTCCATAGTCATTGCTAAAAATAATCTAAAATCATTTCTTCTGCTCAAAGATACAATGGCCAAGATTCAACAACCACCCGTGCTGCCGACTAATCGTGAGACAAAACAATGAGCGTGGAGAGCGTGGAGAACTTTCTTCCTGGATGACAATGGGTAACATGCTGAGTATTATTTACCTTCGGTGATGCTGCTCGATGTTGCAGTGACCCCATAGATAACTCACCGTAGCTCCCATGTTCTCCCCTCATATCCAACACGATGTACAAGAATTTGCAAGATATCTATATAGTTATAGTTATATCTATTGAGTCTCTACATATAAATATAATATAGATAATGTCATATAATGTCTCAACCAAAATTTCAGCTTTGTTCTTCCCAAGCAATCCAACCAAACCAACCAGCACCAGGAGCATGGTGGGATCGTGAATCTTGAGACATGAACTGGTTGGTGGTTTTAACCCATCTAAAAAAATCCTTGGGGATCGTCCTCCCAAGGTTGAAGTTGAATGTAAAACTACTGGAAATCACCCACCAGTGAAAGATGGATAATGAAGAATAGGGCCAGCAACTTTTAGACCATTTCCTGTGAATCCACGAATTTCGGTGCCCTAAGCCTCTCCCGAATCCACGAATTTCGGTGCCCAAAGGGCCACAGCAAGGACAGCAATGGTGGTGAAGATGATGTGGCACATCACCGCGAAAATGGAGATGTCCTCAGATGTCACTGTTAAGTCATGGTCTAACCATCATCAAGTAAATGACCATAAATATTGTTGTCTAGTCATGGTCTAGTCATGGTCTAGTCATGGTCATAAATATAATCATCTCAATATAAGTCATGGTCGAGTCATCATTTATTCATAAACAACAATATAAGTACTCATTGAGTGCCACAGATTTATTCATCCGACAATAATTACTCATGGTAAATCAACATGTTACTCAGTAAAGTTCACTAATAATACTACTGCTACTTGATTAGTAAATAACCATGTCTAGATAATCATCCATGTGTATTATTGATAAACCCATTGATAAACGCATTGATAAACGCATTGATAAACGCATTGATAAACCCATTGAATGTGTATTATCAATGTCTAGTTCTAAATAATCATCTGCCATTTTAGGGTACCAAAATTTGAACACCCATCTGCTTAGGCTCGAGTTGGTGAACGTCGATCAAGTCACGCTCTTTTGGCTTGTCCGAAAGGCGATGGATCTACCACAATGACCCAACCATAGATGGCCAACCATAGATTGGATAGTTTACCAACTGGAAAATCCTATTCTAACTGGATGATGTTATATGGATGATGAACCAATGGTAATATATATATTATATGGTGAATTATGGGATAATAGGATAATATGATGATAGATTCCTGGCTGGTGGTATGTTTCAACCCCTCTGAAAAATGATGGACTTCGTCAGTTGGGATGATGACATTCCCAAATATGATGGGAAAATAAATTTCATGTTCCAAACCACCAACCATATTTTTATTTATCACAACTGTATCTGTATCAGTTGGAACATTTGGGATACACCAAGTTCCCAAGTGAAGCTCCACGTTCCCGACATCGCTTAGCGTCAATCAGCGGTCTGAAGGTTTCGCCCCAATTGACTCCACCTGGCGATCATGGCACGGTTCAGGGAAGTGTCTCCATACCCCCTGGTGATCTACCCTCTGGTAAGCGTTTACATAACTGATGGGAAAATCGCCATTTTTAATGGGACAACTCACTATTTCTATGGCCATTTTCAATAGCTATGTTTGTTTACCAGAGGGTAACATAGATATTGACCATGGCCATTTTTAGTTGATTTACCCATGCAACATGGTGATTTTCCATAGTGATGATGGTAGTTTACCAGAGGGTAACTTCAATGGCAAGTGATGTTTCTAACTGTGCTGAAGGTTGATGTTTCGGGATTTTTCAAAAGGACACGTGTACTTGGAGGAAATGTGCATCCTCTGCAGGTCCCAAACACGAAAGCCCAGGTTAACATGGAACAAGGGTTTTTGACCCATATCGACCCAAAATTGGACACATGCCTGGCAAAACCTACTTACTCCCAGTTCTATGCCAAGTTAAATATTGATATGTCTATACGATACTGATACATACTTGATACCCTCGGTTATTTAACATAGCCATGGAACATGGCCCATAGGAATAGATTATTTTCCCAGCTAGACACCTCCATTTGTGGTTGGGATTTTCCATGGCTATGCTAGTCATAACCAGATGGTATATCTGGCTGAAAGAACGCCGTTTGGGGATGATTCCCCGAAGTCACCGAATCAGACGTGACATCAATCTATCTATCATCCTGATGATTATACAATCTGATACATACAAAACATCTATATGTATAGCTACATATATAATCATATATATATACATATACAATGTATATAGCTACATCTATATTCATTTATTTAGTTATCTATCTATCTATCTATCTAAATATCTATAATATCAATATATTAAATGGCCTCCTCTTTTTTTGTTGCCCTGACACGTGCCTGAAATGGTCATAAAGAGCGTGAGCATGCTTTCCTTGGCAATTCTTTCACTAGCGGTGGAGCCTCCGAAAAGGATCAGCCGTAAGGGGCGAACAAAATAGTCATCAACCCCCATAATCGGGGCATACCAGCACCATTGAAACCACTACTTTTACAATGTGGGGCCCCCTAGGCAAGTTGGTTTATAACTCCAATTACTATGGTTTATTATATTTAGAACTATAATTTTCATGGGGTCTTTAAACCAACTTATAACTGGGGGGGGCCCACTATCTGTAGCTATTTGTGGATTCTTGGATTCCACATGGTGGCCATTATGGAGGAGATATCTTACAAATTCTTACAAAGTGTATGGATTTTGCTAAATCAAGTCGTACACAAGGAGTCCCACACTGCAGGAATCTTGTTTTTTGGGAACAGTTCCTCACCAACGTGGAGTCTGCTGCAGCTCTTTATTGATTGCTATACAGTCCTCAAATCCAACGTGAAACCGCCAACCAACCCCTAAATTCGTTTGGAAATTATTGAAAACCAATCCATTTTTGGTCTTCCAAATCCCGAATGATGCTTAATAAACCCATCCATAGTTGAAAACCCATTTTCCAGACCCCAAACGCACAGCATATTTCGCATTTGCCAAGTGACTGGAAGACTCGACCAATAGACACCCACCTTGTCCACACACCCGGCCATTGTGGCTGAGCCTACCTGGAAAGGTGGGAAATCCTTAAAAAAAGGGGGTTGGCTAACAATTATAATGATTAAAGGGGCCTTTAAATGATAATAGGGCCGAATATTCATTAATTAAAGAAATTATACAATTTTCCACCAATATACATTTAAAGCCCTTTGCCAGATATAAATGCTTATAAAAATTCTAGATGGGTTAGCATTTCATAAATGAGGTTATAACTGACTTACAACTAGTAAATTGCCCGTTAAGGGAAAACCCACGGAAAAACACACACACATATATTGGGTATAAGTAATTTATGGTGAGGCTGTGCTGAGATCTCTTGGAAAGTCACCCTTTGGGATATCCCACCAGAAGTTGAGCTGCCGCATCCCCAAGACTTTTTAAAACATAAAGCAATTGAAATATAGAACGGAACCTTTAATTTTAGGTCCATTATTTTTAGAAACACGGGGTGCCGCTCTGCAAAATGTGAGCCAGTGAGCCACTCGAAATTCAATATTTATCGTGTCATCAGTATCCTACCCAGATGCTTATGATGGTTATGGGTCAAAACCATCGTATGCTGAACATAAAAACAGCGAGCAAATTGGGGTGAAAATCACTCCACCCCATTTTTTTTGGGTGGAAAAAATCATCCATCGCCAACGCCAGGTCCGACTCAACGTGCCCCGAAATCTTGGCAAATCCCCTTGGATCATCGTCCAGGATGTGGTGCAATTCCGGACCTACCATGATCATAGTAGGTTGGTGGTGCAATAACCATCTTGACAAATATGAGTTCGTCAATGGGAAGATGATTATCCCATATAGAAAATGGAAAATAAAATTCATGTTCCAAACCACCAACCAGCCATAGTAGAACAATAGAATCTACCACACCAAAATTGTCCAATCGATTTGAAGCGATACCACAAGACATAACTCTTTCCCAGCAATTGGGGATCGAAACAGCCACAGCACTGCTCGTATCAACGGCACGGCGGCCTCGTATCTGCAATAGTCAGAGACCAGCTGGGTGAACATGATTCCAAACCTTAGCAACCCCCATATTGGTGACTGGGTGAGGGCAATTACTCCATGCTTGATATGTCAAAACATGGAAAACATGGGATATATGACTAATATCCATTCATGGTTGGGGTTTGATAAAAGATAGGCAACGGATATTAATGATCTCTTTGAATGGTCCCAGTTGACCATCCAGTTGCATCCTCCATCACCGGCCCACCATCCGGCCATTGCTGCCCAGAAACGTGTAGAAAATAAGCACCAACAGCACCAAGGTCCTAACGGTGTCGCCGGCGAACGAGGAGAGCTGGGAAGAAAAACCAGGATGATATTGGTGTTCAGTTGGTTGAGTGAAACTTTATGAAGGATATCACGCATTTTACCGTATTCTATATGATATATGGTTGGAAGGATTATTGGAACATATCAGAAAATCAAACAAATCTATATCATTCTATATCTTAGTATACCTGTGAAGGAGTATATGATATGATATATCTTTATCATTCTTTCTCCGGGGGTGGCCTCTGGCCTTCATTTTTGCACCACAGCAGCTAAGGTGCCTCCAGCTTGCCGCCAACACAGAAACATTGTGTTCGGAACGGTCAGTTGTGGTTTCAACCCCTCTGAAAATATGAAAGTCAGTTGGGATGATGATTCCCAATATATGGAAAAATAAAAAATGTTCCAAACCACCAACCAGATTTTAGTCTTAATAAAGTCCAAAGATGTCTAAAGTCATTTTCCAAGAGTGTTTTGCTGAAAAGTCTTGTAACATGAAGTCGCCTGGAAAAGTGGATGTTTGAACTACAAACAACCATGACAGATATGATATACGCAAACTGCACTTTCCCAACTGTTCATCCTGGGAATCACCAGACAGAAAAAACGCATGGCCGAGAGTCCAAAATAACGAAGCCATGCTGCTGGCAATGGATAAAACCAGGGTTCTCAAGGCACCCACATACCTCCCCACGCTGCGTAAGTGTCCCACTTTCATGGGGAAAACGGAGGAATTCCATGAGATTTCCAGAAAACTTGAGATAATCTTCAGACAAACCCCAAATAACCCCCAAGTGCACCATCCGGGCCCTGAATAATCCACAACTTATAATTATAGGAGATTACAAAAAACTGCCATCAAGAATACACTATTTAACATTATTTGACCCAATCTTAAGAGTCAGAAAGGAAATCAGTCTTTACCCCAGAGTAGCTGGGAACAGCTGAGGTGTTCAAGTACCAAAGTCGAGAGAACCGGCTTGTGCCATGTACCCACCATTTTTGAGAGGTAAATCGCATGTTGTATCAGTAAATCACCTATAAATGGGTTATTTTCATATATTTTCACCTATAAATGGGTTGTTATCACCTATAAATCACCTATAAATGGGTAAATCTCATGTTAAATTAAGAACGCAGTTGACAAAATCCATGCCATCTGTTGAAGGCTGCACGGTCCGTCGACATTGAACCGTCTTCTTTGACAAAGGCGCAATTCTTCACCAAAAATGTTTCTTTATTCAATTCAGTCCAATCACCATATCGAAATCTCCCAAACCATTTGCGTGAAAAATGTTTTTGAAAACAATCTGAAACATCCAAGCATGATTTTGCAGAACACCCGAGAAAAACAACAAAAACTCATCACCTGAACAAAAAAAAATCACCATGAAATCTCGGCCCACAAACTCCAGTAAACCAGGTAGATCCACCGGTAATTTACCAGCTCCATTTCCTGGCCAAAACTATGTCATCATGTCGTGCACAAAATTTTGGTCATGAAAAAACAGTTTTTTTTTTGCCATCTTAAACCATCTTAAACCCACATCTTTGGATGGTTAAAACTAACATGTTTAAAACATGTTTAAATCCGTTTTTCATAATTCACATCCTAGTTTCACCAGTGAAATACCTGGAATTTCCAACAGTTCCAAGGGTTTCTGTCATACGGGTATGGGTCAAAATTCGGTACCCCAATACTTCGATGGTTAATCGCAAAAAAATACTGGTTGGTGGTATACCTACCCCTCTGAAAAATGATGGACTTCGTCAGTTGGGATGATGTTCCAGTCACCAACCAGCCATTGAATCCCATAAAACAACCATTTTGGTAGGTTAGTAACCCCACTTTTCTAATGTTCCAGTCACCACCAACCAGAAATAGACATTCCAATCCCTCCCCTTGGTCTTAAATGTTGATCCCCGACGCCGACTATTCGAAACGCCTCAGCAGCCGCACCATGCGCACGCCGCGCAAGGCGCGCACCAGGCGCACGGAGCGGAAGAAGCGCAGCTGCGAGGTGCTCACCTTGCGAAATCATGGGACAGCGGCTGGTTTGGTGAGGATGATAATGGGATAATCATAAGATATAACCATCATTCATGGGATTATAATTAGATTATAATGGGATATAATTAGTATGACAATAGCTGATTTGGTGAGGATAGTGGTGGGCTAATAATGCGATATAAAAATGAAATATAACATCATTAATGTGATATCATATTGATAATATTAGAATAATAAGGGGACTCACATAGCTGGGAAAAGTAGGGATGATCATGGAATAATCGGAGAATAATGGTACATGAATGGGATACAATTAGTGTTAATCTATATATGTCAATCTGATATAAAATGGGATACCACCATCATTAATGGGATTATCATGAGATTATAATGGGATTATACAGTACTAATGGGACAATAGCTGGGAAAAGTAAGGATAATCGTAACCATTAAGTTAGTATGACAGTAATGGGATTATAATGGGATATGATCATAGTAATAGTTATAATCTAATGGTAATATATGGCATTAGATAATGTCATGGGATTGATTTAAGGGAAAACCCATGGGTTTTTACATCAAATTGATCGGGCTTTCCGGTTAAAACTTTCCCATCATCCAATTCTATGATAATGGCATAATAATAGGATTTAACCATCATTCATGGGATTATAATTAGATTGTAATGGGATTTAATTAGTATGACAATATCTGATTTGGTGAGGATAATCGTGGGCTAAAAATGCGATATAATACGAAATACAACCATCATTGATGTGATCTAATATGGATAATATTAGAATAATAATGGGACTCACAAAGCTGGGAAAAGTAGGGATGATCATGGAATAATCGGAGAATAATGGGACATGAATGGGATACAATTAGTATTCATCTGATATAAAACGGGATATAACTATAACCATCATTAATAGATGGTCATGGGATTAAGCGAACTATGAATGGAATTTTAATGGGATTTAATGATGGGATTATAAACAGGGAGTAAGCCAAAAATGATGGCTGTAGCTGGTTTAGTATAGGGATAACAATAGGATGATACTGAGACATGAACAGGATGTATATAATTAGTGTCAATCTATGTGAATCTGATGTAAGTAGGATATAACCATCGTTAATGGGGTTATAATCGATAATAATGGGTTAATAATGAGAACCACATATATTCCATATAATGTTCCATTTATGTAATGTAGTGTTCCTACGGGTATCATTTTCCTATATATAGTTGAACGATGATGTTCCCATTTATGGAACATTTCCTATTTACCTGTATGAACAAATGTGATTTCGTGGGTTTTAAATGGACCCTTCCCTAAAAATGACAGTTTTTCTGGGAACATCAGCTGTGAATGCTTGATTTTCCAGCTATAGCCAGGTTTGACTACCAGAGGGTCTTGACCGATACCCGTTTATGATGGGAGGCATTTAGCATTGAAACAAAACATTGGGATTCTGAGCATCGAAAAAATTGGGGATGATCAATTTCTGTTGGTTATACCCTCCAATCTCACCTGGGGCTGTGGGCCAAGGAGGGGCTGATGATCTGATGAGTTCCATCCATTCCGCGCATATCCTTTGGGGCCCATCACTGTCCACGGTCGGATATCCATCCTATAAATGCGTTGAGGAAAATGGCTAGGATAAAGAACCAAAGATCACCAATGTTCCGCCCTGTGGCTGTAATTTGCCTACAATGGGTTGGGGCAACCCTGAGACATTTTCCTGCATAGATGGCAAGATCCAGAAGGAAAACACAAAAACACTGACGATGCTATTTAAGGGCAGTTTCCACCACATCCGCAGGTATCAAACACAGGTTTACTTGATACCCAATCATAAATTCCATAATGTCACCTATGTTATGTGCATATGTACCCTCTGGTAAACTAACATAACTATGGAAAATCACAATTTTATCGGACAACTCACTATAAATGGCCATTTTCAATAGCTATTTTAAATTACCAGAGGGTATATATACACATGTACATGCCATCTGGTTGGTGGTTTCAACCTACTCCTCTCGTCACTGGGGATGGCTTTTTTGGAAAAGCCTGGAAATGCCTCCTACTTACCTTGCTGAATATCCCTATAACATGTTCCCTCACCAACCAATGGCTGTCCCTCCCATGTTGGGCAGTTAAAATCCCAAAAAACGTCCAACCAAGTTAACAATTCAAAAGTAGATTATTAATACCACATTAGTTGTCATATACCCATAAATATATTTATCTATCTCCATTTTGTAAACCAGTAATCATAATCATGCAATCTAATTTACCCAATTTCAGTTGTATGTATATATAAATATATGTATATAAATAATCATGCTGGAGTACATACAATCTAGATGAAATGTTCAATCTTGATACTATTCCGGCGAGGATTTTTTGAACGTGCATGACATGTCCAGGTTCTATCTACTCCCGGATGACTATATATTTACTGGTTGGGGGTTTTAACCATCTTGAAAAATATTAGTCAATGGGAAGGATTATCCAATATATTATGGAAAAATGTTTCAAACCACCAATCAGTTTATATTTATCTTGGTGTGGGTCAAAATTGGTTACTCTAAACAAAAAATGCTTGATACTAAGAAGAGACATTCCAATCTGTGATCCCTTCGGTCTAAAAAATGTTGATAGACTCATCCATTTTTGTTGGTATATCCTGAAAATGACAAGACAATGGACAAACAGTTGGGAAATTTGATGAATCGAATATATATATATGTTTAAGATATATATATAGGATATTATACATATAACAAAATGTGTATAATAATTTGATATAAATAAATAAATGAATGAATAAATAAATGAATAAATAAATAAATATATATATACATCATATCCATATATATATATATATAGACATAAACAATTGGATAGCCCCATGTCACATCCCCATCTTTCCCTGCAGCTTCCAGTTGCGCACCTGCTCCCGTGCTATGGCCTGCTGCCAGAGTTCGGTAGAGGTTTCCAGTAGCGAGAGTGAAATGATGCAGAAATCCTGGGAGATCATGGGGAGAGCTTCGTCAGCATAAGGATAGTATGAAGGATACCCTCTGGTAAATTAACATAGACCCTGGCAGATAGGAGTTGGAAGATTGGTTTCCATTAAAAAAATGTTATTCTCAGGGTCTATGTTCATTTACCAGAGAGTATATTGTATATATGAAAATGTTAAAAGCTAAATGTGGATAAACCATTGGATTGCACATATGTAAAGAAAATACATAAAGGCAAACGATCTTCTATATATGGACATATATTCCTCTCATGTGTATGATACACATACACATACAACATAATATTGGATATAATGGATAGAATGGGAAAGTATCATGGGGATATTGTCCTATAATATGGTCATAAATACATAGATAAGCAAAATCAAATTCAACTAAATTACATCATGAAACTATGGAAAATCCATGACTATATATTGTAAAAAATGCTATATTATATTGAGTTTTGATATTACAGTGAATTAAATGAAATCAAACTAAATTACATTCTCTTATCAATATGTCAATGGGGTTAAACATGAAGTTATACTGCGATTTATAATGCAAAGATAAATTACGTGAAACAATCACATCTATATGAAAGAAAATTGTATACTACCTTATACGATCTATTGTTCTTTGCATTTACTCATACTATACCAGCAGTACCGCACAAGGCGGTGGCGGAAGTTTCAAAAATGGAAAACCTATAGGAGAGGTGAGTTGGTGTGGCGCAAAAATGGCAGAGCGAACCCACTGATGGATTGAAAGGTGGTTGAGTGTTTCTGCCT
>Ga0126342_10011527_pt1 | contig 15792 bp, 16 predicted proteins | sample Cyp1metagenome_FD_92528 | JGI IMG/M metagenome (GOLD analysis project Ga0126342, IMG submission 92528) | Coral microbial communities from Lord Howe Island, Old Settlement Bay, Australia - Cyphastrea 1 metagenome | ecosystem: Host-associated > Invertebrates > Cnidaria > Coral ... | reverse complement strand
GGAGGAGGAGAGGAGGACGAGGCAGGAGGAGGCGGAGGAGGAGGAGGAGAAGGAGGAGGAGAAGGAGAAGGAGGAGGAGGAGGAGGCAACTGACATAAAATCTAACAACCCTCACCTGGCAGGCGGGGAACAACTTGTTGGGTAGTTTTTTGAAGTATATGATTCGATCCATGTCTGAAGTAAAATCTTTTGGGGTATGAATAGAACATATATAAAGTTGGATGTTTGTCCAGGTCTTGGTTTACACTGGAATGGATCAAAACAAATCAAAACCATGTGCGAAATGTGACAATCAATGAACCAAATTGGTTTGCTCGGGTTTTCATCAGCGATTTGTTGAAGGTTACCCGTGCCTGGTAAACTTACTAAAAAACTATGGAAAATCACCATGTTTATGTGCAAATCAACGATTTCTATGGCCATTTTCAATAGTTTTTTGTTTGTTTACCAGAGGGTATTTGGTCTTAAGCCATCCTCATATCTCCATGTATTGCTGACGAAGATGCTCAGTTTGATGACTTTTTGTTAACCACCATGATATCATCTGAGGTGTTTGGACGCCGCGACAGCGTGATGTGACGACCAAGGAGCCGGGGAGGGGCGAAAAAATTGGGGGGTTCCCTGAAATTGACGTGTTTAAGGTAAATCACGCGAAATTGTTATTTTCAATCGGGAAAACATCCGAACATGTCGAACATGTCGTTTTCTCTAGGGAAATCACCCGAAATTGAGAAATTTGAAGTTTGGTTATCCCTATATTATCCACCATCAGTCATGTTGAATAGGAAAACCCCAATGGTTATTGGGTTTCCCACTTTTGAGAAAGAGTATGGGGATTGTTCACCCAAAATGGTGGACAAAAACCAGCCCAAAGTTGTGTTTCCTGGATGGTAACAAACGGGGCGGGAATTTGACACCGATGCTTAAGTATTCATATATCACAGGTATTGAAATATCATAGGCAATCATGTTTAACATTGTTTAACTATATATGATATAATCTAGTAGAATAGGATTGTCATAAGCATGTTTTAGTTAAAAGAACTTCTGCCTGGATGTCAGGCAAAAAAAAAAGGATCCTTTTGAGTGGTTCATGGGGACCATCAGAGCCCAAGTGATCGTTTTCACCCGTCAAGTTGGCGCAAGCAGTTTGATGAGGTAAGCCAGCAAGGTGAGATTTGCCGCGAGATTGGCCATGTTTCACCAACGATGGAATTGATATGATTTGACTTTGACTAGCCTATGAGAAACCAAGCAATCTAATGACATAGAAATCACTATGTTTCACCAGTGTCATGGAATTGTAGTCTATAACTTGGCGGCTTATGTTACTATATATGTTACTCTGGGGCCTAGATATGTTCACGCTTGTGATAGCCTGTCATATTCCCTTAGTAAATCAACACATATATTGATTAACACTAATTATATATAGATTATAGATTCATATTGATATTGATTGTAAATATGTATATATATACATATATTATAGATTATGCAAAACCGATCTACAAACTGCGTGTCTTGTCATATATATATAGATTACTTTGCCGGTAGCCTTCAGCCCGGGGTTGACACACCGTTCATCGACTGCGCTGTGAGGCTTTGGCGGATATTGATGTCAAGCTCCCGAACCCGGCTCTGGCAGATGCGAAGGAGTGGGTCTCCGGAGGTGAGACGAACACAATCACGCCTGATCATTGTGGATTTCTCAGAAAATTCTACCCTCTGGTTATGTCAAAATAGCTATTGAAAATGACCCAGTTGTAGTGGATTTACCCATTAATAATGGTGATTTTCCATAGATTGGTTTAAGGGATTTTTTTCAGGAAACCATAGATTTTCCCATTAAGATCATGGGGCTTTCCTGTAATTTTGTTCCTTAAACCAATCCATTGACTGATCATTGTGGATTTCTCAGAAAACTCGTGCAATGGGACGGTTAGGATGGGTTCACCTGCAAAAACACGACACTACACGTTCTCCAAATTTTCTGATCAAGAATTTTGTGCAAATGACATCATACACACAACACAATTATATATATAATATATAATGTTATGTATAATGTAATACAAATATAAAATATAATATATAATATTATATATATACTTATATTATATATATTATAGTATATACTATATATTATATACTATATATTATATATTATATATCATATATTATGTATCATATATTATATATCATATATTATATATTATATATTATATATTACGTATTATGTATTATATATTATATATTATATATCATATATTATATGTTATATATAATATCTAATATACCCATGTTCATCTGCAAATTGACTGCGAGTCGCTCATTTCCTCGCCGTTTCGCCATCTTTGCCAGGTGGGCAAGAAGAAAACAACATGTGAACAACTCGAGTGGCACTTTTGAACAATCTGGCAGAACTTGAGCAGTTCTTGCAGTTTGCATTCTCATCGCCAGTGATCAAATGTGTTGAGTCACAACCCCAAGAGGGGGATTGTTACATCCCAACACCGCAAATTAACAGGTACAACACCGGAAACAATCCTATGTTTTATTTTCCAGAATATATGGGATGTCATCCTTCCAATTAACTTTCATATTTGTCAGAGGGATTGAAACCACCAACCTGTATTATATATATATAGGATTACCCTCTGGTAAATAAACATAGACCCTGAAAATGACCATCAATATACCCCGTTTATGTTAGCATATATACCATACATGGATCCGTCATGGGATATATATTTAAGGGTTCCCCACCAGAATAGATCCCTATGCAATGGACTTCACCTTTCGCCGGCGTCGTTATTTCGCCTCGAACTCCATGGCAAAGCTGAGTGCTTGAGTGCTTGACTACACGAAGGTATCTCGGAGGTTCTCTGACACATGGGTCAATGGATTGGTTTTCACGGGAACATTTTCACCGGAAACCAGGGAAACCAGCATATTTTTCATGGTAACAACCATGGTTTACTGCAGATTTTTCCTCAATCCAATGACTGGAATGGGGGATTTACCTCCAGTAAACGCACGAAGAGTTTACTATGGAAGCCATGACCCATTTGCTCCGATTCAGATCGAATGGTGATGTCCAGTTCTGTTCGTTTACCGAAAACGGCCATAGAAAAAACATGGATTTACCCTGGATTTACCCATGAAAAATGGTGGATCTTTCCACACTGCAAACGTTGACCAGAGGCTACACCCGTACGAATCCCTTCCCCCGTACGATGGGGGACCCAGGTGACTTGACATGGAGATCGCAGCTGTAGCAGCTGGCGCGGCCGGTAGCCTCTTTGGATCCTTGGAAGAAAACCGGATCTGCGGAAGCCAGTTTGGCCAAGTGGGTAATAGCCTGACTCATATTAATCTAATCTAATCTAATCTAATCTAATCTAATCTAATTCTCTATCTATCTATCGATCTATCCACTCATCCATCCATCGATCTATCTATTTATCTATCTATTTATTTAAAAAAAAAAAACATATGATCTATCTGTGTAGCTTTCTTATATATCTCCAAATGTAACGGGGTGAGAACCCACGGTTGCCAGACAGTAAACGGCTCCAGATCAAATCCAGACGGAAAATTCACTTGGGTATCTTACTGTGGATAGAGGATATCCTGCACCAAAAGGATGGTTGAAATATGTTGAAATCCTAGAAATAATGGGAACCACTTATCAACTGGTGCATTGATATCGATTTCTGCTTGGAACTTAAGCTCCAGATTCCACAGTTTCCACGGTCACGACATGTCAAGTCCCGACATGAGGCTACAACCGCAAAAATTACTTCTTCGATGGAGAGCAACCTCGACAGCACTTAGCGATCCAGCTACACTGCTAAAAGAAAAACAGTTGAACACAGCCCAAATATCCAAATCTGTAAGGTCTGGTAAACCGTCGAAAATTATCATTCAAATTTTTGGTAGCTACTTTGACAGGAAGACTCAAGATCCTGGTGTCTTCAAAAGAATCACGGTCCTGCGGCCAAAAGGAGCTGGTTTCGCTTGTTATGCTCGGTGTGCGTTTTCATGAAATTGAAAGACTTCTTGAATATACCTCAGGAACACGTAAGCATTAGATTCACTGATGCACATCTTGAATCATGAATCATAAGATTTCTAATCATACTCAGAGCATTCACAGATGATCAATCATTTGAAGTGATCAAAACATCACTTACCATCACTTACCCATATTTATAAATTGAATACTTAAGTTGTTTCATGATGGTGTAGATGACATGGTTGTTTACATCATATTTCCCAGGCTTCCAGGGGTCCTATCACATGGAAAGCGTTGCTTTCCCCGAAGGCAGCGTATCAAGCGCGAGTACCAAGGCGCGACATTTGATGGTCCCGGAGAAGGGCATTTTTCTGAAGAACCCTTAGGGATTATCAAACCATCAACCATATTCAACCATTACCCATAGGATCCATTGTGCTGCTATATATGCTAACATAAAGGGGGTATATTGATGGGATCCATGTTACCATATATAGCAGCACCATGGATCCTATGGGTTAGGATTATAAAGAGGGGATAATCAATTATCGATAATAATCATTGGATCAATCATCAGTTGTATAAATCGTTCAATCTGGTTTGATAATTCATAACCAACCATTGGGATAATCAACTATATAGTTTGATGATTTACCCCCTGGTAAACGTTGACATAACGAACTGGAAAATCACCACTTTTAATAGCAAAATCAACGAACTAAATGAGCCATAGCTTCCATAACAAACTGTTAAATTTCCAGAGAGTATGTTGAGGATTACCCTTTGGTAAACTAACATAGCTATGGAACATGGCCCATTTATAGATGGTTTACCCATTAAACATGGTGATTTTCTATAGCTATGTTAAATTACCAGAGGGTATCACAATCAACCATTAATCAATGCGGATTACCACAGTGGATTGAAGCCTGTTCTCAACCAAGCGTCGTTGTTCAAGGGACGAGAATTCGGGTTTGAAAGACTGACCCAGGGTCCGAAGTTGACCATGAGGGGGTTTAACATGGTTTAACTATGGATGGAGCAAACCAACAGGATGTTTCCCTTAACGGAGGATATTCAAGTTACCATCTGGTTATTTAACATAGCCATGGAAAATCACCATGTTTAATAGATAAACAATCTATTTCTATGGGCCATCTATCTATACCATGGCTATGTTAAATAACCAGAGGGTATATCTTCTTTACAGCAGATCCGAGACTCGTGACATCTGTAACAGGTCTCTGGAGTTAGGCTGGCAAGATCTGCCAGCCTATACAATATCATCGAAGTGTTTGTCTCCCGAAAGAATCAGATACTTACAGTATTAATATGTATATTAATTACAATAAAGGATGGTGCTCCCCAGTTATAAGATGTTATAAGTTGGTTTACAACCACTATCTGAATAGTATAGTTATGAGATGTTATGAGTATCATACACATTCATACATTTTTGTGATGTATTGTGACAATTGTAGTTATAAAAGTTACTGAAGCAACATTTCGCAAACTGACTGGGGCCAGGGTGCTGTAGGGTTGCCCCAGTTTATGATCATCTCGGAGGGATGGAGAAATGGGTAAATCAATGATTTCGACTGGGCCATGTTCAATAGCTTTTTGTATCTTTACCAGAGGGTAATCACGAAATAACCAATATTAATATGATTAATCACCTAACATTGGACGGTAGACATAACCTATGATGCAATCAAAGCACAACATACTCATATTGGATGTGAAAAACGGTTGACAGCAGCACAGGTTCCCACTGCAAAACGGGTGCTTGAATGATCTACCATATCTTGTTGAAATTGATCATTCTGACATGCTCAGGTTTGTTGCGCATGAAAACCCTCTGGACTGTTGCGCATGTTCCTTGAAGCCTTGGGCCTAGGACAGACCATGCGAGTAAAGCAGTTCGAACTCTTCCGAGAAGATATTCGTGACCTGATGAACCTGACTGTGGCGAAGATGGACAACTATCTCATCGCTGCTTGGCGCAGTCGCGGCGGTGTTGGTAGTGTTGGCCAAAGTTGGCGACCTGAAAGTTGGCTTGTGTTGGTGCCACTGAAATAAGAGACATATTTCTATAACTTATATCTTAAATTGATCCATCCAAAGTATCCAAAGTAGGGGTATTTTGTTGTTGAGCCATACCCAGTTGAAGCATTAGATGAAACTGGTTTGGATGTGCCTGTGGCTGCTGGATGTGAAGGATGGAAATGTGGAAATGCTGGACGTGGGAGGCTTTGAGCCATGAACTCTGAATTTTCTCTTCGTCTCATTTGATTAGGGCCCCAGAACTTTGCATCAAAAATGACTGAACGGTACTTATGACTTGACATTGAAGATGGAATTCTGTGACCTAACCACAATTGTTTCAAGGAATGCTAGATCTTATTAGATTTTTTTCAGGTTTACCTGTCATGGGGTAGCCCAAATTCTTTCTGATTTTGCAGTGAGCAGAGTTTTTCAAACCCCTGTGGGTTGATCATTAGAGGAGATGACATGCATCCTGGTTGGTGCTTTGGAACATGGCTTTTATGACTTTCCATACCCATGACGGATCCATGGTGCTGATATATATGGTGCTCCATGGATCCCATCAACAAAACCCCCCAATCAATGTTAGCATTAATATAGCAGCACCATGGATCCTATATGGGATATATTGGGAATGTCATGATCTCAACTGACGAAGTCCGTGATTTTTTCAGAGGGGTTGGTTGAAACCACCAACCAGGTAACATTGATTTCTTCTCACAGTCCAGCTGGGAAATCCTGGTGTCACCAGCTCGAGTCTCGTCCCCAAGTCATGTGATTCCCGGCCAATCGAGCTGAGGTCAACACCATCCAGGCCGGCCCGTTGGGGTTTAAACCGGTGCTTTGTTGGGTCTCAGAAATGATGTTTGTATATAAAGCAGTTGGTTATAGTTGGTTATAAGCCAGATAAACCAGTTACTAGTAGTTATGTTGGTTTCTTTGTGACTAGAAACTCATAAACATATATGAGTTTCTAGTCATATCCTCTTTTTTTCTAACCCACCAGTTCACCTGAATTGATGTTCACGAACTTCGCGATTTCGTAAACGGGTGCCCCACCTTGTACCACGACGTTGGTTGGTTATGGCCTTCGACCACCTGCTATGGCGGATGCGGATGGTGAAATCCCATGAACTATGGATATATCTGCTGTAAAGTGACAAAGTTCACCTATGTTCATCTAACTAAACTAACTTGCCTAACATAAACTAACCCTGTGTTTTTTTCCCCACTTTTCCCATAGGTTCAAAACTTGTTCCGTTGTCCTTGGTGAGTTCCTCATGGAATGCCATGGAACTATGGAGAATGATGTGAGGGGATGTGTCAAAACCTTGTAGCCCTGGTGAACATCAAAATAGCTGATCAGTGGATGTAAATGGTATGTATAGATATTGATCCAATTGATCCATGGCCAGATGGACATACATATATATATAATATATATATATATGTATATATGTATGTGACTATGTTCCAAGAGGATTTGAGTCAAATGCTGATTGAATGAGTTGCGAGACTTCAGTATGCTGATTGGTAATTGCAAGTTCTTGGACAGTTGAGGAATGTGCTTTGACAGGGTTTGTTGAGCAATTGTTGAAACACATCGAAGAGACGTTTGCATAGATCGTGTTGCCTTGAACCGTTTGTAGATATTTGTTATTGGCGTCATCATATCCTTTGTACTTGTGCAAATAATAAACATGGTCGTTACACAGAACACACACACATATCACATATCACATATTGGATTAATGTTCCACGTGGGACTTGCCGCAAAGTTCAGATGATCAGAGGAAATCATGTTATGTCATGTTCGCTTTGCACAATCAAACATGCATGGAACATCTATAACTGTTCTGGGATTTTTTTCGTGGCTGAATCCGCATTGTTCTTGGTTGCCATTTTTTTTGCTGGTGAACTTACTCTTTGAACATTGAAGTTCTTGGACAAATTGCGGTAAACATGATAAGGTGGTCAACCCAATACGTTATATATATATAAACGGCAAATGCCTGGGCTTTGCCCGGAACCGCAACCACGACAGGCAACGCATCATCATCATCATCATCATCATCAAACCCTTATTGAAGATCTTCAATGAATGTAGAAGTTTAACGGTGGTGGGAGAATTAAACCCTTATTGAAGATCTTCAATGAATGTAAATTTTAACGGTGGTTGGACTTTAACATTCCGTAATACCTCTGTTGATCTTCCCAATTGAATGCAAAGCCCAGGCGTTGCGCGTATATATATATATATATGTATAAATATAAATATATATATATGAAGCATGTCTGATGAAAACATCAGAAGTCAAGCAAATCACCTGCTAGAACTCAAGCCTCAAGCCGGGCCGTTGATGGGTGACAAAAAACTTAAACCCAGGGACCAGAAATCACCCAGAAAGATTCACAAACCATGGCCCATAGGATCCATGTATGCTATCTATGGTAACATTTACCATCAATATACCCCCAATGTTAGCATATATATATACCATACATGGATACTATGGGTGGGTGAATCCGAAAAACATGTCCACCAAAACTTCACAGAATTGGATGATGGGAAAATTTTAACCGGACACCCCTATATTACTGATGGTAATTTTACCATGGTTTCCGGTCAAATTTTTCCCTTAAACCAATCCATTGAAAACTGCCATTTTTTGGGGTATCCCATTTTTTAAAAAAACACCGAAATGCCGTTATCAATTGCTGAATACTCCCTATTTTGTTGATGGTTAAATCCTCATGTTGCAACATCCCATGGCTAAAGTATGGCTAGGTAATGTCAAATCATAGACATCCTAGCATCATCCACCAACAAAATTCCAGATTGGCCTGGTGGTGGTGCTCTTCACAGAGGGCCGCCCGGATCCGGGCGTTGCTCCGCCTTGGCTCCTTTGCTTGCCACCCGGCAGTGCGGCAGTGGATTTTGTGAGGCTCCCACGATTTTCAGAGCAGTGTATGGGATATATAACCAACCATATAGATGGGAATATGAGTAATTTGATGGAATTGTATAATGGTTATATATGGTTGATATATATATGGTTAGCATCCATAATATATACCAACAATATAATGAGTAATTTGATGGAATTGTATATATTATATGTAATTTGATGTTTTGCTTTTGAATTGGCAAAATGATGACAGCAGAAGGGCTGAAGAGGGCACCTACCTTTGAAGATCTCTTGGGTTGAGCTCGAAGGGACCGTCCGAGATGCAGGATGACCGAAGATCAAGGAGTGTGGACCTAATCTACTTTGAAAAACAGCATTTTTGGTGAGAAGAATATGACTTGAATGTCTATGGAGTGTTGGTGTCACAAAATTGCCTTGGCCGGATGAGTAGCCATGCTTGCATAGCTCGAATGTGATGTCAAGGTTTTTTGAGTTGTGCACCAAGGGTGTTTTTTTTTTCGGATTTTAGTACGCGAAGTCTGGAAATCAGCTGGGTTTTGACTGGCCACTTCTAGCCAGTCAGTCATTCTACAAATGAGGTGGGGTGCTTCGGGTGCCGGATCCTTCATGTACATCACCTTGTGCATTTGGCCCCTTGGACGCGTTCATTTGGCTGGGGAGTTGAGACGTGACCCCCGTGATATGATGTGGAGAGTGAAGGTAAAATTGTTTTCAATTTAGATGACATTTGGATGTCAAAGCAGCAGTGCTAGTTATATTTTCGCAATTCATGGTGTGTGTGTGCGCGCGTGTGTCTTTACATATCAGTAGTGAGCACTACAGCACAATGTGTCAGAAAGATCAAAACGAGTGAGTTGAAACATCGCGTTTTTTATCGACTTCGATGACGTTTTTTTTGCCTAAGACTCTTCAGAGAGCCCAGTTAATTTACTGCCACCATTAGTGGAGTCTACATCCACAGTCCACAATGTCCACAGGGTTCTCGGTATGGATTTGGATCAATGCAAAAAAAAACCGGTTCTCCATTATCTTGCAGCTAATCTCTGATTCCCAAGGGCCTAACAAATTGGCCATACAGGTCGATATAGGTTGTATCATCATGTATCATCTAAGTTTATGTTGGTTAAGGCATATCTAGTTGGTGGTTTGGAACATTTTTTATTTGTTCCATAGATTGGGAATAATCATCTCAACTGACTTTCATTTTTTTTTTCAGAGGGGTTGGTTGAAACCACCAACTAGGTATCTATTCTTAAACTCATGACGACCATGCTGTTGGTGATTCCCCAAGTGCTTCACTTTTTCCCAGGCTGGCGATGCATGCGTCCATTTGTTCGCACTCCTTCTGCGTGCGAATGCTCACGCCGCTGGGTCATTGACAGGATGATCCCACTTATTTTTTTTTGGGGGGGTATTCCCCCAATAGTCATAATCTGATACTTAAATGGTACCTTCCCAATTAAACAGCCGTTTGGGGTTTATTAATCCAGGGTTGACATGATATAATTCCTGCTAGTACTTGGAAATTTAGGGTTATAACTTATAACTTATGAATTATATGAATTATACAAATGGGATAAGCTGTTTAACCCTGGGCAGGGGACATACAAACCGGGGTTAGTAAACCAGTTACCAACTGGGATGATCCTCCAGGTGAGCTTGTTTGCTCGGTGCTTTCACAGGGTGGAACCATGCGGGCCAATTTCGACAGTCAGTACGCTCAGCTTGAATCTAGGCAAGTTGTCCGCTTGCCGATCCCCACAAAGGCCTGGTATGGAAAGCGGATTTCTGAGTGGTGATGCTGTGGGACCGATCCTTTGCGATCTTAGGTTTCGTAGAGTGTGTATGTCAAATTTTAAATATCTTGGTGTGTGAGACTTTGTAACGTCGGTAGGGACGCCCCTTGTTGAATTTTGCAGAAGGCAAAAAGAACACATGTATGAATGTTTTCTGTAAAGGAAACACTATGTGTGTTGTTGTAATCTCCGTTTCTGTTTCATGAATCTCGATTTCCGCTGCCTGAATCTTCATCTCAGTATGTCAAACGACTTAACCTAGACAATATGATATCATCTTAGTCTCAACATATCAATGCAGCAACAAAAGTGCTTAATCTTATTTGATTATATTAGAATAGTGCTGAGCTGAGATTCAGAGCTATTCTCAGTAAATTGTTGTTTAATTCCATCTATTATGTCGATGATTAAATTGATGAGTTCCATTTATTTCGATGATTTACCTAATTTATCCTAATTTACCTATGAAACTGGGGTCTTCAATATGGCTAAATCGATGGTAAATCTTCCCTTTTCTCGTCCTCCAGGAGCAACTGGACGCTGCGCGGGTCTTAGCGACGGACTTCGAGGGCACCAAAGTCAGGTCGCCCCGGACGGAGATATGGAGAGACCCCTCGTTGGTCCCCTCAGAAACCTTCAATGTGAGGCCCCCAAGATACCCATAGGATCCATGTATGCTATCTATGGTAACATGGATCCCATCAATATACCCCCTTTATGTTAGCATATAAAGCATACATGGATCCTATGGGATAGCTAACTTGGTGCAAATAACTCCAATTTCACTATGGCACTATGGTTTATGGTACGCAAATAACGAACTAGTTACTGGGGCGAATCTAAGCCAACTTATAACTGAGGGGGGCTCACATTTTTGGAAATGGTAACTTATCCCATAGGATCCATGGTGCTGCTATATATGGTGCTCCATGGATCCCATCAATATACCCCCAGTCAATGTTAGCATTAATATACCAGCACCATGGATCCGTCATGGGTATGCATGAATAAAAGAGATTGACCGCAGAAGTAGGGAGATTTATATAATTCATAACTGTAATAACTAATGCTTGACGCATCACTGATATCAATAGTTGGAAATTGGGATTTAAACGATGAAATTATATTTAAACAATAATAGCGACAATGATGACTGATAGTGTGGAAATCTGGAAAGTATCCTTTCGTAACTAAATGAACATAACTATGGAAAATCACCATTTTCAATAGGTAAATAACCAAAAAACATGGCATTTTCCATAGCTATGTCAAAGAACTGGAGAGTATGTGGAAGACATCATCGAACTACCATCCTGGAAATACGTTTTTTTTTGCATCTTTTTTGGGCTTACTACATTCGTCATAGGGTGCCATCATTGATTCAGGAGTCATAAAACACATCATTGAATCATATACCCATATGATCCATGTATGATATATATGCTAACATTGGGGTATATTGATGGTAAATGTTACCATAGATAGCATACATGGATCCTATGGGATAATATGGTGAATTATGGTGATATGGATTGATACTTCATGGGGATGTTCATGACCAACTGTGTCTTTGAGGTCTTTCCTGTTGGGTTATAATGTTTCTCATTGTTTAAGTGAGGTATTCTCCAGCTGCCCTGGTTTTCTTGGGAGAAACTTTCGTTGTTTCTCTACCCGGCTTCACCCGTTGCTTCCTGTGCTATGCTTTGCGCGCCAGGGAAATGCTACGAGTGCCTGTGGTGAATCAGCAGCTCAAGAAGTTCCTCTGGCGGAAGCTTTTTGAATCCTGGCATCCTGAGATGGGATCACCATAGCTGGAGATCCATTGGATGGCTTTTCCTGAAGGCTAAGGTGATCAAAAAATACCAACTCTTTGAGCTAAGGTGAAGCCATGAATCAGAGATAAACATAGGGGCATATAGGGGCATATGACATAACTAACCTCGTCGTTGAGCAGGTAACCGCAGCCCATCTAAGAAACTTTCGGGGCAAATTCGACGGATCTCTCCAATGACTGGACCCTGTGGATGGTTTTCTATGGAAACGCACTATTCTTTGGCAAGTTTTCCAGGTTGGTAAATCACATAATCATTGGCCCAGATCTTGAGGGATGAAAAAAACAGGCACTTAACCAAGCAAAATGAAGTATAAGTCAGAAGTGTGGGGATTTTTGTTTTAATGTAGAGATACAGACCGACAAAGACCGACATATACAGGTGAATTTCCAACTCGGGTGAAGAATATGCTACAATCCCAAAAGCTAGTTTTTGTCCGACGGAGACTAGGGATCAAGTCAGACGGTTAATGCTTGACAAGTGAGGCGCCCAGTGGGGGTACTAATCACCTCGGGACACTCCTGTTTGGATCGTTTTTTCCTTTAATGTTAACGATGTCCACAGCAAATTGAAAACTGTGTGTGTGTGTTTCTGATACATGGTGATACATCCACTTATAGGCATAGTAAGTTGGGCCTGGTATGGCGACCAGGCATGTGTATCAGAACTGGTTCGATTCAACCGTTACAGAAAACCTCTATGTGTATATTTGTTGAAGATACAGTAAAGGTCGAATTCGTTGGAATTCGAGCATGCGTGCATGTTAATTCCTCGTTTTTAATGATGTGGTTAATGATTTATAATATAATATATATATATATACACAGAGAGAGAGAGTTGATTGTTGAATTTCAATGTTGTTTCCCAAACCAAAACATTCCATCCAAGGTTGTTTTCTCTCAAGATTTGATTGTTCACTTGCATGTTTGTTTTCATCAGATGCGCGGGGCGGGTGTTCAAAACCATCCGAGGACAACTCAGACCCAAATAAGGGATTGCTATCCTGTAGAATGGCTGACATTGATTGACAGGGTCAACCTGATCATTTGGGGGATTTGTTGAAAAAAACCCTAAACCCCACATGTGGGTATGGGTCAATATCTATAGATACATTTTTAGTGGGATGAACATCCATAAATCCCAGCTATTTTGGGGTTCACTAGGTACCAGGGTTTTGACCCATGTCTAGATTGTGTTCCTTTGTTGTCCATCAAATATTAGTGGCTTCCCCAGGCTTTTCCCAAGCACTCCGGAGGTTGCACAGCATGGTGGATCACCTGAACGACGACGGCAGCGATCCCAGCGATGTTTTTTCGGAGGTGGGACGGTGGAACCCTGGGAAATGGCGATGGTTTTCCACATGGGGAGATCCGTTTCAGATTTTTTGATGCTTTCAAGTATATATATATGTATATATTCATATTTTTTTGGTTGGTGGTTTGGAACCATTTTTTAGTTTTCCATTCAGTTGGGAATGTCATCATCCCAACTGAAGAACTCACTCATATTGTTCAAGATGGTATGGTTGAAACCCACCAACCAGATTGTTTTTGTGCAGATATCTACAAAGTGGGGCCCCCTAGATAGCTAAGTTGGTTAACTCCAATAACTATGGTTTATGGTACCTATAACTATAGTTACTGGGATTTATAAACCATCTTATAACTGAGGGGGCCCCACATTGCGTATCACAACTTCTTTAGGCCAGAGGAACTTCTTTAGCTGCTGATATAAGCACCAACAAATACTTGAAAGTGATGTTCAAAATCCCCACAACAGGACATTTACCAACCCCTGTAACTGATGTTTCCATATCTTTCCTGTATCTTTACAATGTTGAAATCCACTCGGAGGAGACCATGCTGGATGCCGATGGCCGTCCAGTGGCCACGGACACCTTGGCCCATGTGCTGCTTGACGTGGTGCGTGGCGGGTAACGCATGGGTTGAGATGGGTGAATCACTGGCAAAAACAGGGGTTACCCTCTGCTAAACATACAAAAAGCTATGGAAAATGGCCATTTATGGTTGATTTAGCTAGTAAAAATGGTGATTTTCCATAGCTATGTTAGTTTACCAGAGGGTAATAAGTGTTAGGGATATTGAAAACAAATGGTTATAAAAGGCTTGGTGAATAATTAGGGATGAAAAAATGTATGAATAGTGGTTTACTATGGTTATTGTAGATCGGTTAATAGGTGTTGACAATGGTCATATATGTTGCTGTTTATTTACCCACATTCACTGATGTCGTATGGACCAAATTAACTAGGTGTTTTGCAAGGTTGATTAGTATAGGAATGCAGTTACATATATATATATATACTACACATGTTTGCTGGCTGTGGTTTAAAGTGGCCGTTGGTATTGAATAGATTTGTTGGCAAGATCTCGTACTCGACATATTGGTGCAAGGGTGAATTCCCGTAATTTCAGGATCCTAAAATGGAGGTACTGTACCATATAAGACCATATTTTGTGGGGATATTCCCTTACATAGGCCTTATAAATGCCTTATATATGGTAGGTACCTCCAGTTTAGGTTCCTGAAATGGCCATTGATGAATTCAAACCTGTACAGGAGGAACCAGCTTCTGCACATCCATGATTTGCGGCACGAGCTTTGTGATCGACTGAGCAGTGCTCAACAATTTTTGTTGAGTGATGATAATGGCAGGTTTTACTAGCTAGTTGATTGGGGATTATTGTGCACCCGTAGAAATGAATGAATGACGAAAGGCTTCGAACATCTTTGAACACTGCTCAACTGAACATTTCAGATGTCACATGATCAATCAGCAGGTCAGGGTGACATTTTTCTCACAGAGTGTACCCTCTGGTAAACGTTTACATAACTATGGAAAATCACCATTTTGTTTATGGAAAATTCACTATAACTGGCAATTTTCAATAGCTATGTTAAATTACCAGAGGGTATGTGTCAAGTTGTGTTTTGGTTTCCCAGGCCTCAAGAGCAAGGCTCAAGTCGGATTTTAACTCTAATTTTCATTGATCTGGGACATCATGGGAAAATCTGATGTAACATTATAAAACATTATAAGACTAATTAACATGAATGAACTAGCTATAGTTAGGATAATATATATATATAGTTGGAGCACGGCCTTTATCTGGCCGTGCGTTTTCGTGCACATTGGGGGGGTGGGG
>Ga0126342_10011526_pt1 | contig 15792 bp, 18 predicted proteins | sample Cyp1metagenome_FD_92528 | JGI IMG/M metagenome (GOLD analysis project Ga0126342, IMG submission 92528) | Coral microbial communities from Lord Howe Island, Old Settlement Bay, Australia - Cyphastrea 1 metagenome | ecosystem: Host-associated > Invertebrates > Cnidaria > Coral ... | reverse complement strand
CGTATTTTTTATTGTTTAAGGGATGCTGCAAATTTTCAAGAAAACTGCACTTCTTTGAAGAATCTCATCTCTTCAGAGCATTACTTTCTAGAAATGTAGCACAGGTTCAAGTCTTAATAGATGGGATAGATTACATATTCCTCTTTGGACAATTGCTGTGCTGTGCGACTCAAGCTACAAGTCTTGTTCATTTAACATCAAATGCTATTCCACAGTCAATTAAAAGATAATTTCAACTGTGACAGATTGCACCATTACATTTGTGTTAGACCACCTGGCTACAAACAAGATATTAGCATCAGGCTGTGTGATGGACTTTTGCTTGAATATACAGATGGAACTGCATCAAGGGTAACCAATCTATTGAACATATCCAAAACCTGTTGAAAACACCACGGAGCTTCCTTACTTTTCTAACTGAAATAGGCCTTGTAGATGAATTAAGACTCATTTATGCAAGTTTTAATTAAAAGGTAGGTACCAGGGGGCTAGCATATATATATATATATATATATATATATATATAAAGTATTTATAGAGTATACATAGAGTATATATATATACAGAGTGTGTACATATAGAGGTACAGAAGTAGTGGTGATCCCCGCCCCCCCCACCCCTGTGGGTGGGTTGGGGTGCCCGGCCTGGTGGCCGGAGGACGGGATTATATATCATGTATACAAGTAATGACAAATCTCAACTTTAGAACGTTCAATTCCAATTTTTTAAGGGGTCTATCCTGATTTGTGGTCGTTTCTTTCCAGCTTTTTGGGGCTCAAGCCTCTCAGGACTTCCTCACCGAAGCACAAATCTTCTGCCACCGATGTCGCAGAAGGTCGCAAGGCAACTTGGCGGGTCGAGCTCCTGGTGGTGCTGGAGACAATGGGAAAAAGGTGGTCTCAAATCGGTATAAACTGCAGCGACTTTGGTTCAGCTTTTGCCGAGGTTTTGGATGCTTCAGAAATTTGGAAGTCAAGTAGGTCTTCCATTGTTTTTTTGCTGGATATCTTTTTGGCTGCGCTAGGATGCGTGGCTAGTTCTTCACAACTTCACCATGTGCAGAATGCGTGAAACACCCAAACTCCCTTTGTCTCCGGAGCCGAAAACCATTTTTTTTTACGTTTTGTTTGCCCCAATTTCAATGTGAAGTAGCCAGAGAATATCCAGAGAATTTCAGAGATCCATTCCACATACCGACAGCCAGATGGTTTTGTCAATTGGGGGGTCACCCACAATCCAATGGCCCGTCAAGGCCTTCGGACGAAGGAGCGATGCAGAGGTTTCCTTGGTCCCTATCGTATGCTCCTATATTGTTGACAATATACGTGTCAGAACATAGGTTAGACATTGTGTAATATTTACAGTCAGAAATATCTAGAGACATTTGTTTACGAATAATAATGTGGTAAACCCAATACACACACCAGCAGTCAAAACAGGTGCACGCGCGCAAACTGTTTCTTTCGTTGCCAAAGGTCCAGGCCAGGTTTTTTTTTTTAAGCGCCTGGTTTGCTGTGCACTTCCCTATTTACCTTTGGGAACTTGACTCATATGTAAACCCAATAATAAAACATCTTCGAAATCCCCACTTGGTAGCTTTATGGCATTGGATTTTTCACATTAGGTGGGGTTTTCCTGGAAATATCAGATTCTTCATTGTATATATCATAGAATTGGATGATGGGAAAATTTACAGGAAAGCCCTATATTTGATGGTAAAAAACATGGTTTCCTGTAGATTTTCCCTTAAACCAATCCAATGAATATATCCCATCAAATCCAATTCATCTCTCCCTGGGGCCCAGCGCATCCCAGCGCTAGGAGTTGTTCGCAGCTCAGTGGTACCTCCGCCCTGCGAATGAAGGCTGGCCCCCGGGGCCCCCACCCACCGTCCCCACAGAACGGCGTTGGCAACTACTGAGTGGAAAAATCAACAGAAATGGGGGATAAACATGCTAGCTATCCAACAACTATTGAGATAAAATTGCTCAGTGTTAGGGTAGTAGTTTTTGACAGACCTTCCAGTCTCGTGGGCCTTTGCGGTTTAAACTGTCGAGGTTCCCGTCAAGGCTGCAGTGAAAGATGCACACCTTGTCGCGTTTGGTGAGGTTGGTTCCACCTATTTGACAAGATGGTCGCTTGTTGGAAGGTTTTAGTTATACAATCTTACAATCTTTTGGATAATATCTTCGGAACAGCTCCAAAAGTCGCAAATCTTACTGTACCTGGAAATGAGCCATCCTTCATTTCCCAAATGAATTTCATGGTTTATTCCCACATGTCTCCTACTATATGAACATAGGGATTTGCGCCGCTATCTTCGATTTTCATTTCCGTTGCTTCCAGGCACTGGAGACCCAGAAGAGCTTCACGCGCCCCAAGTTTTGGGTCTTAGCCTTCGGCTGGTTCTTGGCCTTCTGTGCAGGGATGGTGAACACTGTGTCCTTTCGCATCTGGGGCGTGTGTCTTGACGAGGGAATGGGGCTGGTGGTTCGGTAGGCACTTGGGACCCAAATTTTGGTAGTTAAAAAAATGATTGTAACCATTCCCAATTTGCGGCTGTCCAAAACATGGGGGTCTGGCCCTATTTCATCCAATGGTCAAAAAATCATCATTGGACTGCCACAACTCTACTTTGTTGATCCGACCCACCCAAATCGTGGTTTAGATAGAATCGAAGATGATGACAAACCAATGGATTTTGAGGTACCTATATAACCCTGGTGAGTAAGTCCTCTTCCACAAGCGGATTGCGGCATTCCCCTTGAAAAGGACGTATGAAACTATGAAACTGCCCAGACAAGGCCCCATTTTCTCAGGGTAAAGCTGCGATGCCTCCATATTTGATGGTCATGGCAAGACCCATAGCTTCAAATAGCTTTCCCCCAAGATATTATCTCCCTATTTTTAGCCCAAGGCCGAATAATGGTGACACCATTGTGGCTTTCTCCATCTTTCCCGCAGGTATGTCTCTCACATGACCGGCACCTCCACCGCCATCGGCTTACGCCTGGAGGGCTTTCATCACGACAAGCATGAGGATGACATCCTCATCCAGGCATGGCATCCCATGGCCGGGGAAGGCACCAAAATCGCCAAATAAGTGCGCACCATGTCCAGCGCTTAAATGTGACCGGTTTTTCCCTGAGTTTTTCTGTGGTATGGCAAACTGGCCTGCCAGTTTGCGTGGGTCTTCGGTGATTCTTTGCATTTTTTTGTTTGGACTTTGGAGTATTTTTGTGATGTTCTGCACCTCAGTTGAGGGAGAGAGATTGGGGGACTCCATTGGAGGCGGCCTTTTTCTTCCAATGGAGGGATGCTCCCCAACCATCAGAGCAACAACTGGAATACCGCCAAAGTCTCAAGATTGATTTACAGTAGCTTTTGGTAATCAAACGATAGTAGAACCATTGAAGACCTCCATTTATGGTGGATTTCAATTGCTATGTTTGACTACTGGATGGAAAGGGAAAGAATACAGGGCCCCCCATTATCCTTGATGATGGACACCACGGTCTCGTGTGGATTTCCAGAATTAGATAAATCCCCATTTGTGGGCCAAGAAATTTATGCGAAATCACAGTGACCAAATCTCTCATATTCATCCATATTCCTGTATCAATGAATATGAATGATGGCTTGGAAGGATAGGAAGGGGCATCATCCCTTAGCTGCTAAGCTTACCCTCTGCTAATTTTTTACGTGGGAATCGGAAATCCCTGAACATTAAACATGGAGGTTTATGGTTGGGAAAATCCGCCTGAAAATTTCCGTCAGATCCACCTGGATTTGCTGATGTAAATGTATGTGGCCATGTACATGTCTTTTTTTATTGTGGGTTCATTCACTATTTTGGGAATCGATTGGTCAGTCATGAGTCATATTCCCAAAGGGTCACTATTTCTGAATGGATCGCACCAAGGCCCTTTTCCTGGTGCTCTCATTCGTGTTGGGCTCGTTTACCTGTGGCTTGCACCTTGACTCGACGTGACTGCGCCAGGCTACGAACCATACCAACGCAATTTATGAGGGCTTTTCCACTGTTCTCTAAAGAATCTGGTATCCCAGGTTGGCCTGAAAACAATTAAGATATTTTAAGATCGGAAATCGATGGTTTTAAGAGAGGAGAGTTATGGAGAGTTGGTGAGTCAGAGATATCCAGATTTTGAGTGGTTGTATCCCCTCTCACCATCTCTCACCCAGGCTCATTGACAAGAACCAGGTGGGAAGGGCACCCAACGCTCCTGTTTAACATTCTGCGTCTGCTTGATTTGCTGAAGTGGATGGTGAGACAATTTGCAGGGACATCCAATATTCGAAGGTAGAAACCACGGTTGCCCCTTAAGATGTTCCCTGAAATCACGAATCAACCCGTAGCTCGATTTCTGAGAGATCCTGGGTTTGTCATGATTTTTCCCTATGTACTGGCCATAACTTGGGATACGCCAGGTGCACTTTGGAGGCAAATCTCTGTATGGGGTCGCCTTGCTCGGAAATGCCTTGCTGCTGGGCATCGCCGTGCTGGTGTCTAAGCCGACCTTGAGTGGCTGCTTGTCCGCGGGCGCCTGCGGCTTGCAGTTCCTTGGTGGTGAAGGTTGTCATGGGCCTTAAGGTCGCTACGGCCTTAATGGATCTTAAGGGTACTTCTACATTTACATGAAGTTCTCAAGTTCTCAGTCTATTCAAAAGATTTGGGACTTGGAAACGAGGTGACTATAGAACAGGGCCGCAATGAAAATTCAAGTTGACAGCCTTCGAGGAATGCGATGTGCACCTCCCACTTCGGAGCAGTGGTGTGGGGCCCTGGCATTTTTCGCAGGTCTGCTTGGAGTTGATTTGTTGGTGTTCAGTAGGCAGGCCTTAAGATTTGGTGGTCACTTGGGTCTTTCTTAAAATGGAGGAGCCCAAAACCCATGAGTTTCAATACCAGAAACGATCTAGTTATATAGTTTTAGATAATTTTAGTACAAAAATGGCCTTTTAAACATTAATCAGCCGTCGGTTTTAGTGTGAAAAAGAGCATCATTTGTGGAGGTTTTTGGGGTACCTCCCTTTGCAGAACCCCCTCCAACCTTCACCACAAGGTTCGGACCACGCATGTGACGGGAACTCTCACGGACATTGGTTCCACACTGGGGCGCTTGGCCATGATGCACTTGCGCAGAGGCGGGGCAGGTTGGGCCATGAGTTACCTATTGGTAATATATTATAACTATAACAATCTAGCTTGGTTAAGTATGGTTTATGGGGGAGATAAGTATACTTAACTATACTTAATGGGAATTATAAACCCACTCCTTTTGCATTATATTAGCCATATAATATATATGCGTTCACATGTTTGGTTAATATGAGAATTTATGAGAACTTATAGTTACCTGACAATAGATATTTGGATTGGTTGACCATCTATTATGGGATAAAATGGGAATATAATATGGGAATATCATTAGCCATATACGATGAACACTTTACCACCTGGCTATTTGGTACGTAGCTACGGTATAGATTGCCCACTTAGTTCGATGATTTATGATGATCTACTAATTTACCGCCACAACTATACTAAATTGGAATTTTCCCTAGCTATGTTAAAGAACCAGAGGGTATACATCCAATCCAGGATTTTTTCTTAGCAGCCAGGAATGATTTCCTTCCCGATTTAGCAGCCAGGAGGGCGCGGGGGAATTTGATATTTGCGGGTTAGGATTAATCATTTGTTTTACGGTAATTCATTCGATATGTTGACATTGCTTTGCTCAGTTCCACAGCTTGACACTTCACATGAGCTATCACAAGTGTTTGTATGCCTAATCCGCATTGATTGCAATCTCATGTTTAATGGTTGCGTATCCTCTTTATCGGTTGTGTTTCTCAATCTTCAATGCTCATATCATACCCTTTATCCCTGAATTGGTTTCAAGGAAAGTGTACACGACCCCCCACACCTATGTCACAGTACAAACGCAAAGTCTCCTGCAGTTTTGTCCTGCATCAGCTCACTATCGCCAAGTGATTTCGCTTTCCATATCTTTCCATTGCAGATAAATCATGATAAATCTGCCATCCGGATCCGATAAAACACCAGCGGGGTGGCACCGTGGCACCTGATCTTCCCATGCTTTCTGGGTGCCGAAGATCCCAGTTCGCCCAGCGACGAGGTTGCCGAAGGTCTCGCATGAACATCCTGGACAAGGCCCAGTGGCCCAGTTCGATGATTTACCACACGTCCATGGCGATTTTCATGAGTTTCCATAGCTGACATAGCTATATTATGCTATATTCAATTACTCGAGGCTTATAAATAGACAATCCTATTCCAGTTGCTTCTTGTTTGGTTTTGGTGGGGGGGTTGAAAGCAAGGTCAAGTGTTTCTTGCCTTCAAGGACACTTTTTTTTTGTGCTGCTAGTTTTTGGCCTTGTGTTTGGAACTTCCACTTAAGAAACCCTGATCCGTGTTGCTCCATTTTTGCTTCCCATTTTTTGTCGCCTCAAACCCCCATACTTGTAAAGTATGCTTGTTGGTTCATTTCATCTTAGTCATGTTTTATTTATGTTTTTCCCTGCAGGATTGGAAGGACAAAAATGCAGGAAACCGCTATATTTGATGGGGAAAGCCATGGTTTCCGGTGAAGATTTTCCCAACTAAACCAATCTGCCGTGACTTTCCACAGGTCTGCCGATGTCGCCGTCACGTCACCGTCAGGCCGAGGTGGGCGTTGATCTGAAGAAGCTCTTGGTGCTGCTGCCCATGTGGATCGCCTTTGTCCTGGGCAGTACCCTGGGTGCGGACGCCCAAAACGGGGACCGACCTGGCTTGGGACCGGACGGGGAGATAGAAACGAAAGATGGCTGGCGGGTGATGATGGTGATGATGATGATGATGATGAATATGAATTTAAACTGATGAATGATGGATCATGGATGACAACACCGGGTCCCCGCAACAGGCTTCTCATCGCCCGCTTTGGCCTTCTGATTTACTTACCAGCAGGTTCTGAAAGAAAGCAACTATATAATTATTTATTGTCATTTTTTTTAACATTTTTTTGTCGCTGCAACGTGTCATATGGTCATTTATTTAGCGTCTGGGCTGTCCGTTTTCTGTCATTTGCGTTGTCGTTTTTTTTGTTATTTGGGTTGTTGTTTCTTTGTAATTTCCGCAAGAATGGGAGAGTGTCCGAACAAGTCCAACATCGTACATGTACATTTTCTCGATGTTTGGTGATTTCTTGGCATTTTCTGTTATTTATTTGGTCATCTTTTCGTCATTTCCCCTTTTTTGGAGCCTGGCATTTGCGGCAGAGCCTGAAGATCTCACACAGAAACATGTCAAATCCAACTGACACATAATAGAAATGACGCAGCCACATGACACGAACATGATAACATAAAAATAACAAAGTGACAAAACACCAAAAAGCAAACTTATTTTCAATATTTCCAGATTCTGACCTGGGTAACTCATAACGTTTGGATCAGGTGCCTACTGCGAACATGAGCTGGGGCAATACGCTTTGCTCATCCCGGCCAGCTTCACACTGAGCTTGGGTCTGGTCTACACCTTGTTGAGGCGCGCCTAATACACAGATTGATCACCAGCTTTCTCGTTGGCAACTTTAGGGTATTGGATGATTTGGACATGCGGATGGTAAGAGCCTAACAGCCTATGTTTTTCTAATTTCCCTATGAATGGGGGATGAACGTCCAGCTATTACAGCTCCTTTGACGTGAAATGAGGGTTTCAAACGTTTGACACATCTGTTGCACAATGCTTCAGGGAAGCATTCAGTGGCTGATCCCAGTGACAATGATTCAGTTGAAGTATTGGTTTTCCTTGCAGGGTGATGCTTGTGGTATCTGCCAGTTCTGTGCCTTTGAACAAATCGACATATTCCCCTCAATTTCAAACTCAACTCATCACGACCTTGTTTTTCAGTGGCAGGTCTTTGCTGAAGGAAACCATCAAGCGCTTTGAACAGGAACGCTTGAACGAGAAGATCAAAGAGGTACCGAGTCTGGTGGGGTTCTTCGACAAACGGTGAAGACAAACAGCCACGGGAAACCCGCCAAAGAAGTCCAGTTTTTACCAGTGACTGAGTCATCAGAGAAAATTGGAAGATGTGGAAATGATGGTTTCTAGTTTTTAGGTATAGTTTTCCCATCTTCGTAAACCTAGTGTTTCCATGGTGGTAAAAACGTCAGGTACACTAGGCTTCATGGGAAACCCCCCTCGAATCAGCAAAGGTCAATACATCATCACGAGGCATAGACCTGGACCTGGAAAGCCAAAATCTCACGGTTTCAAACCTGATTTTCTCAATCAAAAGGGAACATCAATTTGGGTATCTACCATTTTTGCACAACCCCCATTGAGAGGTTTCCCGGTATTTTCCGATTTCTTGTTGCTGAATATCCGGAATACGACTTGTTAAAGTCCTCTAATATATCTAATATCAATCCACTTAGACAATGGTGAAACTACGTATGTTTGATGGTTGAATATCAGTGTTATCCCGGTGTGCCCATGATATCCCCAGATTCATGTTGGTATGTTGGACTATGTTGGAACATTGGTACCTTCTAAAATTTTGAAAGGGTGAAATCCATGAAATCCCGACATGGCGACATGGTGATTCATAGTGATGGTTAATGGATCTACCCTTTTTTTGTGTCATGAAACATGACGCCATAGGTACAGTTGGCCATAGTGCGGACGGGTTCCAGGCTGGATCTGGTGCGTCGCCAGTGGTTTTTTTCGTTTTTTTTTTGAATGCAAAACCTTGGGGTAAACTAAGATAGATGTGGAAACTTAAATTCCATTCAATCGTATGATTCTCCCACTATTCTCCAGTATAATTATCTCATGATTATCCCCTTATATCCCATGATTATCCCCTTATATCCCATGATTATCCCCTTAAAATCGATGAACTTGGCCCAGTTCAACGTGCGTTTCTGGGATGCCAGGCTCGCGGGACAAAGTTCTGAGAACCTGCAAGAGATCGACGAAGAGATGCCTGGCGGCTATGGGTTTCACTTCCGAAACCAACTTATTGGGATATAGTATGATATAATGTGATATAGTGGGTTAATAACCCACTTATACCCACTTACTAACTAGTTCGCTAATCCGTACGGGGATGAAAGTAGCAGGATGGGAAGTAAACTCCAGAAACATATGGGATCAAAGTGATGAAAGCAAGAAAAGTAGGGGACGTGCCCAAGGCAAAAATGGGGATTTAAGATGATTTAAGCAACACAAGTTGGGAGCAAATCAAGAATGGACATTAAACCAACAAACATATCTGGATGATTTACGGGGAGGAAAACCAGGTCCCATAATGTGGAGATGAGTCGCTGCGATTTTCAACATGAAAGCGATCATGAAGGATCTATGTATGTACCAGCTATTCTGGTGTGAAAACCATGGTAACAGGGTTTTTGACTGATACTTTTTTTTCCGGTAGTTAGTTGAGTAGGTAAAGGACCATAATTAAACCACAATTCTTCTAGGTTAATGATACTCATTTTTTCCTTCCTGGATGATCTCCTCATTGCTGTGGTCCAGGGATGTGAATCACAAAGACACTGGTCCAAATGGCACCCGTGCCACCAAGATTCCAGGGATTCCAGGGATTCCCAGCCCAAATCCATCTTGGTCTGAGGATGGGAGAGATGTTGGAGGTCTTGTCAGAGGCCGAGATTCGGGTGGCGCGGGATTTGCGTTCGGCAAAGCGCAGGGACCCTGTTGAAGATCCACCATGAATCATGCTTGATGTGTGTGTGGGGACAGGCATGAATTTGAATGTCACTTGTTTCCCAATGTCTGTATATGTATATATATATATGCATATGACGATAGATATAAATGTTGCAGCAGCTACAAATGCTCTTTTCAACTAGCTATTGCTACTCAATCTTCTCGGTGCAGGTCACATCCCATTTTGACTGGCAACCCGTTGTGAATGCCCTCTTCTTCGTATACAGCAAATCTCCACGAACTTTGACATCCACGCATCCACTGATTCCAATACTGTGGAACTTCCATAGTTCTGAGGATATCATAGATCTTAATTTCAATGGATTGTTTTTTTTTTGGGAAAAAAATATGGTTTTTCCCTTCACCCAATCCATTGATAATTGAACGACATGATGATCAACCATAGGCTTGGACACGGGCAGGTAGATGGTTGCGTCAGCAACCTCTGCGATACACCTCGAGCCCATTCAGAAATGGGAATGGAGCAGAGCACTGCAGATGAGTTACTTGAAAGAGAACGAGTTTGAGTTTGGGCTCTAAACATAGGGGGTGTTCCCGTGTTCCCCCAAAAAAATACGCCAGTTGCATGGGGATAATGATGATTCATCCATGGATTGAAAAGGGCATCCTATTTTTAAAGAATGATGGAGCCACACCTACAGCAGTTGTACCATTCGTTTTCCACAACTGGGGTTACAACTGCGGGTTGCTGGTAAAACCATGCTTGCGGATATACATTTACATCAAGATGGCTGGTAAGTGGATGGTAAATCGGGATTTATGATTCATGGACATGGATGTTCACCCCCCAAATACCTGGCAGTGCTCTTGGAGGAGGGTATGTTGCCAAAAAAAAACGATGCAAACTTGCGGATTCTACCAGCGTTAATTTTTCAGCAAACTGACATTTTTTCAGCAACAGATATGAAGCAACAGACATGGGATTGTATCACAGCATCACACAACTATGATTGCGAGGCAGGGAAGGGCCACAGGGGATTTTTTGCTGCGATAGATACATTTCTGCTCGATGGCAACTTGCAGCATGTTTGCTAGAGGATGGACATCGGTATCTGACAACTTAGCAGGAGAGAGACTGATGCAGAGTACCCCCCAAAACATCATTGGCACCATCTTGGAAACACTTTTCCAATCTTTCCATCTGCAGTTGGGCCCAAAGAATGACTCAGGGCTGTAGTTTCAGCGTTTGGATGATTCCGTGACCGATCAAGATCGTGTCATCCGGTTGCTTAGAAACCACACCAAGGAAGGCGGTTGAGCCACCTGTCAGCCCACATGAATCCCTGTGAGGCGGAGATTTTCTTTAGTTTCTGGCAGTTTCTGGGTGTGGGCAGGGCTGATTTTGCGAAGATGGTTTTTTTTCGGTTTTCCCCGGGAATTTCTTGCAGTTTCGACTGAGACCGACGTGCCGACCCATGCCGTTGAAAGATGCCAGGTCGAGCTGTGACCGGCGCCTTGATGGTCTCCATGTGAGCGATCGGGTGCCGCAGATTTTGAGCCATGGTGCTTTGAGCCATGCCAGCCATGCCTCCGGTGTCATCAAACATGGAAAATCTATGAACATCTTCCATCAATTGGGTGATTTCCCATTAGAACCTCCATTTTTCGGGGATGTTTGATTCCTGGAGGGCCTGGAGGGCATGCAGTAGTTTCTAAGAAACTGATGGGTCCAATGGACCAGCAGCATGTTGAACCTTTGCTTCGCTGTACAAAGACTGGGAAGCCGTGCGCATTTTTTGGGGGTGCCATGGGGTGCCCTGCGACGGCTATCTCTGAAACGTGGTCCGGCGTTCAGGCCCTAGAGACGGATGGGACTGGTATGGGAAGGGAAGCTTCCCTCCCTTTATACTGTAGTAATCCCTTTCTGCAACTGTCACTACGTCCTATTGGATCTAGCGGCATACTTAAGATATTTGAAAATTTGATCATAAAGTCTTAGGGGTGCGGGATTACACTACGAAGCATCCCCAAGTACTTGACCCAGCGGCCTAGCCACTGACATGGGGGATATAAAACAACATTATATATTTGTGTGTAGCCTTTTCTTTGGACAAAACCCATTCCAAAAGCGTCGAGAGCAAACTTGTTGGGCATGAGCCATTCAGAGCCCGCCGGACCGGCTGGAAACATTTCGACAGATAGATTTGCCTAGGATTGCAACCGGATCTGGCAAGGTTCAACACGTGAATTCTGGAGGAGTGAACCTCCAAGGAAGGCGAGACAACGATGGTTCAATGTTGACACAGTGGCTGTCCAAGAGAGGATACCCCAAGCCCAGCGCTTCCCCGCAACAGACATAGGACATAGATCTAGGATCGAGAGGCCACATCTTGTTGAACCAATCCAGATGGGAAAGCGGCTGTATTTGAAGGGCACAAGGCTCTGAGAGGCTGCTGTCTTTTTAATTTTCGTGAGGTCTTGATGACCTCCTAAAGGCCGCGGAGCCGACCTTCCCTCGTTTCTGGGAAGGTGCAATGAAAATAGAAGGTCAACAGAGCCGGCCTTGCCAATTCAGCCGCTTTGGGGGAACCATAGGGCTGTATAGAGTATAAGAGTGAACTTTTTAACATTTAAAATGGGACACTGGGAATCTGGGCTGATACATTTTGAGTGGGTAGGATAAAGGTGAGCAACCCCTTCAAATAGCATTGAAGCCAATTGACTAGGCCTGACTAGGCGTGGGTATTACGAGATGGAAGAGATGTTTCATGGCAGATGATGGCAGATGTATACAGCAACATGGCCGGAAACACTGAAGACCTAGAAGGTTGTTGGATTGGCAGCCACTAAACTGCGGTACATTTGATATTTGGGATGGATCAAATGGGGTGATATTTTCGCATATTTGGAAGGATGAACATCCATTTGCCAGCTATTTGGGTGTCCCTTAGGGTGCTTGGCTTTTGATGCCTTTGCTTCGTGTCATTGAAAAGCTGTGGTATTTTTGTGTTTCCACCCAAAACGAGCTGTGGCGTTTGACTCTTTCATTCGCTGGCAAAGAAGCACCAGCGCCGCAGAAAAAGAAGCGCCTGATTGACGACCAAGTCTTCTACATTTTCTATGTCAGTTTCTAAACTGATCCCTTGCATAAACTGACACCACCAACTTTCAGGATCTTTCAGGTGCTTTTCCAACGCCGGGAATGAAACCATGTTTTTTGGTGATCCCAAAATTTGGCAGGTCGTCGACCAGCTGCTGGACGAAAGGCTGCGATCATGGGGACGACCTACCAACACAATCCGTGAGGATTTCATTGAATATTTCGATGATTCAAGCGACAATCTTTATGGCAGAGCTAGTTTCACAACTTTGAAATGGGTTTGTTTTAAAATGTGGTACAGTAGCTCTAAAATACCCCTCAATGATCTAAATACAGTGTGAATCAGAATATTCCCTGACTTTTTTTCCCCATTCAACTTGCCGTATCTTTCCGTCACTGTGCGCCCGTGCTCAGCAACCATGGTCGCGTCTGGATCACAAATTGGCCCGGACGCTACCAATCGAAGCCCAAAGCCCAGCGGTGCTATGAAAAGCGATGGGAGACCACTTGGAGGATCCAAAAAGGATGTGGTGAATAAACATAGTTGATTAATCTTAATAACCATTGTTAGTGTTAGTTAATTAATAACCATTAGTGGTGAATAACCATTAGTTAATAACCAAAGGTTGTAAGTTAATTAATCTTAATTAGTGTTAGTTCATCCATTGATAAGCTACATCGCCACCGGTCACTGACAATCTGCTGGATGAAAAGAAAACAGCCAACTTTTTCATCCCTTTTCTCTGAAAGCGAAGCTTTCATGTTTCTTTTTTTAAGCTCCAGGATCAACCGTGATCAACCTAAAAAACTGAGGTTGGGCCAGCTGCGGGAGTTTTTGGAACAGCATCCTGACAAGTCCGGCGGCTCGGGGGCGATCTCTGCCAGTCAGATCAAAATAGGTTTAGTTTGTACCTCCTTCAACCCAACCATGACATATCATAGTACATAGGCTGGTACAGATGAGTTGATACCCTTGATACCCCCTTGAACTCAAGCATGAAAAATATCATTAACGAATCATGTCATATGAGTCATATGAGTTTAATATATTTGTAGCCTGAAGCCCCAAATCTTGCCAAGCAAACGAAGCGGTCAACGGGTCAACGCGCCAAGGTTCACTGTCATCCCACAGGGTGGCCGGAGGCGGGATGAAATTCTCCCATCACCAAATCACCAAAAACACCCAAAACTGGTCGGTGGTGACTGGAACATTTGGATTATGACTTTCCCATCATATTGGGAATGGAATAATCATCCCAACTGACTTTCATTCCATGATTTTTCAGAGGGGTAGGCGAAAAACCACCAACCAGAAAACAACCGAAGACTTTTCAGAAACTCGAACCCGCGCCTGTCTTCAAATGATGTGGTTGATACAGCTTCCAGTTTGCTTCAGCATGGCAATAGCACTGATGGGAGCCGCGACATTTTAGAGACACCCAGTTTAGGGGCGTTTGATGACTCAGATTTCCGGTCCCATGTCATCTGAATATATTGAATATATTATATATATAATATATACACATGATCTGTACTCTGAGTTGAATGAGCTACAACCTTCAATTACAACACCACATGTCTTTCGCACATGTAAGAGGACCCACCCAATTCCTCGGGCTCCTCCTGGTGGTTTCAATGCCAGATATTTTTACTCTGAAGCCCATGTTTTTTCGGATGACGATCAATGACCTCATATTTTCTGGGTTGAAACGACCAACTGGTCCTCGGTTCTTAAATGGGTTTGTCTGAAACCAGGGTACCCCATTCCATCTCTTTTCCCAACATCAGTGTTGATTGCCAAACCCGACAACTCGAACGGAACCCTGAAACCCTGGAACCCTTCTGCTGTTGGGGTTGTGAAGCTGGGCTAATTTAGACATGTTCGCTGCAAACTGTTTGCCCGCGCTCTAATTGCAGTGTGGGGAGATGCTTTTGTTTTTCTGCGTCCATGCCATCAGAGTCTGACTGTCAAACATATATCATTAGACTGTCAACGTGAAGTTCAGAAGGGGGTGGCGAAGTAGTAGGGTTTGATGCCAACATTTTTTTCCCGACAAAATGCACATTTTAGCATATTTTAACTATGTTTGGAGCATGTTTTAAACATTCTTATAGATTTCACCATGGTAAACTGTCATTTTATCTCATAGAATGACCACTGTCATCAATCTCCGCATTTTTTGGATGCGATACATCTCCAAATTTTCCAATTTTTGAGATACATGATAAATGCCAAATTCCCAATCTTTATGGGGAGGGTTAAATCCAGCGTTTTCCAATCTTTTTGATGGTTCAATTTGCCATCCCCAGCATACAATAAAATCAATTTGTTGGATGGTTAAATCAGTGAAATCCCAGATTTTGGGTCAAATTCCAACATTTTTCCAATTTTGGGCAGGGAAATCTCACCACTTTTTGCACATTTCCCAGGACCTTTACCGTGAAATCCATCGCCAAATTGGCGAAACTCGCAGGTACACGGTGGCCTTTGCGGATCGCAACGCCGCGGCCAAGTCCAAGGCCGAGATTCTTGGATGATGCAGTGACATCATGTTACAAATAGCTATTAATATAGTCATATATCCATCGCGAATACGACTATATATATGAGCAGGGACCCCCACCCCCCCCCCCCCCCAGCCAGATGGTTCCCCCCCCCCCTGTGGCAGGGGAGGGGGGGTTTTCTCAGCAGCCAAGCCTGTATATGTGGTATATTGAATATCGACAGCAATACACGCTGTATATCTAGAGTTTATGTATATATATATGCATATATATATATATATGCATATATATATATACGTGTACAGTATGTACAATGTAAACGAAATATGTGATAGATACAAGATCAAGATATCAATATGTAGTATCTAGAATGTGCATATATATATATATTTATTGTTTTTCTACTGTACATATGTCTAGGTTTGCATAGGTAAGCTTTGCGTAATCCATAGGTAGCAAATAT
>Ga0126342_10011525_pt1 | contig 15794 bp, 13 predicted proteins | sample Cyp1metagenome_FD_92528 | JGI IMG/M metagenome (GOLD analysis project Ga0126342, IMG submission 92528) | Coral microbial communities from Lord Howe Island, Old Settlement Bay, Australia - Cyphastrea 1 metagenome | ecosystem: Host-associated > Invertebrates > Cnidaria > Coral ... | reverse complement strand
TTCCCTCCAGATTGAGCTGAAATGCCTATCAAAGTAACATACCAAAACCCAGGTCTGGAGTACGATGAAAACATGGTATGCGAAGATTTTCTGAATATGGGAATGTTGCCTCTAGAATTATATTCCCCTCCAATAGTTCATCGAACTATAATATTCTTCAATTACTCCCATATCTTTCATAACCCTGACAAAACCTCTAAAACTGATGGTTACCCCCCTTTCAAACCCATCAACCATGGCATTTTTCATACTTTCCACGGCTCGGCCAGGCCGCTGTGGTGAGCCACGAGGACTTCTCGAAGCCGACGTCGTCGTATGGCAGGCCTAAACCGAAGATGCCCTCGAAATCAGTGATGCTGGCGTCCAGCTCGTGGTCGTACATCAGCACCTCAAAAGCCGTTTCTCCACCGTGGTTGTTGGTCAAAAGAGGGCCGTTTTTCTGGTTAGAAATCAATATAGTACGTTAATATGTACGTTATATAAATGGATTTAAATGGTGGATTTAAGATGATTCAACCAAAAATAGCTATGCAAAAAATGATGGTTGAAAACAGCAAAAATGGAGGAAGAATAAAGGACCTAAGCAACAAAAGAAGAGATTTGATTTAACCAACAAAGTGCAGAGTTTAACAATTGAACACCTGAAAACCATCATTGCAAAGTTCAAATCGTGATTTTTTGTGTGTTCACCACACGAAGAGTTTTAAGGGGATCGATGATCTAACTGTTTGCATATCAGGTTTTGGTTCGATTCTAATGAGATATCATGTGGGGGGTTCATTCAGCAAGAGGTTGTATTTTATCTTTAATTTCATAGATAAGTTGAACCAACAAAAAATGGTTTAAGGCTTGAACTATCCACGGCTAAACGGTGATTTCACTAAACAAATTTAGACATTTACCATGAGTTGGTAAACATAAGTATGGATTAACGATTTGGTTTATGCCAGATTGATAGGAATATAAACCAACTTCTGACTGGAGGCCACTTCCAGCTGCCCCTGACATGTCAACCCCAAAAATAAAGCCTTTGTTAAGGGGAATAAAGGGATCAGGAATCACCATGAATCCTGGTTCTTGTGGTGCAAGCATAAGGAAAACATAAACCTTCCCTGCCCTTTTTTATTTACCTTTGGTTTTTCCAGAAGGTTTTCGCACGATTGGACTGATCGTGCTTGGATCAGTTTCATCTTCACCCGCGTTCCTTGGTGCAAACCCTCTATATTTTCCCACTGGACCTAATCAAACATAAGCTACATATGGTGGAGGAATGGTTTTCAGGTAATCATCCCAATCAGCAACATGGACTGGACTAGTCCTGCCCGGGAAGACATTTAACAAAAAAAAACCTTAAACTTGCAGTGGGATGTAGCAGTATGAGCTCACCAAGGTTTACCCAAAAAAACTTCACCAACTCTGTGTTTACCCAATGCTTCACCAGTTTCAAACCACTCTCCCAACCCGAGGCCCAGCAACCAGGCTTCGGTTCATCACGGCAGCAGTACTTCCCAGGGACACCACCTCCAGCGCCAAACTGGGGACTGCTGGGATGAAAATTGCAACAACATAGTGCCATAGTGCCATCAAAATATCGCCCAAAGCGGGGATGTTTAAAAAATCAAGCATTAGTGAGATATCGCCAATTAATTCTAGGTTACGCTAGGTTGCTAATTTTTGACGCGGCAGTCAAGCAGAAGACGGAGGAAGGATGAGGAAGGAAAAGCGCCACAGCAAAGCAAACAAACCGAAAAGGAAACAAAACAACGCAACAGAAGCTGCACGAACAATCGGAAGACTCAAAAGCGGAAGGTTGTGGGTTGCTTGCCACAGCTGGCTTGGAATTGAAGGGCCAGCGCGAAATTTGCATCACAATGTATCACAGGCTCACCCCCTCTCGGCCCCAAAAATCAGCTGGGGTGTCACCACCAAATCCTAAAAACCATTTTCCGGTACCAAATCAAATTGGATTTCGGAAGCCTCCGAGCTAATTCCACCTGACAGAATTGATGATAGCAAACCCCTCTGTGTGGCTGATGGTTATGTTGAGCCCCAGTTTGCATGGACGAGTGCAGTCTGGACTGCCTGGTGGCTTATCATCCACTTCAGAGCAATATATTGCTTTGCCCTCCCTCGCAGCAAAAGCAATGTTCTGCGCCCGGAAAACGGTTGTCATCGAACATCCCTGGTCAAATTTGCATCAATTCCATGTCGGCGGCTTCGATGCAGTCAACGAACTTTGATTGAATATTGCTGGATGTACCCCTACTAAGTTTTATGAGTTATATGCCATTGTGTCCCCATTCCCCCATCAACCATGATTAACCATTATCAATATCAGTATGATGGGGTCTGGTTGATCCATTGCAGTGTTCAAAACCCTGTCTCGTCCCAGTAAAATTCGTTAGTTCATAGGAAAATCCAATTCATGGATTCTTATATTTTCCATTTCATTGCTCAGTATGATATGTATAACCCAAGAACTAATCAATCAACCATCATTTACTAGTTATATCTACCAAAACCATCAAAACCCTCATATTGTGATGCTTGAAATCCATCTAATCTTGGTTTAATGATCAATTGTATCCGCATATGTTTGATTGCTAAACCTCCATAAATATAAAGTAAGACCCTACAGCTGTTGGTGATCACAACCGCTAGAGGTGGTGGTACCTCCCCAGTTCAAAGTTATAAACCATAAGAAGTAGTTCGATATATCTACCATATAATATGGATCTAGCAGCACTAGGGATACATATTCATCCCCCCCCTTCCACTCCCCCCCTTAAGCATCCTATAAATATTCTACCATAAACCGTAGTGAAATTGGCGTTATGTTAACAAACTTAATTAGCAAACTGGGGCATCACCTTGTAGTCTACAATGTGAGGCCCCCCAGTTATAAGTTGGTTTATAAGCCCCAGTAACTATAGTTATAAAAACCATAAACCATAGTTATTGTAGTTATAAACCAACTTAGATATCTTGGGGGCCTCACATTGTAGAAAAAACTCCAAACTGCAGGGCCAAAAACTGCCGCGGCACATCGGTGCCCAGCACACCGAAGATCACGCCGCTGCCAAACTCCAGTGCCAAGCTCTCAGGCTCCCCGTCCTGGTGACTTCGTGCCAAAGATGGGGGATTTCACCCAAAAATGATGAAAACCAGAGATTTTCACCTCGAAAACTGGGAAAGTTGATTAAAATTGGGAGCTCACCTGGGAAGAATTGGGGATTCAAATATGAGCCAACAGAAATAGGCGATTTGTAACCGATAACTGCAGGATGTAATCAATAGGACGGGAGGTGGAGTTGTTTTCTGATAGCTAGGTTGAGTTCTTCAAGAAAACTTTGGGATTTATAAGGATTTATAGTTGAATTTTTGTTTGGCAAGCAAACTGATGCGTCCAAAAAACTCCACAGAACCTACTGTAACTAAACAACATGACATTTGAGCCATCTTATGTTTTTTCTTGGGTTATAATTCCAACACCTCTTGGATTTCTCCCAAGAATAAATCATCCGAGCTATTGTTCATCGGGTTTTACCACTGGCTACCCCACTTTCCAGCACACAAGATATGACTAAACATATCTGACTATATAAGCCTATCAGTCTATCTTGTTTATTTCCAGCAACTAAAGTTCTATTTTGAGTTTTGCAGGAAGTCTATTTAAAAAACTTTGTAGTCCATCTGAGTAAGCAAGGTCAGTCACTTCGAAACCATGTTGTGCGTGTGTCCAAAACTCCGGGCAAACTGTTCAAATTGCATGATGGATCTTGGATTTGCCCAGGGGCCCCAGGAATAATAAACACGATGAGTAGGTCGTGCATCAAAAATAAAGAAGAGGACCCCTCTTACTGGAAATTAATCAATGAATACGAAGACACATCATTTTCAAGCAGTAAAAATCTGAAATCGCATTCGCATGATTCGTTATTTACAAACAAACCCACCTGGACAAAAAACATGTTGGAGGAAAAGGGCCATGCCAATCTGATATGGCAATGGCAATGTAATTGATATCTGATTTGGACGGGCCATGATGTATAACAGCCACAGTGGCTTAGAATGTCACAGAAATCCAAAGCGTCCCCCTCAAAAAACATCCTCCCCAATTCTAAAGCTAGTGATACAGGATACTGGGAATCCACTAACATCTAACATCATCTGTACATCTATCCACATTCATCACCCACATCTATCAACATCGATCTGTGTTTACCCACATCTATCAAAATTGATCAACAGTGATCAACGGTGACCAACGGTTACCCACATCTTATCAACAGCTACCAACAGTTATCCGCATTTATTAACATCTATCAATAGTGATCCACAAACCATACACATGTATCAACACTAATCATATATACAAAGACAATGTAAGATCGATTCATAGATATTTTACCGTGAGCCTAAGAGAAAACATGAAAGTACAACCCAATTAGATAAACTAAAATTGAAGCACTTGTTTCCAAGTATATAACATATTTACCTGATACTCTAAGGTCTCCAACTTGTTTTTTTTGTGGGATTACTAATAATCAAATTTACTATATGTAATGGTTGGATTGCAGGTAAAAACATTATTGTAATTACCCAATTGATATTACTTGTGGTTGATAGGATTATCCCATTATTGGTAGTGTTAACCCAATGTTAACTATATATATATGTATGTATATATATGTATACCATTATATATCAACAACGGGTTAATATCCCATTCACATCAATCATGGGTTAATCCTATCCTGGTTGGTGGTTTCAACCCCTCTGAAAAATATGACTTCGTCAGTTGGGATGATGACATTCCCAACATGATGGGGAAGTCATAAAAAAAAAAGATTCCAAACCACCAACCAGTATCAATAATGGATCAACTATATTTATATATCTCTGGTAAACTAACATAGCTATTGAAAATGGTAATTTATAGTGAGTTTTCTCATTAAACATGGTGATTTTCCATAGTTATGTTAGTTTTCCAGAGGGTACTAACCAGGGTTAGTAAGATCACTTGATCTATCCATCTATATAACCCACTGGGACATATTAACCCATTGATATCCCACATCAACCACAAGCCATGAACACCATCCTCGCCCAGTGGAATGTGAAAGGTGGAGGAACGGTTGGCGCCTGTGAAGCCTCGGTAGTACGTAGTACTCGGCGGAGCTCAGATTGTGGGGACTGTATATTTGAATTATCTATACAGATAAATATACATATATGTTGATATACATATAACATATATATATATGTACAAAAATATGTGTGTATATATATATGTGTGTGTATCCTCCAACATCTGAGCATTACAGGGGATACAGCGTTTTATGAGCTTAGATAATAACTCTCATTCAATGGATCTCAGATTGTGAGGGAGCTCATATTGTGGGATTTGCTGAAGGGTGTCCCACAAAATAATTTAAAAACGTAACGCTAATGCGAGTAGATTCCCAACATGAAATATGAGTCATGGTTTATAGCCTGTAATGCTATGTTTTCAGGTTTTAACCATCAAACATGGAAAAAATTGTGTCTAAATATATCTAAATATAATATTCGTATATATATATATATATGTATATATATATGTATATATATATATGTATATATATATATATATATGTATATATATATATATTCAGTCAGTCCCCCAAGGGTGACTTCCACAATAATGGATCTTCAATCAACCGTTGCCTAGTTCATAGGCCCTTGAACAAAACCCTTTGTATCGTGGGATGACCATCGCAAAAATTGTACAATGTGATGAATGCAATGCCCCCTCCTTTTCTGAGTTGGTAGAAATGGTAGACATATCATGGATTATCATGGTCTATCTATCTGTATTCAATGTACATATATATATATGCTTGGACTTGGATACTTAAAAATATATAAAGATAATCATCTACTTTATTCCCCCAATACTAAACATACTAAACCAGGTTTCTGGTAGCATTTTATGTTACAGGGAAGGGATGAATATAACTGGGGGGCACCACCTTACTTCTTAAACCAAGCAACAGGGCGTCGAATACCTCAGGGCAAAAGTGGGCAAGCGACATACCTCCATGGCTGACTTTCCTGATTTGTTGCTTCAAGAGGATGTGTCTGAAAATACGCTATACCCCCAAATTGTTATTTTGATGGGGAGTGGTAGGGACAATGATTACAAACAAATTGGTTTTGGGGTACCCTATTTTCAGGCAAACCCAAGTTGTGGAAAGCATCGCTGAAATCCTTCGTGGAGAGGAACGCAAAGGCGCTGGTGGCTAGAAAAATCTGGGCTAAACAATAGCCAACGAAAAACCCAGCCATGATCAACTGTCAGAAAAGCAATGCCATAAACCATCCAATAAAATGGTTTATAGAGCACATAAGAATGGCAAGTCATTATAATCAAGCTCAGGTTGACCTCCAAGATTTCATCCCTGACCTCCACAATTTCCAAGGCACCCAAAGCAGTTGGTCTGCTGACACGCGCAGTGCGTCACGATGACATTGCTGCTGCCCGTATCGGCCACCAGATCAAAGCTCTGCCGCGGGGTTCCGATGCCGATCTCCACGGCAGAGTAGGAACCGTGGTTCTTCAGAGGTGCCTTGGTGGCAGGTCCAGGTGGAATCTGTGGAAGTTGAATGAAATGCCTTAAGGTGTCCCTTAAGGTGAAATAACCCATGACGGATCCATCAATGTATGCTATATATGGTGACATGGATCCCATCAACAAAAACCCCAGTCATGTTAGCATTTTTCTACCAGCACCATGGATCCGTCATGGGCAACATCATGACATCACTCCACTTTTTTTCCGGGCTTCGTTAAAGCTTCGTTTGGTGATACTTTCGATGAACGTGCCAGCTGGTGCCACCCCCTCTGGGACTCATGGGGCGGTACGATGTACGTACCTCTGGGATTTACAGATTGAAATGACGGTATAGCCATCCGGAGCATCCCAGTTTGAAGGAAGGACCTAGATATCCGGGACATCAAATATCACAAACTCTACATAAAACATCCATCTCCCTTCAATCTCTGCCTTCAAAATCCATCACTGGTTGGTGGTGCAATAACCATCTTGAAATATGAGTTCGTCAATGGGAAGGATGACATCCCATATATTATGGAAAATAAAGCATGTTTGAAACCACCAACCAGATCAAAATCCCCTGAACACATCTCCGAGCTTCGCAAGTTTCGCCCTCTCTGGAGGTCTTAAGACTCCAGCACAGCGCCACCGTCGCAGCCAGGACTCGGAACATGGCGAAGCGACGGAGCCGGCAACTCGCTACATTTTGGAACGGAGATACTGCAGAGACCGAGGGCACCTTCCAGCAGATAGATCATTGAGGATGACCCCATTACCAATGGAAAAAGATGGAAAAAGGACACCTAGAAAAATGAAACTTTCCTCACAATAGGGGTACCCCAAATCATTCTTGTCTTTGGAGCATTTTTGTATTGAAAAAACCATGACTTGGGGAATTCCCCATTTTGTATTGATTCTGTCAGCTCCTGAAACTCCTCCGGCCATCTCTGAGTTTCCGCACGGGCAAATTTTGGAAGATCAAAGTGCCTTCCAGCTCTCCGATCGTCTGGGGCCAGGGTCAGAAGTGTCAGACGTGATGACTTAGCCTCGTTGCCCTGCAACAAATATTTGCCGAAGGAATCCAACAGAATTTGCCTACCGATCAAGTCACGGTCTATCCAAATTATGAGGCCTGCTATGGCACAAGACCTCCATTTTGCGAAACTGATGGGCCATTGAATGAGAGTCATTCACACACTATGACATACTATGACGCTGGTTTTCATAGGGTATACAACGATATACAAGTAGGTGGGTGTTATCCCAAACACACTTGGCAGTATGCAACTTGTGGAGCCTTGGTGAACAGAATGGATGTGCCCAGTGAGAAACTGGTTACACGCCCAGCTAGATATACCCGCCGTCCTACAATCTACAGTTATTGGAAGTTGTTCTATGCTTTTGTTGGCATTCCAATGTTTTTCCCAAATGTTTTTTCCCCATTGATTTCCCTTTAAAACACTTAGATTTATAGATGATTTTCCCGTGAAAACCTCCATTGATAGTTGATTCTTCCCATGTTTTTCCCCCATCTTTTTCCACGTTTTTCTAACCGCAGTTCCCCAGGTCCTTACCTCTGAGCTCGGGAGGCTCGGGAGGCTCACAACCAAAGGCACCTGGAAGTTAGGCTGAAACTCCAGCTGTGATGTTTTCGATTTTTTCGTATTTTTGACCATCCGAAAAAATCGTTCCTAAATCATCATACTGGTACCCTCTGGTAATTTAACATAGCTATTGAAAATTATGATTTATAGTGGAATTTCCCATTGAAAATGGTGATTTTCCACAGTTATGCAAATGTTTACCAGAGTGTAAATCAATGATACATGCCACAGTTCTGCCACAGTTATGCCACATAACTCATGGCTATGGCTATTTAATATAGTTATAACTGGTTCTTTCTATGGGATGAGATACATTCTAAATGCTTTTTTTGTTCGTACAAACATAACTGGGACAAACCAAATCCCGTGGTGACCATCCAATGAACTCGGTGACATATTTGGACCATCCAATCTTACAAGATGGCATAATCAGATATGCTCGCTTCATTTGATGTTTAAAAACAAGTCTGGCAAAAATGCAGATCATATCCAAACCTGGTTGGTGGTTTCAATCCCTCTGAAAAAATATGAAAGTCAGTTGGGATGATGAAATTCACAATATATGGAAAAATAAAAGCCATGTTCCAAACCACCAACCAGTATGGCAAAAATGCAGGTCGTATCCGAATTCCAATATCCAATTGTTTCCAATTGATCAATGGCCATTTCAGGATCCTAAATTGGAGGTAACTACCATATATAAGGCCTATGTAAGGCCTATGTACGGGAATATCCCCACAAATTATGGCCAAAAATATGGTACTAACGTACCTCCATTTTAGGATCCTGGAATTCGCATTGAATTGATGTTCCATCTTTTTTTTCCTGGGGACATCCCCCCAAAGGCCCAAAAAAAATCCACCACAGCACCGCATGTTTTGTTTCTCATCACCTTCTGTGCGATAAAATAGCTTGCTGTAATGGCATTCGAATATCAAATCTTTGAAATATATATATATACCCCCCAACCATTCGAAATTTGAACATCAGTTTAATATGATCCAGTATGTACGAAAATTATTCTGACACATATATACATATATTAAATATAGCAAATTAGCCTCCTGTAAACTAACGCCGATGTAGAAAACCCAGGAATTATACAAAATTGTCCTGGGCTGACCATTAGTTTTCCACATCTTTTTGTATGTTTAACCGAGGGAACATCCCATATCTGCAGTTACTTTGAAATCGAAAAAAATATCAACATCCCATATATTGAATGGTTAGTGTAGCCCAGGCAAATAGAACTAAAAAAAAACGTTCCAAGTCCCTCAGCCTTGAAGTTGACCTCCTTGGCGGCTTTCCTCAGCTCCAGCGTCGCTGAGGCGTCCAAGTCGTGACTCTGGAGTTGAAAGGTCACAAGCGAAGAGGCCTGGCTGTTGGGGATGACAAAGTCATCTGTTCTTGGAATGAACACCATGAAGAGGATCATGTAACTAAGGTAAGCCCCAAAACATGATATCTAATAGATATTGATGTGTTGTTTTATAATGCACAAAATATTTCACCAGCTTTAAATATAGCATAATATAGCTATATACTGTATTTGTTGCGATACACTTTCATGAAATTTGATGTACTATAACCATCTATAACCATACCACGCTGTTGAACGTGGAGAACCTAAGACGAAAAAAACATCCAATTCACCAGCCAGGAACCAAGACTGGTCATTTACCGTTCATCATCCCAAAAGGGGGATCGTTCATCTATTGGGGTTATCATTGGTTCATCGGTCCGCATTTGTTCAAAACAAATGTATCCCCAATGATAACATTAGATATGTTGAATGTATCCAATATACCATTATAGATATGTTGTATCATGATTATTGTTTAAATGTATCTATATAATAATGATACTACATATCTATAGTGGATTATAATATATCATAATTGCATTATCCCCATTATATAATTGTCATTGCATGAACTATAGATACTTGACAACAAATAATGATATCTATAAGGGGGATTGAGTGAAATACAATGCAGCTATCAATGAATACAGTGTAAAACAATGATAACTCAATTAAATAATATAAGATCAGAATGGAATGGGAAAACTGGTAGTTAATCATTGTATTGCATCATTACATTTAGTCTAATATTCCCCCCCATTTTAGCCCTGCCTGCAATAGATCCGCCAAGCAGGTCTGGAAACTGATCACCTTCGCATTGGTCATGGGGAGAGATTTGGTGACCAACAAACATGGATCTTTTTCACCACTTAGAAAGCTGGACTGCTGGATTCCGGATGCTTTTTGGGTTGATTGATTTCATCAAGTTAATCTTAACTACTCGAATCGGGAGCCAGGGAAAATTCAAATAGTCGGACGTGCTTGGTGCAAGATTTAAAACTGGTGAAATATGGTGAAATCGTGGTCATAAACCCATGAGTTTCCAATTGATTTGCAGTAGCCAGGTGATATATGGTGATATCCCATTCTTGGTCTCAGCCAAGACGCGAAGGGCCCAGTCCAAGAAGCAACGTCACCGGGACCAGCACCTGGGAAGCGGCCAAGGCGAAGACGCTCAAGTTCTCATTCATGCGTAGGCTCACCACAAGAAAATGGCCCGTTCCTTCTATGTCAGAGATGGATTAGCCTCCACAGAATTTGTACCTCTGACTGAAGATTGCCACCAACCAGGTTTTAGTGGAAGATTGCCATTCGGTGATGTTCAGCATTGCTACAAGGGCTTCCTGAGGTTATGCTTCTTCCATAAATCCAATCCCCAAGCAGATACCAATCTCTGGGACCAGTTGAGCCCCCACACAGTTGGATACTTGGATCTGTTGCTCGCACAGGTTGCAGCCAATGAGCAAACTGCACAGATGGGCCATGTTTTTTCTCCTGACCCTGGGAAGTCAACCAATAGAAATAGCCCAACAGTTTCACCTTTTTTGGGGTACCCTCTGGTAATTTAACATAGCTATGGAAAATCACCATTTTTAATGGGTAAATCCACTATAAATGGCCATTTTCAATAGCTATGTTAGTTTACCAGAGGGTACCTAACAACTTCTCAACCAAATCTGGGTGTGGTTCAAGGCTGATCCCCCAAAATTTTCTGTGGTAAATCCAGGACAAAGTCTGGAATCGGAGAAAACCGACCAGGGTCATCTACAGAATCATCCGATATGCCAAATAATGAACCTACATGGTGTAGTGTTTTTTGGGCTTACCTCTATTAGAATCCCATGTGTTCACCATTTTCCTGGGTCAATCGTCTATTCTCCATGACTCCAGTTTATGGTGGTTATCCCAAGATTCTTCCATCATTCCCCCATTATAATCCGCAATTTTAAGCAAAAGCATGCAATTCCTGCTTCTTTGCACGTGCATCCCACTAAGAGGATAGCAACTTTACGAGTGAACTACCAGTGGTCCGCTTCAATCCGTGTGTTTGGTGATTACCCCCTGGTAAAGTAACACAACTATGGAAAACCATCATTTTTTTTATGGGAAAATCAACTATAAATGGCAATTTTCAATAGCAAACTCTTAGATTATGTTAGTTTATTAGAGGGTATATATATAGTTGATCCATTATTGATACTGGTTGGTGGTTTGGAATATATTTATTTGTTTATGACTTTCCCATCATATTGGGAATTTCATAGGCTAAAAAAAGCCCTCCCGGAGCGACTAAAAACAGGACGTTCAGTTCAGTTCCCTGGGATGGCGTGGCCGGTGGCCTTGATGGAACTGGAAGGTCGGGAGTGACACGCAGGTTCTGACGGAGGATGAAGAAATGGTAGGGATATAGCAGGGATATCTGCAGAGTAAAATGCCCATAAAATACCATCTTGGAGAATCCCAATCCTATCTGAGTTGCCTACTGAAAAACAGGAGATTTACCAACAAATTGGGGGTATAATGGCAAATATATGATATGTTTTGTGGGATTCTGCTCTTCGGCATCTTCTTTGGCGTTCCTATGCTGCATAATTTTTCTGCAAACGAACACATAGATGAAATAAGGTTTTGCCATGTTTTTCACACAATGAAAATTTCGGTCATATATACCATGTAAAATAGGAACCGAAGCAGCAAGAATGGTGGATTAATGAATGGGTTTGACTAAAAGTGGTGTATTCCCCAAACTGGTTGTTGATTTTGGGGAAACTTATCCATTGCAATTGGCCTTGCCCCATTTTCAGACAAACCCAAAACGGATCCAAACGGAGTTTACAGCAGTTTCGACGGCGCATTTCTCAATGTGTTCTTTCAAAGACATGGATTTGACAATTAACTAAGGGATACCAATGGGAATTGAGCAAGACAAATTTAAATTTGACAAAAAATTGACAAATAGCCAACATAACACTTGGAGATTGAACCAATAATAAATTCACGAGCAACAGTTAATGCAACTAACAATAATAATATGTGTATTACCCTCCAGTAAACTACATTAGCTATGTAAAATGGCCCATCTACACATCATTTACCTGTTGAAAATGGTGATTTTCCAGTTCCCTATGTTCTTTTATCAGATTGTAAATCAATACACATTGGGAGAACAGCGAAATTTCTGGATCATCAGCCGGATCGGCAACTTGGGAGTTGATCAGCAGTTGCCGTCTTCGTCGTCTTGGGATTTGAACTCCTTAAGCGAATTGGATTTAATAACAACAAAATCCCAAATTCAACAATCCCCACATGTGTTACCTGTGTTTAACATATTTTTTGTGTGATTTAAGGGGCTGTATTCCCCACATTCATAACATAGTTATAAGTTATATCCCATTGATCCAGCGGCCTGGAAGACCATGGCGAAATCGGAGGAGATCATCGTCATGTCCTGACCATGGCATGGCTTTTGGGGATCATTTTGACTGAATGTGGCTTAATATTGGCTAATGATGTTTAAGGGACTATATGGTAATGGATGATATCATCGTTAATCATGGTTAATCATGGGATATCCCTTAATTAGATTTAATTAGTTCATGAATGGTATTCATCCTTAATCACCATTAATCACCCTTAAGCATCATCATCATCATATATGGTTAACCATTATTAATCACCATTATTTTTCCTAATGTGGCTTAATATTGGTTGATGATGCTTAATGGTGATTCATGGATGATCAACGGTGATTAATGTGGCTAAAACAATGCCATTTTTACCACCCATGACTGAGAATAGTAAACATACCACCTATAAAAAATGTGATGACTGGGGGATGGTTTATGATGCTTTTACCCAACAATACCAAATATCAAGCTGTTCTATGTTTTTTAAAGCGAATTCTGGAAATCACACCACTGTGGATGAAAGTCGAAATTACTTGAACGGTTTAAGGGAGAAATTAAATCGGAAAGCATTAACCCCGAGTATAGGGATATCCTGTAAAATGTCCCACCATCGAATTCTGGGTTGAAACATATTGAAACGACCCAGACTTCCCCAAAACTTTCCACGTTGATAGGGCACAAAAAGACACTCTTGCCCAGAAGGAACCATCGATCATCTTTACATGGCTGGCTGGAAAGTGGCCCAGATATATTCGATGATGTTCCCAGCAAAAAAAAAAACATATAGGATTTCCCAGCTAGCCACGTCTGCTTGCCAAAGGCTAAGGCCTTTTGCGTGGCTTTTACATGATTCAACATCAAAAACCAATTCTCTCGGAAAAGGTATTCGCCATGCCGCGTATGCCATGCTTGCGTACCCAACGTGACCAACATCAAACACCAATTCTCTCGGAAAAAAAGGTCGGGTGGTTTCAACCTCTCTATGTACCACTATATAGCCTCCGATAGTCAAACATGGCTAGTTGGACAATCCCCATTTTCCCATTTCAACCTCCATTTCTGGAGGATTTTCCAGCTAGCCATGTTTGATGACATTGATGACACCGTAGGGTAAATGACATTGGCCAGCTGAAATCCTTATCCCGAGCTGGGATTAACACTATTTGAAACCACCAATCATTTTCATATGCGATGTATCTGCTTGTATCCCCATTCTCAGTAATCATGTTGAATCTCTATTATTGGTGGGCAAACTCCCCAAAGTGATGCGCCCCTAGTGATAAGTTGATTTATTCATCTGGCTGCAGTTTATAGTCACCATTAGTCACCAGCTTAAGTAAGGCTTGGTCACCCCAGAAATCCCAAGTGGGTTACAACAACAAAAAAACACTTAGAAGTAGCTAGGGCAAGGAGATTGTGATGAGCCACCGCAGTTATGCTAGGTTAACTATCATAAATCAACGATCACTCACCATTTTTGTTGCTTCGATATGGTTCAATCATTGCAATCCTCCCATTGTTTCTTGGGTTGAGTATGGTTGAGCCATCATGTAGCCAAGTTAGCTAGCCTCCTCGAACACCACCCTTCAAAGCACCGAGGAGCACAGGTGAAACGAAGCAGCCCGGCAGCCTGAGGCGTCTGTTGATAAATTAAGGGAATGAGCAATGATTGATGATGTACTTCTGATAAATTTGATTCAATGATGTAATTAGCAAGTATCACATCTTTGTCATGATGTTTTCTGGTATTTGATGATGCAACAATTGTGATGTATTCTGATGTCATGACATATGTTGTTCGATTGTATTTGATTTCGGAATCCAATGGAATACCCGCTTTTGCGTATTCAATGATCTATCTTGATACATGATGCATCAACATGAAAGCGACGTTGAGCCGTGTTTTTTTTGTATCGAACACATCAGCCTCGCATGGTGAGTAGCTCCAAGTGGTGTCCAAAATGAGAACAAATCCCTGAGCCAAAAAGGCTCCACAGAGTTCCAAGATGTTCCAACCCCGGGGCCCCGGAGCCCTGGACCTCGCCCGCGGCAACTGCTGTGTCTCGGAGCGTCAATTGAAAGTGGCTCGGACCACAGGCAATGCTGTGCAAATCGATGGATGCCTCAGGACTTTGGGCCACAGAAAAACGGCAGATAAAGCGCCCCATCAACGGGATTATGAACTGGCTTATAACCTGGTAAAGGGCCATAACATGCAATAACCGTGTGATGTTAGGATTGAAAGAGGTGGATGGTACTTGTTTTTCTTATTTCGAAGCTCAACATCCCAAAAAACTTTGCTGCCGAAATTCTGTTCACAGCTTGCGGCCTTTGGGAGATGATGCAAGCTGAGCACCATTCCAGTGACGTCAAGATGGTCAGTTTTTTCATCCAGAAGGCATTGAAAAGGTGGATTCCATTGGATTTAAAATAGCACATGAATACATATCTGGGTTGGTGGTTTCAACTGGTTAATATACTGTTAATATATGTATTGTTATTAAATGGTTAATGATTAATGATGGTTAATAATATTTTTTTGGTGGTATACTTACCCCTCTGAAAAATGGTGGAGTTCGTCAGTTGGGATGATGACATTTTTTTTTCCAGCGCACATCAGCGCGGGTGACTCGGCTCAGCAGGTGTGAGCCACGCAGCTACGGCGAGGCGTGAAACGAAAGCGGGAGGCGGCTTGCACCATCCATCGGAACCTCGTCAAGGAGGCGGGCGGGCCATGCCTGGTGCGCTTGCGTGGGGGAGCGGTGGGGAGATCCACTCAACCCCGAGTGCTGTGGCGCACACAGCCTTTTGGAGGGCAATA
>Ga0126342_10011524_pt1 | contig 15795 bp, 19 predicted proteins | sample Cyp1metagenome_FD_92528 | JGI IMG/M metagenome (GOLD analysis project Ga0126342, IMG submission 92528) | Coral microbial communities from Lord Howe Island, Old Settlement Bay, Australia - Cyphastrea 1 metagenome | ecosystem: Host-associated > Invertebrates > Cnidaria > Coral ... | reverse complement strand
TTGCTATGGCTCTTGTCGGGTGATTTTAACATAAAATTTATGTTAAAAATTGGAAATTATTTTTAAAAAAATATTTTGGAACCAACCCCCACCTCAAAATAATTTCCTAAGGTAGGACGCATGTTATATATATAACAATGTATAATATATATATATATAACAATGTAATACAATGTATATAATTAACATATTATATATATTTATATATAAAAGATGGATAGATGATGATAGTATATACAGTTGTTGTAATAATATTACTGTGTATCATAAGAATCACTTCGAAATCCTCGCCCCAGTGCCTTGGCTTCCTCCAGATCCTTGCTCTGATACCCGAGACGAGCCTCAGTGCACAGTAGGGAAGGGATGGGACCGGGGGAATGATCCATAACAACTAGACTATTAACCAGTTGTTAACACCTATGAACAATCATCCCATTCCCATCCATTCATATCCATTCCCCATCCCCTACTGAGCACAAGTAAAATGAGAGGTGTGTTTCTTCCACTACAGCAGTGACACTTAGGAAAGCCGCAGCATCTTCAGCTGCCTCGAGAGCCTCCTTCTCTTTCTCAAGTCGGGATTTCTCCTCAAGGATCCGAGCCAGGCTCTCCTGCACAGGGGATCGCCATGAGCGAATTCAATGCGCCCCCCACTGCCCCTTCCTACGTGATTCCATGTGATTCCCACAGTCTGGGAAGGTCTTATGCAAGGATCAAAGAGAATCAACAAGGATCAACACACACCCCAAGCTTGGAATGGCTGAAATGGCCCACCTTGGTATGCGTGATGGTTTCCTGGTTATCCTCCAGCTCTGCCTGATCTCGTGTATTTTGCAGCCACAGTGAAGCGACTTCAGCACAACAACATCGAAAGTTCTTGGTGCCAGAGACTAGAGTTGAGTAGAGCAGCATAAGCTGGTGCTTTGTAGAAAAGACATGAAAAGACAACGTTCAAGGAGAAGGGACGACAAGCACTCATATCATGAAGCTGTTCGGATCAAAGGGGCAAAAACAAATATTCCCAAACCCTTGAAACATCTTGAAACTGCAGGAGCCAGTTTTCGCGATAGTATCATGGCATATCATTGCTAATTACTTGGGATGACCATGATCAATCTGTGCAGAATGCTGCACTAATCCACGAGAATCCAGGCAAATCATCGAACGATGCCTCCATGTTCCGCTGGATCCTGTCTGCTTGCTGCCTGCATTTGACATTGAAACGACCGCATACTTTGACAAATCCATGGAATTAAGATGAATCAACTTATCAACTCGATAACATGAGCATAGACTACCTGTACCTCATCCTGACTTGCCAAAGTTGAAGGAACACATAGGAACACAAATTTGGGCGTCTTGCGCCAACTTCCTGGCTCGCCGTTTCTCAAATGTGTCGACTGATTACCGAACATTCCATAAGCAGCACTATTCGAGCTGCGGAAAATATGGCTGGTACTTTACTTAATCAACGGGATGTTCCTACATCATGTTCCATTCCCGGACCTCATTTTGCCTACCCCATTCTCGAGGCCTCGTTTTGCAATCTTTTTTTTGTATTTTCAGCAGCCGGGGTACACCCCAAGCTAGCCACTTCCCCCAATAAAAATCGCCACTCACTTTCGACTCAGTGCAGATTCCGACATCTTCGGGTGAACTTTGCACAACGAAGACTGGTCCCTGGTCGAGCACCGAGCTCGCAGAAACTTGGCATTGCCAAAGCTCTAATGACTCAAATGCGGTCAAGCTGAGATCAGCAGAGATTGACAGAGATTGGATCTGTTCGAGATTGCTGCCATCATCTGCCATCTAATGTCCATCTAAAGGAGAAATGCGATGATCCCATGATTATCCATCAAGAATTGGAGTTGATCCCACTGATCCCAATCTTCCCTGTCAACCGCAAGAACGAAGCGGCTTGAACAGCCGAAACGCGGAAGCAATCTGAAGCAAAGCATTGGCTTCTCAACTGCTCCTCACGCTTTTTGGCCAATTTTGTAGGGACTTCGGCCCTCTCAGGGCAAAATCAGGTCCTGAGCAAGGGTGTAGTGTAAAGTCATGGAAAGTCCAGGACACAAACAGCTAGGTCATGAAGATTATCCTCTGGTAAGTACTGAAGTGGCCAAGACTACCCATTTTCAGGGTGGTTTTCTGAGTCCAATTGCTTGATCCGCCTGCAGTCGTCTCTGGCAGTCAGCATTGGACGCGCAACACACTTCCTTTTTCCTTAGACGAAATCTGCAGCGACAACTCCGGAAACGGAGAAAACTAGATTGAAAAAATGCGAACATGCATTACATACATGAGCAAGTGTCGAACCTTCATGGACAAAAATGCTTGATCTGTCAACTTTGTGAGTTCCAATTCATCTCCTGGCTTGGGCTTCCCCCTTTCAGTGTACACTTCGAGGTTCTGTGGATGATTCACTGTCACTGGGTCTCTGGCTTGGGGGACCAGTTAGAAGGCTGATCCTGCAATGATTTGACGTGCCGACAGCGGAGTCATGGAATGTCCACATCCTGGAACTACCCGCGAAGCTTCTCATGCGAATGTTCAATGCCCCATCGCAGAACAAAAGTATCACCCAAGATCACCCAAGCAACAAATCCATCATTTGTGTTCCCCTCCTTTGAGCAGTCGAAGAAGTTATCAGCCTCTGATGGCTCTGGAATGTCCACTTCATCATCTTTGCAGCCAATTCCTCAGGGAAAAAAATCACTTAACACTGACCGAAACATACCGAAACCAGTAACGTTGCAACATGTTGCAACTGGGTGCCCCGGCCAACCGTTTTGCAGCAAGCCACTTTCTGTTCCTCTGCCCAGGCAAATTGCCAGTTATCCACCTCTACCTGGCGCAAAAAGCGCTGTAACCCTGTCGTGGTTGAGAATGGTTGAGAATGGGATTCCAAATGATTCCCTGGGTCATGCATTCTGAGAATATCTAATATCAGTTAATATCAGTTAATATCAATCTATATATTGGGTACCATCTAGGGTTTTGTTGACTATACTTAAGTGCGGGTCAAGTCACGGTACAATCGAATTCTGCATAGCCACCTGCGTGCGGTCGGTGGACATACTTTGGCCCTGCCTTCACTTTGTGCAGCTGGATAAACTGTGAAATGAAACCAGATAATCGTGATAAATCAACACCACAGCAACTCTGTCACATCTAACTCCTGAGCAACGCGAAGTGTTGACCCTTGAATTGTGCCCATGTACGTAACATACCTATATGTCAATGTACACTATTGTACACTTATGTACACAATTGTACACATATCTCACATCTTCCTTTATTTGCAAACATCATATGCTCGTGGATCTTGCCGGCAAGTTCTCCACCTTGCTCCTGCTCTCTGGGCTTTTCGAGCGGCTCCCCACCCCTTCCTGGAGTGGTTGGTTCCAGATGCAAAGTGCTCTGGTTTGACGATAGAAGTCAATCCCGTCCTGACATCTGCGAACCCCTGGAGAACTTCACTGAGTCATCTTCCACCTGCAGACGGTCAAAGTATATCAGAGTCAAAGTATGGAGATCTGCAGAAAGGACAAAGTGATAATGGTTCACTCCAGTTCACTCCAGTTCACCCACTGGAAAAAGAAGCACAACATGCCCAAACTGCTTCGAAGCTGCAAAGGGCCTCCCCGCAACCAATCACCTTGTGAATACAGCACCTTGGACTTGACTGGCATTCCATCAGAGCTCAGAACAGTCCAAAAATGTGCAGTCTTAGAATGCAAATCATGATCAGAAGCGTTCCCTCCACAACACACAGCAACCCCAAAACCTACTATACAAACAAAGAAGGTATCATTGGACTTCCGCACGCTCAAAAGCTATTGTACATTGACCATCATTGACCTATGATCTGCCAGTTTTCCTCCGCGCAAGCACGAGATGGGCAAACGGCCACACCCTTTCCAAGACCTGACCTTGGACGGGAATGGGCGGCCGACTTGGTTGGCTTATCTTGGCTCGACCAACCTCAAAGGAGCTAACCTTTGATGCCGGCAAAGAAACAGTGGAAGACGTGTTTTTGATGCTTTCTTGCATTTGCCAATTGACGTATATATAGGTAAACTTGAGACTAATACCTGACTCATCACCAGAAACTTGATCGATAATCTGAGGTATAGCCAGAGCTACTGAGCTGTGCCTCTGGTAGGGACGATGATTCCCCAAATTGTGGCATGACTTCCTTTGGAAGTATGCACAGCTGGGGTTAAGAAAATATGGTCAGCCTTTTTACACTGGAGCATCCTCGAGCTGCAAAAAGCTGCTGCCATTAACAAAGCCGCTTCGGAAAAGTAGTCACATTGTTTCATGCCATGAACGGAAAAGACACAAAGATTTGATAGCTGGCATGAAAAGCTGCTTGTAGTAATTATGTCACCTCTCACCTTTTTCAAATGTTAATGTTTTAACAAACTCGCGGCTCAACTACTCTGTACCTTGGGAACCAAATCCCCCATTCAACGTGGTCAGCCTTTAGGTTCAGGTTGTCTCGACGACACTCAGGACTTATGAGTGCACCGAGAAAACCTGCCAGCCAGGCCCGCAAAACCGATTCCAGTTGCACGAATTACTGGTGAGTTTCCCAAAAATTCGGGCACAACGACTGGACTTTGGCAGCAACAACCGCAATAACTTCCATCGCGTTCTCCATTCGCGATGGACTTCGCCCGATTTCGAAAACTCAGTGCTGATCACTCGTTCTGCGCAGTGGCGAAAGCGCCAGATTTCTGAACGCTTCACCGTTTCACCAGCTGAAGCATGGCATAGATCTGGAAAGAATTTGGAAGTTTCGGTACTCAGTGGTTCAATGGGCCAGCTGAGAAGCTACTGAAGTTGTCACTCGAAAAGTTTGCCGACTAAGCTCCGGCTCCGATCACATATCAATACGTTCCATACACTCAGCAGGTACATTGAAATGTTCCCATTCAATGAGCTCAATATGCTCAATGATTACACAGCTTCATGAAAGCGGCTGCTTCCAGCCACATCACAAAGTTGACAGAAACTCCTTCGATTCTAAACTAAAGCAACTCATTCCATGGCTGTCTTGGACTCCTTTCGGTGGGAGAACCATCACTAAAACTCAGCGGTCAAAGCCAATTTTCTCCCGTAATTTCGCAAAGTTCATGTCCAGCAGCTGCTTCATCAAAAGCAGGAACCTTGCAAAACAAAAATCACCGGACAGGACGATGTGACACGATGGCAGTGTACTTACTGCATCTTACTGCCATGTGCCGATTCTGTTTTTCCAAGTCCAAGGAGCTCAGGAAAGTCCGCTTCATCAGTATTGCCTCGTCCATTCTGGACCTTTTTCCTGTCAGTAGTGCTTCAAATGTCCAGCCATCATGTTTAGCCTTTGAGAGGTTTGATAATTCTTTGATAAGTCCAGCCTGGTCTGGATGTCAAAAATGCGCTTCAGCTGGTGGGTGAGGTTATCACCCAAAGGTGTGATCCTGGGCCACAATTTGAGAGAGACTCTGAACATGTGGTACCGCGAATTCCGGTGTTTTGTAATCATTAAAGGCAGACTATACCACCGTACACCCCATCTTCAGCCAAACCATGCCAAACCCATGTCATACGCATGGTTCTTTGGATATCCATGGATATCCTATGAATTTCCTATTAAATCCCATGAAATCCCATTCTTGCTGATGATTAGTCCCCCATGTTCGAAACATCTACCTGCCACTGCCACCCAGCTTCGCATGGATCATGCTGCGGCAGGATTCAAAGGTTACAACCTGATGTTGGAACCAGTCACGTCTGTAGAATTCTGTGGATATGGGTGTCTGAAAATGAGCTATACCCCCAGTCATGGCCATTCTAATGTGAAAATATGGGAAGATGCTGGTGATAAACCTTCGAATCTGGAAGTATCTTATTTTAGACCCTTATTCACACACCAATTTTTGTAGACACAGTTCATCAAGCCTCTGGTGCCACAAATACAGTCTATCAGCTTTCAAGTGGTTGCATGTGCTTGCTGCATCTATTACTTTGAGGGTTTGTGCTTGATTCTGGTACAGTAGTTCCTTTCCTGAACTGGAAGTTGCTTGTGCGGTTGCCAGCTTCTTGGACGGCTTCGTTCTGACATATGTTTGCCTATATATCCACATGTAAATGGGAATTATTCACCCCATTTGCTGAGCTCAGCCACGCCATAACCTTCGTCCATTTCCAAGAAAAGCTCCCGGAAGTCTTGCACTTCTGAGCTGTTAAAACCTCTGGAAGTTCCAAGCACGGAAACCAAGGCTGAGCAATTGCAAATGAGGCTGCGCAATTGTATCTACATTTTGCATTTCTTTGCTACTCGCCGCCTGTGTTCTTGATACAGGTAGCCTCTGTTTGAGCCCGTTCTTTGTCCTGGCAGAACAAAATGATGCGAAAAGTCTGAGGACCGGCAGCCAACTGAACACTGGGAATGCTCACAGTCGCTCAATGGCAATAGTACCTATCTATGCTTTGCGTATGCTCGACTTTGCCGCAGCGTTCATCTACATCGCATCTCATTTCATCGTGAGATCAAGTCCTGAAAGTCTGAGATCAGGCGCATGAGCTTCAAGAAATCTTTGAAACGGAGGCAGCCCTTGAACTCCTGGCAAGCCTCCAAATGAATCCAATGGCCAAAGTCAACAAAGCAGCAATTCAAATCCATGCGCTTCTGGCAGCCATGGTAGCCCATCCTTGGCTAAATCAACCCGTCATGGCCCGCCACAGCATTTGTCATTATACTCAGGCTGTAGAAACTGGAAAACAGAGCCACTATGAGCAATTTGTCTGCTTTCATCCGAGCTCATCGCTCCAAGTCCTCCGATTTTAGATATTTTATGATATGGGTATGGATCAATACCTATTAATACCATTTTTAGGGGAATGAACATCCATTTACCAGCTATTTTGATGTTCACCAGGGGTACAAGGTTTTGACACACTGCCATATTTTAGATCACTATGATCACTAGATGTCGCCACAGGAACCCTGCCTGCATCATATCTTGGAGCTGCGGCCGCAAGGACTTCTCTCGCGCCAACGAGGGGCAAACCGTCTCCACCAAGCGAACCAAGTCCTGGACGTCCAAGGAAACACTGGCAATGCTAGTGGAATGCTATTGGAATATGATGGAATATGATGGAATATGATGGAATATGATGGAATATGATGGATTGAATGTGAATACTATGATTGAATGCAAACTCTGAGAATAAATCCAAAGAATATCCCCAACAGCAACATCTATACATGAAAAAATCAACACATGTTTGTCGGAATGATGTTTGAGAGCTGTTTGAGATAAACCGAGAAAAAACCTTGATTGACCATCTGTCGGGAACAACAAAAACTTTGCTTGGACACCTGTGCCTGGACACCTTGCTTGCAGTGCGGTTTTGGCTGCTCCCAAGCTTACGCTGTTGGGGAAAAAGAGTTGAAGAGATGTTCAAAGCATGGAATGGTGAAGCAGTATGACGTTTCACGTTTCTTCATCAAAATGCGCGGATTGAGATATCTTTAGACACAATTCAAAACACCGTCCCCTGCCCCAGTGAAGCGACGCAAAATGTCTGCTGCCGTAAGTTCCCTTCCTACACAGCAAGAGATTGCTCCTTGTTGGCTATCTTTCCAATCTTCCTTGAGTCGTATCCTTAGTTTGATTCGTTGCCTGCTGATTATGATGGAGATGCGCCAGAAGTACATCACGTCTGGGTGACCGAAAATCTAGAGTTTCAGCAATTCTGCAAAGTTGCACTCAAAAAAGTCTTGTATTCAAGAGTCTGTCGAACATCACCTGCAACTCCTTCAGTTCTTCAGTGCTGAAGCCTCCGTTCTGCCGGTAGATCTCTCGCATCTCCTCAAAACTGCAGCTCTCAGCGATGCGGGGGGAACCGGGAACTGATTGCAAAATCTCATGCTTTGGTTATGCAGAACATGGAAGCAGCATTTCTTTTGTCCAACTTTCAGGCACAAGGATATGGAATCGGTGGTTCTTACTTCATGTTGGCTTTATTTGGCCTTTTGGAACAAAACAACCATATAAGATACTATAATTAAACCAAAAAAAATGCTTTCGCAATACACGGTGAAAACAAACAAATCTCTGGCTGGCCTGCGAAAGGTTACTGCAGGCACGAGTGAAGGCCTCCTCAGTAATGTGTATCTCTGCCTGAGCCACTGGTGAAGTCAGCAGTGATGACTGTGGCTAAAAACAGTTGTTTTCCCACTGAGGGATGGTCATATCCATTCATGGGGGGCTTTATATGTGTATAATTATAATTGATTATAACTAATTACATATTTATATATATATATACATTTGTTTATTTATTTATCTATCTATTCATTTATTTATACATTATACATCATTTCCCCATTGTAAGGATTTCCGATTTGATGGACCATTGTAGAAACGTCTTAAATCCCCTCATAGCATTGAACTTGCCAGCCTCATCAACACTCTCGTCAAACACCAGGTGCTGCCTCAAAGGCTCTGCGTGCGACTTGTTGAATCAGAGCAGGGACCATACACGTACAATTTTCAATACATATATGGGGGTTTCCATAAATGGGGGTACCCAAAATGGATGCTTTACAATGGAAAATCCTATTTAAATGGAGGATTTGGGGGTACCCCTATTTTAGGAAACCTCCATATGTACTTATCAGAATTCATTTGGATACCATCCCAGTAGCCAGTCGTTCTGAGTTGGAAAACACTTTTGCATTTCAGGCACAGATTGCAAGAGCCTCGTTACTGAGATCTGCCGGAATAGATTCCATATGCAAACATTTGGTTTCTCATCAAGAACTATTTGGTTTCCGAGAAAATGTATAGTTATACTACATACTATAATGACTATTTGGCTTATAATAGGTGTATTCTTATAATAATGAACAGTTTAGTTTTTAAATGTATAACTATTTGGTTTCAGAAAATGCCAAGAGATTAGCTCTGAAAAGGGCCAAAGAAACCATTCCAGCAGCCCGTGGGCTCCGCACCTCTGCAACTGAGAGCCCATTTTCCGTGCGATCTCCTGGGCTGTAGTGACGCTGATGCTCTCAGCCTGCAGCGCACAAATGGCATCAGTACAGTAGCGGCCAGAGGTTATGGGGCCATGATGAATTGGAATGTATTCCTATGATAAATTCCAACATTCCTCTCTCTCTCTCTCTTTATATATACATATATATATATATATAATTATGTTAAATTGTAAAAAATAAATAAGCCCAAAGAGTATCCCCAACAGCCAGTAGCAAAAACAGTTGCCAAACACGCAATGAGTGAAGTATGTTTATTGCCCCGCCCTTCTTGCTCTAGAGGTCGGGCGTGCAAGGCGCAATCACAGCACAAACGCTTTATGAAAAAACGTTTTTTCCAAAAAGCGTTGCAATACTGTGGCCAATATTCCCAAAGCTCGTGCGAAGGGTTTTTCCCAAAGAACTGCTGTCCGCCTCACTCTTCACTTCATCTACCTAACATACATCATCCACATCTCTTATGTCCTTTACATCACCTACATCTTCTATACCATTTTCTACACCATCTTCTCTAGATCTACATCTACATCTACACCACCACCATCATCATCATCATCATCATCATCATCACCTACATCTGTCTCACCTACATTATCTACACCACCTACACATTTTTCCATCAACCTCATCTATAAGACATGCTCCTACATCATCATCTACATCACTACATCCTCTACATCACCCACATCACCTAAATCTTCTGCACCATCTTCCCTACATCATCATCATCATCATCATCAACACCATCATCATCATCATCACCACCATCATCATCATCCATCACCTACACCATGTACATCACCTACACAATCTTTTCCATCAACTTCATCTACATTCGATTGATTTCAATTTACTTTCAATTGATTTCAATTTACTTTCAACTGATTTCAATTGATTTCAATTTACTTTCAGCAAGCTCATCTTCAGCACCTATTTCTTCGAGCTCAGCTGCACCTACCTCATCAACATCAGCTGCACCTGCCTGAAGCTCCACTGAGACTGAGTGATTTGCAACCTTGCACTGAGCAAGGCTCAGTGCTTTTCACCTTTGGTCTGAGATCAAAAAAAAGAGCATCAGCTTGCATGTGCTGCATGTGGTGGAATTTGAAAAAATGTTTGGGTGCTGTTTTGTAACTAGTTGGGTTTTAATAAGGCATTTTGAGAATTCAAAAAGAATGGAGCTAAGAAAGTAAACAATATTATTAGCAAAGGAAAGGAAAAGGACAGGAGAGAATGATTTTGGAAAATGTTTACTTCCAAAAAAAAAAACTGGACACAATAGAGGACCACCACAACAAACACACTATTGAGGATCAGGGTTGACTCCCTTGAAAAATTGTTTGAGTATGTTTGAGTGCTGTTTTTTAATTGGGTTTTAATAAGGCATCCTATATTTTGGGAAATTGTGCATTTCTGAGAATTTCAAAAGAATGGAGCTAAGAGAAAAAAAGAGAAAAGTATCAGCAAAGGAAAGGAAAAGGAAAGGAGAGAATGATTTTGGAAAATAAACTGAAACAATTGAAATAAACACTTCTCCAAACAACATTTGGACACAATAGAGGACCACCACAACAAACATAAAAAAATGAAATAAATTAAACAACAAATTAAAAAAAATAATTTAAAACATTTTTTTGACACAAAACCGACCCACCCAATCAATTTCCCTGGGTCACAATAATTAAAAAAAAAACAAAAGCGACCCACCACACTAATCAGGATACAACATGATAATACATGATACAACATTATACATGAAAGGTAGTATAATCCTCTATAATCAACCAATAGGCACATGAGGGCGTACGACTGAGGTATCCCGACATCATGCCAGAAATACCAGCAGAAAGGAGATGGAGAAAGCGAAGGAGGATGGCCTTGGCATTCTCCCGGAAGGCCTGTCTGTAGACATTGGATTCCTTGGATCTGCAACTGCCAAGTTTTTTCAATGGGAAAAGGCAGGAAAAAGTCGCCAGAAAGCCGTGTTTTCCAGCATTACCTTTCAATTCTAGGTGTTGCTGACGATGATGTCAATTTCATGATCGGAAGCCCAACCCCCAAATTGGCTGAGAGCTCCCGAGTGGAATCTCATAATATTAGCACTGAGTACATGATATGGCCAAATTCCCTACCTCAGGAATCAATGCAGCGACCAGAAGTTTTGAACACAGACCGCAAAATGTAGCCTAGCTGCACGTTCTTCCAGCATGCGAATCATCTTTCGGAACTCTGAAATACTCAGGGTACCTGAAGCTCACTGACAGTCTCAAAAGGGCGCTGCAAACTTTCAGATCGTTCAGAATTCCCAACGACAAAGGTTGATAAGTATGACCGCCCGAGTGCAATTGCAGAAAAACGAATAGCTCTATATGTCTCTATATACTGATTAGACATCACATGACGTCACTAAACTACAGTATAGCACCAAAAAGGGAAACCGACTACGGGCCTGTGTCATCCACGTCCACTCTGCCAATGACGCTCTGCACCACCTGGCGAAAAAGCAATGGCTGAAACGAACTTGGGAGCTCTGATGAGCTCCAGTGTCAGCTCCATGGTTTGCTGGAAAATCATGGAAAATCCACCTTTTCATGCGACGATCTTCCCATTAAAACCTCCATTTAGTTTGGGAGTTTTCCAGCTACTTGTAGCCATGTTTCATATGTGTGATTACCCGGAGGTCAAGACGCCAATTGCACTGCATCATGATCATGGATAAACATGGATAAACCACAATGATTCACCGATTCAAGAACCTGAAATCAGGCTATTTGGGGATGATTCCCCTTATTAAATAACCATTATATATAATATATATATATATAACTTAACCATCACTGGATTCTATGGAGCGTACTTTCTGTCTATACATCTTCGACTTCAGACGTCGACGTATGTCGACCTCGAAGGTGATCTTGAAGCCCAGGCTGCGCAAGGCTTTTGGGACTTCAATGCTTTCCATTTCTCCAATTTCTCCAGTTTCCTGCGAAGCCACGGATGGCCACGATGGCTGGCCTCTTTGGGATGTAACGCATATGTAACCCTTATAGCACAGGTGTAGTAGATACATTGCTTTGAGGATGGGATATCTTCTATGTCATGTCAGAAACGTTCCTTTGTTACTGTTACATGATATTCTATGGGATTTTGCTACCATTCCAGATCGTTCCAGCACTGCTGAATATTGGGCCTGATTTGTGCTATATCTGACTTCGTTGTAACACACCCTCCACTGCCCCAACATCCAACCAGCGCGACCCTGCCTTGTCACAGTCACAGTGCTCCTTAAAGATTTCATGGAACTTTTCGCACTGCGCCATTGTAAAACCATCATACCTGACAAGTCATGGAGTGGTGCTCCCAATGGATCCAATGGGAATTCACAAAATCATCACTTTGTTTACTGGAATTGCCATATTTTGTGGCTACTCCCATTTTTGGACACAACCAAAGACAGTAATTGCATGTAATTAGTTGTATCTCTAAAATCTACCCACTAGATCCCCAAAAAAAGGTGGTGAATGAGTCTGGAGCCTTGCCTTCGATAGACCGTCAGCACCTGCCAAACCTCATTCGGACGGCCCAACGTGCGCGATCAGTAGTGTATCCCTGACCTGTGTATACATAAATATAATAATGTAATACACATATCAACGCAAATGATGTCATGATGTATTGATGTCATATGATGTATTGAGTATTGATGTATTGCATGCATGGATGGATGGATTGATATATGTATGTAGGGATGCAGGTATATATATATGCATTTAATATAATCTAAAATAATATTGAATTAGAATTACATAGAGAGAGAGAGAGAGGGCGATAGACTTATTGCCAAGGAATTCATATCATGTACATCAAGAATCGAAAATCCACGCAATCATCCCACGCCTGACCAAGTTCAAGCTCTTGTTCCTCCTCCAACCCAGCTCTCCGCTGAGCCTGCAAGTGGCAGGAGTGGTCTGGGTTTGCCCCAAAAATGCTGGCAATTTCTCGTTTTCATTGGGAAACTGATTGTAAAAGCACGATATTCTGAGGTCCTGTATTTTCAGACAACTCCATTTTCTAAAGAAAAACAATTGCGTTATTGCTCTGTGCCCGTGGCAAATGCCTCCAGGATAACGTGGACATCCCAGGGATCATATCCCAAACCTCAGCGACTGGGAGAGGTTCCAGTTTTCACCAGCACCATTCTCCAAAATGTCAGGATGGTTTCCCAAAGACGGCAGAAATCTGCAAAAGGCCATAGAAAGCCTCTGAGTTAAAGACCTTTTAGCAAGTCCGGCATCTCTGACTTGGAGATCAGCCCGTTCCCATCTGCATCTGCATCCGCCATGGCTTTCCTTAGGGGACCCTGATCATGTCTTGGGCTTTGATGCCACTGAAACTGCATATATCTGGGTAAATTACCATATTTCACTAACCTGAATCTTGCGGGCCATTTGGGGGTGATACTTCTTAAACAAACCATGATTTCCAGGGTTCGGTCGCAGTGAGGTCGTGATGATCCCTGAAGTTAGGAAGCCAACTACCAACCAGACAGTCCCGGCCCCGAATTGAAGGGAAAACTTACCGTACATGGTCCTTTAAATCAATCCACCTCAATTACCCTCTGGTAATTCAACATAGCCATGGAAAATGAAATAGTTGTAGATTATTGACCTTTATTTCCATGGGCCCATTTGCCATGGCAAACTGTTTTACTAGAGGGTATCTGCGGGTATCTCACTAATTCTCAGTTACAACATGTTACAACCAAGAATTCCATTCTATTCCCATAGTGTCGATGGTTAAACCATGTTCAACCCTTGTTTCATGGTGAGTCCTCTCATTAAAAAGCCCAGTTATGTCCATCTGTGATCCAAGGAACTTCACCGCCTTAAGTTCCACCTCCCTCACCTTTCGCATGCAAAGAATGAACTCCCGCAAGTCCAGTGAGCCGCTCTGGTCAACATCCACCTCCGGCCACACAAGGGTCACGACAAGGTCACCGTGGCTAAAAATCCCCCATCAATTCGATATTACACAACCAACCAATGAAATAACGGGGGATACAATGGGGGTATGAGAGGAATATGAGGAATATAAGTGGATGTAACGATATATTACTGTATATTTCATCATATATCCAACAACATGCGAGAGGTTGTCCAAAAATGAGGGGGGGGGTCCACATGTTTTTCTTTGAATTGGGAAGATGATGAACCATCAATAGGATTTTGGGATCCCAATTTTCAGACATAGCCCCGTTCCTCTTCAACGGATCCTCCATTCTGTTTGCATGCTCTTGCCACATCTTGCAATATGATCTTTGCTTTATTTATATTAAAACAAAACAAGAGTTTTTTGAGACTTCCAAATCTCTGACTTTTCGATGGCCTCCTTTAGAACAGCCTTCATACGATCACGCGACCAGGCGAAGCCCAACCAGTTCAAAATAGAGGCCAATTCAGCAGCATCCTGTGGCATCAAAGAGTGGCATGTTCACATAGACAGAGTCGCAATGAACAGGGAAACCACACCATCTCTCCATTTGTAGAATTTTGTATCTGTACTGTGTCATCATTTCTTCATTGATTTCAGATCATCTGGCACTTTTCACTGCATGAGGTCGCGACACACTCGTTGGAGTTGTCACGGTCAAAGCGCTGAAAAACCGCAATGAATTCCTGCCGGTGATACGCAACACACCGTGCTGCTTCTGTTGAAATCTCTTACACAACATGCATGCAGCACACTTGAGGCCCAGGGGTAAGGGATGGGGGATCCACGGCCAAACTGCTTGTGATTCCAGCCCCCCCAATACCTTGCTAAAGCAAAAGGGACTTCAGCTAGCAGAAGCGTTCGTGATGCTGCAGCAATAGCAACTGAAAGTGAGTTTCGCTCCTCATACTCGCTCTTGCTGAAACCCTCCCGCATCTGAATCCTCAGATGAAAAGAACAGGGCCATTGGTCTGAACTGAAAATGTGGAGGGTCGTGCAACTAAAGCGCAACCTCCAAAAACTTAAACTTCCAGTGGCGAAACTACATTTCCAAAGCATGAGGCCCTACCAAGTCCAATTCATTTTGGTAGTGAGATAGACCATGTAGTGATATCAACTGACGGATTTAATACATATTTGATATTGTTTCACGTGCCTCTGAAATTGTATGTGTTGATACTCAATATCCTATGGGTAATTTGTTGAATAACTTTTAAAAATGGCCCATAGAAATAGTTGATTTATGTTGATTTACCTATTCAAGATGGTGATTTTCCAGTTCGCTATCTGTAGGTTTACCAGCTGGTAGAAATACTGTGGATGGTTGCGAAATCCGATAAACCATCAAACGGATGGTTGAAACACTATATTTCTTCCACTATAAATAGTGAAACTGGTTGAAATACAGTTGATGGGTGAAACACTAACAAATATAAAAAATAGTGGGATGTTTACCACCCATCAACTGGTGCAGACCCCTCCAAGCGTCAGTTGCATGATGGACTTGAACTCGTCCAGGTTCAGAGTACCCAGACCGCTGGTGTCCACCTCATCGATGACCTGATCAAATTAAAAAACATATCCAAACATACTTGGATAATGTTGGATAGCTTGGATTAATTTAGATTATACCCTAACGCTCCCGATGGAGCATGGGGCGTCATAGTCACCGGGGCGTCGTAGGAAACATATATCATTGATGGACAACCCTGCAGGGGTCAGTACACCCCATGATACTCCGACCCTTCATA
>Ga0126342_10011523_pt1 | contig 15795 bp, 26 predicted proteins | sample Cyp1metagenome_FD_92528 | JGI IMG/M metagenome (GOLD analysis project Ga0126342, IMG submission 92528) | Coral microbial communities from Lord Howe Island, Old Settlement Bay, Australia - Cyphastrea 1 metagenome | ecosystem: Host-associated > Invertebrates > Cnidaria > Coral ... | reverse complement strand
TAATCTAGTAAGTGTTTATACGCACTCTGTAATCACCATTAAACGTAATTAGTTTACTTATACGCAATTAGTGACGCATTAGACGCTATTAATGCCATTTAAACGCAATTAATACATATACTTGTCCAAAATCACGTTGGAAAACCGTTCCGCCGTTCCGCCAGTGGCAACATCCGGGCCCTTGAGATACCGAACTTCAGGGCAGCCAACTGTGGTGCCTCAGGCTTTACGGAGAAAACGATGCAGAAACTCCACCCAGGGCCCCAGGGAGACAGCAAAGCATCTGACTCTGAACAAGTCTTCGGGCGACTCAATTGTTTATCATCAGAATGTTTAAGTATATGTTTATGATCCATACAGAGACCAAAAAATGATCAATCCAGAATGATCAACCATGACAATAAAAATCATTTATGAGTTTTCCAGCTAGAAACCTCCATATCCTTGATGGGGATCTTCCAGAGGGTCCATCAGATCTCGTTCCAGAGGCTCCCAAAGGGTTCCCCGGCCACAGCACGTTGGGCCACAGCCTCAGACTCCACGGCTCGCCTGTGGCTGGTGTTTAAAAATGATCATCGATATGCGTATATATATTATATTATATTATATTATATATATAAGCCAATATGGGAAAAATACAGGTATTGGGCTAATTCTGGTCCAAAACATTTACTAAAACCACTTGGTAAATTTTGCACAACCACCCGGGACCCACTTGGTTTGGTGTGAGCCTCTCCGCTGCGGCCTTCCTTTCCAGTTGCAAGACCTTGCCTCAGCTCTTGACTCATTCCCAAGAGTGAACTCCAATTTGACTGTCAATTCAGGACTAAGAATCCTCCAATTTGAGACTAATCAGGCTAATCACTAATCACCAAGCCGGGAGCATCACCAATTTGAGTTTCGCATCAGATATCAGTCATCACTTCGCCAGATGTTGGCCTCTGGGTCCCATATCTCAGCTGGCAAGGCCGCCCTACCTTGGATCTTGGACTTGGTCCTGGCCAACTGCTCCTTGAAGGCCTGCGACCGCTCAACATCTGCGATCGGTCAACATCTGGTGAATCGGGTCTTCCCACCTTTTCTAAGGTCCTCAGAAGTTCAGGGATTGCTAATTATGATTGCATCTCATATCTGTGTGTATAATTCTTCATTACCACAACATCCAGATTCTTTTGGGAGCCAAGCAAGAGAGTTTTACTTATTGTCGACAAATTTCAGCAGCTGGAAGTTGCTTTAGATACCTCCTGTGATCCTTTGATGAGCTTCACCCTTCTGACTCCCTCACCTCCTCTGCACTAATCAAAGGAATCTCCTCATCTTTCAGCTTCTCGGCCAGCTCCTCCTCCAATAACCTCAATGTACATAGTATGGCTAGAAACGGAAAAACTGCACCTTTGGGACGGCTGATGTGGAGGATGTATAGTTGTGATGCCCAGTTGCAACTTTCCCGTGATAATTGTGGTTGGAAAGCCATTGAATCGTGGATAAACTCCCCTGGCTTCAAGTTTGGGGCAAATCACCAACATCGCGGGTGCCTTTGGTCCAAGGGGCTCCAACCTTTTGGCACCCTCTTCGTGAAGCAGCTCGATTTTTCGGGAATCCTGCCAGATCAGAGGCAGTCTGCATCCAGCATCCACTGAAACCCATCTGCCAGTGCCCCGAAAACATCCCAAAACCTGGCCCCTGGGCCTCCTTCAAATCAGCTTCGTTCTGCTGGGCCTTGGCTTCTGCAGCCTGGCAAGAGGAGGCTACTGCTAAGTTGGGTGGGTCTCAAACTCTCATGTTGGGGTTTACATGGTTTTCTTATGTCTAATCCTAAGGATCCAAGGGATCCTCAACCAATTTTTACTGATGTAAAAGCACAATGTCATGTTGGATCCTTCTTGACCTCAGAAAATCTTTTTGCACAACAGAAAAACCCGCCTCCCGCTGCTGCTGCAACTTGACTGCCCGATCAGCAGCACGTTGCTCCACCTGACATGGAACATACATGGAACATGTGGCTTGCAGAGGCTTCAGTGACTTTCTGTGCAACACATCCAGTGGATTCCAGTGGTGGTTTTGCAGGAAACTTAGGGGAACACCCTCAGCCTTTAGCCCATCCTTTAAAGCTCTGGTGAGACTGGACCAGGACTGGCACCTTACCGACTTAACCCACAGATGGAAGGCTCCAAGCCTGTGCGACGGCTTGGCGGAGTTGCTGCAAGGCACTCTCCACCTGGCAACTGCTCGAAAAAGTTGGAATATCGGTGACTGTCAGCCACCCAAAAACAACAATGGTGCTGGTTTGGCCCCACAATCCCTCAACCTGCTCTGTTGACCCCCACCTCAATGCTGCGCCTCTCAGCCGCGGTGGTCTTCTCCCTCATCTCCGACCTGGGCACCAAGTGGCAGCGGCATCAGACACAAGACTTCCAGCTTGAAATTTGGACCAAATCATCGAAATATTGGCAGCCCCTTCCCCAAACTATCCCAAACCCTAAGTCCTTCAAGCAGTTGCTCACCCCCCAACCCACCAATCACAACCCCACCTCTGCTTCTCAGCCTCCTCTGCCAAGCGCTGTGCCGCCTGCCAGGCACTCTTGGCGCTGCGCTCCATCTCCTGCCGCTGCCGGAACTGCCGCAGCTCGTAGTCGAAGCCCGGATCTTCCTCTTTGATGCTCTCCTGCGAGGCTGATGGATCTGGGGTACACGGGTACACCCACTGCCACTTGATGTCCACTTGATGTCCCATACTTTGTATCTTTAGTCACTTTAGTCAGCAGCATCTCACCAGGGTCCTCCGAACTGATCTCCACCAGCTCCTTGGGCACTGCCGGCACTGGTAGCGCGGAGACGATGGGCTCCAGGGAGCGACTGCGGGGCTTGGCCAACATGGCACGAACATGCGCAGGGATCAGGCTGGAAGGCAAGGAACTCCGGTGCTCCTGGCAGCAGCTCTTGATGGAAATTTTATGAATTATTGATTTTTCGGTGGTCACAGTGGTCACAGTTCGACTTGGAACTTTTAAACTTCATTCCCTTACGAGCCAGCCCATCACCATCCTCAGCTTGTGCTGCAGCTTGCGGCGCCGTGGAACGCGCTCGGCGACGGCTGGCGGGCTCTTTGGGAGGTGTGGCCAGCTGCTTGTCGATCTTGGGTGGTGGCACATCAGGCGCTGGCACCTGCAAAATAGTGCAAGTTGCATCGTTGGAGGTCCGCTTTTAATGGAATGACCCCCACATCACAATGCCCAGCTTGATAAATGATTCCAAATGGAAAGATACCGATCCAAGAAAAAGGTGTGCTCAATCCAGAAAATTATTGACACGGGTAGGTCTCAAAAACACTTCCCTCCCAAAAAGAATGGCATCTGCATCACATCATCAAATTATATGAGTATTCAATCCCATCTGCTGTGGGTCATGTAATCCCCTAAGATCACAACTAGATTCCCCATGAAATCCACATCAAATGCAATCCCAAATCACCCAAATCATAGTAAATCCCTAGCAAGTCCCCATGAAATGATCCTTGTTTCTCCATTTTTTCTGGTCCCCAATGCCACTCCCGACCTCGTTGAATCGCGAGACTGCCGTGGCGGCGGCCACCAAGCCAGTGGGCACGGGACTTTCCTGGCAGGGTATCCTCTGGCTTTGTAGGAACCAAAACAGTGGAAAAAACCCTTAGAGAATCCATGGGAAATCCAGGATTTGGGTGTGTCTGAAACGGGGATCTACCATGATATACCCCCAACTTATGATAATTAAACCGAAGCAATTGATTTTAGGTATGGATGATGCTCCCTTCAAGACATTGAGGCTATGGTGATGACCATCCCTCGCCTCCATTGAACGTCGTGGCGATGTCCGCGGTACCTCCCCGCCGTAGCCATGGTACCCCTTGAGGGATCAACGTTCGTTGCATCCCAGTGATCCCCTGTATGATTGCTGGTGAGTCAAGACCTACCATTTTGGCCATCCCAAAAATCAAAAATCCACTGAGCACAAAGGACTTGTTTCACTTCCTGCTGATGTGAATAGTGAACAGCTAGTGAACAGCTCCACATTTTAAGGTGATCTTTTTGAAGCCATCGCAGCCCTGGCGCACATCAATCTTCGGCACAGGAGATGAACGTAACATGGACATCAACTCAGCACCGCCAGGCTGGAACCCCTATGAAGGGCTAATGCCACGTGGTCCCGGGATTGCCGCCATGGATATGTCGTATCCTGGATATCCTTTACATCTCGTGTTGTCCTTACACTCGAAAACCCTATCTGGATGATTCTTGCTGGTCCATGCTGACTATCAATCCCAGAGAAATAGGATCCAATATGAATTAATTTGGATCAGTATCCCAGATCTTAAATTTTAAATGGAACCAAAGGAACATGTGGCAGGGTGTGAAAACCTTGTACTCCTGGTGAACATCGAAATAGCTGGTAAATGGATGTTCATCCCCCTAAAAATGGTATTAATAGTATAGGTATTGATCCATACCCATGTGAAAACCACCAAATGCCAAGCACATTTCGTTGCCGGGCAGCGCTTCCGGACCTCGCTGGCGTCGCAGGAGCCGATTTCTGGGGGGTCCTTGGGGTCTCCTGCAAGGCCGACCCACCTGGGGTTTCTGTTGGATGGGATCGTGGGGTTCTCCCAACGTTGTGATGGTTGAAAATGGTTTGAAAATGGTTTGAAAGAGACCTATGCATCAAACATCATCAAACAGCAAACAAAACTTGATGATCAATCTGTTCATCATTTGATGCATCATTTGTTCATCAATCTGTTGGAGCTGCTGTAGCTGTATGACAACCTGTGCGCGTCTTGCCCCTCCTTCCCCTTGAGATCATCGTCGACATCTCTAGCTCGGCGCAGCTTTGCCTCCTGCCCAGGTCAGTAAAAGGGTAATGCCGCAATGCCATTAATAGCATTGAGCCCTTTACTGCCCCGTCAAAGGCCTACAAAAGTCATTGAAAAAAGACTCTCGTTGAAATGTATGTATGTCAGATTCAAACAAAGTCGAGAAGGCTACTTGTTTCAGAGTCTTTGTCTGTGTCGACATAACCTGGGGGTGCTAGTCGTGCATTGTGGAAAGCTGTGTGATTAAATGGTTTCCCAAAGTCTTGCTTGGGAACAGTCTTTTGCAACTAATGGAGATGGAGCACAAGGTGGCACGGAGCAAGATTTAAGACCACGAATCAAATCAACCCCAACGCCCACCTCTTGAAACACATCGCAAAGTCAGCAAAGTGAAGCCATTGCAAGCTCAACTTTCAATGTTGACCCAGTTGACCCCTCCAGCTCCTGGCTCTTCTTCTGGTTGCCTCTGGGTGCCACATCCTTTCCAACTTCACCCCGGGGCGTTGGGCTCCGGCCACGTGGCTCAGCAGGCGAAGCTGTGGGAGTTGCAAGGTCCTGGCAAAGCTATAGCGGTTTCCGTGCCAAACAATGGACCGGAAAAGCTTGAATTTCATGAATCAGGAAAAAGAGAAAATCCACTCGCAACACATTCCGAATCCGAAAAAAAGGTAGTTCATCCACACGGTTCAAACCTTTTCCACATGGCCTGTTGGATACTCGATGCGTCTCCACCCCCGCCTCCACAGGTCGAGATCGGCTGCGACGAGTTGACCCCGGGCCACTGGTCTTTTCAACCTGCCACTGGACATGTTCAAGACAGCACCAGCCAAGGATCTTTGACTCAAAGAGCGGATTGCAGGCCTTACCTTCCTTGGTCATGCACTGCTGCGATCAAATATGACCATGGACAATACATAATCAGTCATAATCTGTCATCTGTCAAACGTTGGAAATTCCAAGTCCATGCTAAATGAATAGGCTTCTCTGTCAACAAAGAAAAGCTTTGGGGGTCGACACAACACATGACCCCTGCAACGCGTCAGCCCTGGTGCCTTGTCATCCCGCCCGGTGGATCTTCGCTGGGAGCTGGAGGAGCGACGCTGCTTGGGTGTCTGGCGTTGCCGCCGTGGGATTGCGCAAGTGCTCAAGGGCGATTTCATGTTGGCAAAGCAATAGTGAACCATCCCGTAACCATCCCCAAATTTATCATAAATAGTCATAAATGGTTGGTATAAACCATCAAAACTGAGATGGCTTGTGATTGCTTTACCAACATGAAATGGAACCACTTAAAGCACATCAGTTCAGCCTCTACTTTCAGGCAAGGATTGCAAGGATCAAATTTGTGACCCATAGGATGGTTGATACCACGAAAAAGACCGTGTATCCCCAGCGGGGAAATCTGACCCAGACCCATTTAGACACCTCGGAAGCTTAATTAGCCCGCCGGTGTCGAAAAAAGGGATGGCACCAACCAGGATGATTTCCTGGAGAATGGACCATGAAATGTTCAAAAAATGCTCAGGTCTCACCCTGTCTGGCCAATGCCTCTGCTTTCTTCTGGCTGCGACTGCGCTCACTGCGTTCGGAGCACGGTCGCTCCGCTTTTTCCTGCCAGCTCCAGAACAACATGCAGTGATGTCAACAAGTCAAGGATGCGATTTTCTTCAAACAAAACAATAAATGAGAAGTTGGAATTCACCATCGATTCCATTGATATTGGAACATCTGCCTAATTCTTCAAAATCAACGTTTGGTTTGAAAATGTGGGGATCAACACACCATCTGGCCAAATGCCGCCCTGCAAGCCTTGGCTTTGGCCTTTCGCTGATTGGGCTTTGCCTGGAAACCGGAAAATCCGAAAAAAAATCTGCGAAAGTTGCCTTCAAACTTGCGAATAACAAGAAATGAATCTGTGAATCTTCAAGAAATGGTCCGGTTTGGACTGCCATGTTTTTAGTTCGAAGGGTATCTGATGTGATTTTGTATCCACCAGCTTTTGAAAAAAAAAAACACTTCTGAGGGATCCGCAAGCTAAGAGACCTCCACAGCCCATGAGAAAGTATCCCTTTTGGTAGAACCTTGCCATGATCCCTGCAACCGATATGCCCAGAACTTTGACATGCAGACATGCCGCAAATCTGCTGCCATAGACTGAGGAAACTAAGAACTGGTTTGGGGGTCCCTTCCGCGTTTGGAAACAGCAAGCTCACCCAAAACATCCACCGCCATGCTCAGCCAACCTTCTCTGGCTTCAGAGTCGACACGGTAACTGAAACCTGAGGACACTGGGCAAAACCTTCTGTAAAGCACCATAGAAAAAATACACGTGTATATATATATATATTATTGTGTCCAAGAGACGTCCATGCATGTGTGTTTGTGCATGTGTGTGCAAGCATGCAAGACTTACACAAGACTTGTATAAGACTTGCACAAGACTTTCAAGATCCTCGTGAGACGATTCTTCGTACTTCTCACTTCCTACTTCTCACCCTGCTTTTCTTGGATTCCAACTAAACTAACCATACCACATCATACCACCATGTCAGACCATGTCATGTCACATAGAGGATCAAATCTCATGGTCCCCAGCCCCACCTTGCGCCCACCTTTGCATGGCGCACAAATCACACCCCAGTTGGGCTTCTGATCGAACACCCAACCTCCACAGGGCCGACAAAGACACACATGAAAATCATGAAACCGATGCGTTCTGATCCATGCTAAGCACGGCCGGTAAACCACTAAAGTCACTAAAACCAAGAAAAAATACCGGAACATAGAATCAATAAGAGCTACTGAGCTACTGTATCAGTATCTCTGTATGAAACCGAGTCAAACACCGTCCATCTTCGCCTCGGCCATCCGCCAGCTTCAAGTAGAGGACACCATCAACGCCAGCCTCCTCGCGCTCCACCAGAAACCTCATGGCGCGGGGGAAGTTTCTGGGGTGGCCGTTCCTCAAATGGTCAGATTCAAAAGACTACCGCCAAGCAACAGCAATCATGATCTTTACATAGTTCATATAGTTTATGTATAGTATTGTATAGATAGTTTCTATATCATTCTATATCTATAATATATTTATATATAGTATTGTCATGAATCATTACCATTGTTGGTGTCATCATTGTCACTGCAGCATCAGATCCCTGAACTGTGGCTCGCACTCCTCACCAGGCTCAAGGGCATGAGGCACCCGCGACCTCGATGTCAAACCGGCACCCGGATGGTACCCGGATGGTAGCTGACTGTAGCTGGCGTAGCTGGGCTAATGGATCTTGATTCCCCCAAAATATGGCAGTAGGTTTTGCCCCATCCCCATGATTCTTGCGTCCAAAGAATGTACAGCAAAGACTATGATGTCGATGTACTTGGGAACAACTCTGTGGCTTTCAAGAAAAGGCCCCGACTGGGAGATGCCTTGCTGTGTTTTCGAGAGGAGTTTCAGCAACCCACTGACCCACTGATCCCCTTCTCGAAGTCACTGATTTCAGCTGAGCTGCTCATTGATATCTGGACCAGCACGGATGTCCACTCCATGTTTATACCTCAGAATCAGAAGTCAGTTGAATTTTCGCCCTCCAAGCTAGCCCGAAATCTGATGTTCAAATGTTTTGCTAAGGCATCAGGAAAATGCCCGGCGATCTAGTTTCTTCTGCAATTTCATCTGCATCGATTCGCAGCTGTGGTATCTGTTGTATCACTTAGGAGCGCCGCTCGCAACGCCATGTGGTCAACTGGCGGAGCATGCAGAATCAATGTCGTGTCAAGAAATGCTGGGCAACCATGGCAAACCCGGGGAGTTCGGCAAACTGTTCGTGTCAAGGAGTTTGACAAGCCAACCAGAAGTGCCCGTGACAATGGTTGGCTTTAGATACTTGGGCAGAATTTGCTCCATGACACACACAACGGCCCTATCTCAACCCTTTGCCAACCTTTGTGTTCTTCTTTTGCCTCTTCTGATTGGGAACACCCAACGGTTCCTGCATGAGGATGGAAATCGATTGCATGAAAAAACATGGGGGAAATATGGGGATGGGTCAAAACCCTATCCCCCTGTAGTTCACATCAAAATAGGTGGGATTTATGGATGTTCATCCCCCTAAAAATGGTATTTTCATAGGTATTGATCCATAGCCAATCATAGCCATATGTCTCTCTAAATCGACCAACCATCACCAACCGAAAAGGACATCTATGCGATGATCGACTGCAAGAATCACAGCACCTCTGGGATCAACCCCAAATGGTGGATGCGTCCTGGTTGGCACCCCGCTTTTGGAGACCTAGGAGATGGTCGGGTAGCAAAACTGTGGATCTTCGTGATGGATTTTTTAGATGGCAATATAGAAAGTATACCACAGATTAACACAGTATATCGTATAACAAAGTATATCCATATGTATATCCTCCATCCAACAATCATCAAGTGGGGATATGTGGGGTAGTTAATGCATTCAGACCCAGGTCACAGAAACGATCCCCGAAATCGGATGAGGAATTTGAGCACCCAGCTTTGCCCACAGGCCGTGCAGAACTGGGAGTCGGGCCTCACCAAACAGTGAACAAATCAGGTTGGTACTTCAGTTTGGTCAATTTGGACTCAGGATCTGGAAATTTCCAAATCCCAGACTATCTAAACTGCAGATTATAGATAGTCCTGGTAGACTATGAGACTGTCAATAGATGTCAATAGTATCAAATAGAGATCCATCAATGGCAGACGATCTAAACTGCTCTAGAAATGTCCAAAAATCGACGTTGGGCGCCCCGGGCGCGCTGCGTTGGCCGCAGCGGCACACCTTGGACCAAGGCGTGCCAGGTATCACAATGGGCTGCCCGTGCCACAGACATCCTTTCGCAGCAAGAAGCCTGATCATGTTTATTGATCATTACAGGATATACTGATTAATTAGAGGATATACTGATTAGAGGATATACTGATCATGTTTATTGATTAGAGGATATATATGATATACTGATCATGTTTGATCATGAAAAAAACCACCAGAATTTCTTCAAATCCTCAGAAATGAAACCGAAAACACCAAAAAAAAAGCTTATTAAGTATTCTTTGTTCTGCCATATTCTACCTCCATCTCAAGATGTTGTATCAACCGAAAATCAAGGGATCCGTCACCAACTATCGGTCTTCCGAAAAAAAAAACAATATCCCCCAAATATGGGTTGGTTTCAAGTTTTAAGCTCTGCTATATCTGCCATGGCTCAAATCACCAAACCAATTGTAGGCCATTGACTTTCCACGTCTTCCAAGCCCTCGGACTGCTCCGTTCGCTGAAAGATTTCGACCCTTGCTGCTCACCTGCGTTGGCTGCGACATGGAACCCAATCATTGCCAAATCCAATAGGATAATCATTCTGCGGGCTCAATTTTTCGGATTCTATATGAAATCTTAGTTGGTAAGTCTCCAGGAATAAAGTCACACATGATTATGGTACAGGTTTGAACTTTATGCAGAAGCAGAAGCATACTCTAGATGCTCTGCCATGGGATCACGTTCATGGCTTGGAGTCAAGTCACTCTTAGCAACGCTCTGCACTCAGCTAAGTCAATCTGGGCCAAACAATGCTTGAGAACAATAAAAAACATTGCCCTTGTTCGGCTAGATCCTCATCCCTATGCAATCTATTGGGCGGATATGGACTTATACATGATGATATCTGATGATGATTGTGCTATGTACAGCATGCCCCGCTGTGTGTGTTGGCCCTTCAACCCACCAAAACCAGCAAAATTGTGTTTTTGTCTCTGCTGAACCTGTGGTCGGAGCACCGACCCACCGCGCCATCTCGCGGCCTGCCTATCTACATCGCGCCCGGGCGCGGTTCTTCCAAGCGAGAGACCCATGGTGCAAAGGGCTGATGTTCAGGTGCTTATTCGGAGCTTACTATGGAGATGTGAATCTAACTGCAGCTGAGTACCAGGAGATTCAACCGGCCTGACTTTTTGGAGGGCTTATGATTCAAAACCTGGGGACCCACCGTTCTCAAACAGGAAAAGTGTTCTGAACAAGCGTCTTCAACCTGGCGTTTCCACCACAGGCTTCTCAGCGGCACAGCATACATCGTGAGGCAAGCTTGAATCCAGCCCCTATCTTGGCCAGATATTTGCGGCTGCAATGGCTGTCGATGGCTGTGATATTGTGTTCTGACCTGACCAAACCATGTCATACCAGTGCCAGCTGAATTGCATGGCCGGTTGATGGTTCAGGTTTGCCTCACTGTGATCTAGGCTTCGTGGCTGGCTTGTTGAATCCTCTTCGCTCACCCCTGCGCCACAGGCTTACTGTATGCGGGACGGAGGTTGAAGGTGACCCCATGATGTGACGTCACTGTGGGTTGGGGCGCTCAGCGGGGCTTGACTTGGACCCATGTCAATATTCCAATGTCTTCAGGGAATGAAATTCTCCTTGTCCGGGAACCCCTGAGCTCCTGGCAGCCACGACACCCCTGAGGCTTTTCCATCATCCTGTCCAAATTTCACAGCGAGTGCAGCGAATCGCAGCCAATTGACTTTCACAACTCAACGCCCGCGTATCAGGTCCTGTGGGAGCTGGAACTGCAGGAGCCTGACGTGATCTGACGTGGACATGGCGGATGGGCCCCAAACCATTTTGTTCCCTATAACCATCAGTTTCCCTCCAGAGTTGTTCGATTTTCTTGGCGGATTCTCCAACAGTAAGCTTCCAAAAAAAAACTTCAACTTTATTCCGGGACATCTCCTATACAGTAACTTCCCCAAAAGATCCCCCTTCCAATTAGGGGGGTGGGGTTGGAGCCACCCATTTTGTAGTGGCCTTAAGGCCACCCATTCCAACCTCCGCAGGCGCAGCTGGCTCCGCGGCCGGCGCGGCGGGAGCCGCGGCGGGAGCCGGCTCAGCTGCGGGGGGTGCAGCCTCACCAGGACCAGAATGGGATGGCTACGACCAACAAACTTCGGAGAATCCGAAGGTGTATTTTTCCACATATTCAGATATTGTCAGATATATCCTACAACTCCAAAGTTGGATCAACACCTAACAGTTGGGCTACAACTAGACCAATAAAATCAGATATGAATTGAATTGAATCAACCAAATCATCAAACTGGTGGATTTGGGCAACAACCGATGTATCTTCGAGCTCAAAATGACCAGCCGATCCGCTCAGGTGCAACGGTGCAACATCCTGAGCCTTTCACTGCCGGGGCTTCTGCTGGAGTTTCGGATGCCGGGACCTGGCCGTTGAAACCAAGGCAAAGGATATGCAAATGATGGTTTTTCCATATCTATGTACCATTATATACCAGATTTATATACCATTATATAATATACCATTATGTTCTGGTATATCTATGTGTGAATTTATATACTGCAAATATAATGACCCAGATTCTGGAAAAGAAATCAATTCAGGGTGATGAGAAGCAAAGCGCTTGCGGGCCTGCTGGTCAAGCTGGGGCGGCTGCGATGGCACCTCATGAGCCATATACATCTAGCTCAAGTTTGTGAGGCATCAATGCATCCACTCAATTTGGTGTCATATTTAGTCTAAAACAAACCATCATGTGGGGTGATCCAAATATGTCAACCATATTTGGATTGAATAATCCATTATTAAACCGTCCCTTCTTGGAATCCCAAAATCATCCAACCAGATCCAATCATCATGGATCATCAAATCTTTCCATCATACCCAAATGATGCTTCACAGTTGATATGATAAAATACTCAACCAAAATGGTCTCAAACATCGCTATCCACGAACAAAATCCTCATCATTCATGATGGATCATCATGGATCATCATAGTGACATAGTGGATTCGTGGATCATTCATCATCTCATCCTATGAAGTAACCGCCATTGTGGGCCCCAAAATGAAAAGATCCAACACTGAAACACGATGTCCAGGGTGGTGATTGATGTTAGATGGACAGGATTATGACTATCTCCATATGAACGATATGTTCATCGTCATATTCCCACTATATATCCCAGTATTGATGGTTAATCCCCGGAATGTTCCCCAGAAGCTGCGCAGCAGGTGCTGCCATGGGCACGGCCTCAAGAAATCTGTAGGGATAGAAGAAAAAACAACATGGATGATTTACTTAATTTCTGAAATTGAGGATGTTCGATGTTAAATCACCAGAGGGCATTATTCAAATCCTGAAACATGTGTGTATTTTGTGTAAACACAAAATGAAAGCACTACCCCCGAATGTTTCGCTGGCACCTGCTCGTGCGGCGCTGGAGTCATGTCCGGCGCCTGGGTGCCAAATTGCAACGGCCGGGTGGAATTCTCTCCACATTTGTTGCAGTCATATTCCGCATCCTTCATCTCTTCCTTGATTTCCTGACCCACAAAACTTTGAATTGATAAAATGCTCAAAATTCTCCTGGTTTCATCCCTCCATCCCATCCCTCCCCATCCCCGAACCCATCCCCGAACCCCCCATCCCCAACCTGCTGTGCTTGGCCCATCACCGCCACGGGCGCCACCCCGGCCATGGCCGGCACCTCAGGCGGCGCCACGCCCGCCATGGCGGGCGGCTCCTCGTAGCCCCAGTTGGTGCCGCCGCAGCCGCCGCAGCCGCTGCCGCCGCAGGCGCCACAGGCGCCGGCGCCGGCGCCCGCGTCCCAGGCCTGAAACGCAGGAGGAGATGGAGATGATGGGAGTATCACCAACAACGAACATAGTAGGATTAGATCACCAAGTTTGGGGGTGTTTCTTGTGGAAACATGTGGAAACTGGATCCCAGGTCAATTGCCACCAAGGAAAATTCTGAACAACTTCCCTGAAGCCTTCTTCTCGAGGCGCCAGGGCGAAATTGATTCGTCATTTGCGCATGAGTTTGTCCGAAAATATGATATTCCGAAATCCACTGATTTATCATCAATGTCCCATTAAAATGGCTGTTGTGCAGGGTGTGTATCCCATTCTCAGACAAACCCAGGTCTATGGGTGCCACAGGATGTGATCAAACTTTCACTCGGAAGCCGGGCGCCATTCATCTGATTCATCTGCATGTCTCCACCTGCAGCAGCTTTGCCACGGCTGAGCCCCGAACATCCCTAAACTCAACGAGTTGAGGTACCCGGAGGTACCCGCGTTGGGCTATGAGTTTTTCTTCAGTTTCCATTTGGCTAATATTCTAGATTTATTTGGCTCACCAATGTCTTTTTTGATTTAGTAGGACTAACTGTTAGGTAAGCCATTGAATTGCTAGCTTTGGGGAGCCTAACCAAATCCTATTCCCGATTAAACCCTCTAAATCCTCACAGCTCTCCAGCCAATGGCCTGCTGCAGGCATCTGAGCCTGACAAGCATTCCCAAGCCACAGGTTTTCAGAGATGTTTGGTACATGGCCCACATGGCTATGGATCAAAACCCAAGGAAACTGTATGGTCTTTATGGATGTCACCCTGCAATACTGTATGGCAAATCATAGTTTTGGCATGGTTTTACCATCCAGTAGAACGCTACCCATCTAATGGGTGCGCCTCCGCAGGGGGCGCCACTTGGAGCATCTTGCCGTTCAATTCCTTGTGGGGACCGTGCCCTTTGGCAGGTGAGGTGTCACTCGTTGGAGAACCCCCATTGCTGGAGCTTTTCATGGGTTGGTCCAAGATGGAGGCTCCTACCCTAAAGCATCGAAAATTCCATTTGTTCTGGTGATACTCCACCATATTCCCCTTGTATATCAGATTTCTTCTCTACCCCGGTGATATTTACCACCCGTACCAGGCGAGCCACCGTGAGCGCGCTTTGCGCTTGGCTTTGATCCGCCATGGTCACAAAGCCCCACCTCAGGTGGCTGAAAATGGGGCTTCAACTGGGGGGTCCATCCCAAAAATCGCCAAAAATCATCCCATTATGTTGACCTATTTTTAGGGCCCCATTTTTTATGGATTATTTTGCCCATCTTCAACTTTAATTTTTGACCCCATATCCATATCCATCATATCAACCGCCGCGCATGTTTTCGCTCGCGGCGCGCAGTCAGGGGCACGGGCGCCTGTCGCCACACCGCCTTTGTGACGCGCGCGCGCGCGCATCGCGGGGTGTCAGGCCGATGCTGACGTTCACGTAAGCCAAACAGATCCTATACACAAGTTCAAATTGAAATTTGCCCTCAGGACTGTATATACGGCGGTATACGGTATAGCTAGGGATATTCACCGGTGAAGGCAGGGATGTGACTAGCATTTTAAAAAAAATATGAAAAAATCGTAGGCATAGCCAAAGCCATCATCTTCAGGGCCTTCACAAAACAACACATCTGCATCAGATGTTGACACCGACATGAAACGTTAACGGGTGCCTCAACCTTTGGCCACAGCGCCGGTTGGCACGGGGCTCAGGCACAGCTGAAGATGTCGGGAGTTAACTCACCATTCTGGCGGGGCGAAGCCAGAAATTTCAAGCAGTTGGAGCCATCAAATAAAAGGAAAACAGGATACAAATGGCCAAAGCTAATTGAAAATTTCATGGAATCTCACACGAAAAATATCTTTGGCGAGTCATGATTGACTGTCAAAACGCTCTAAAATGTCCCAAACAGATTCAACAACATCAATCGCGCAAACATACCCTCAAAGGGCACCCAGCCAAATCCCATACTGTACGCCACCTTTGCCACAGAACGCTCGAAACTAAAAAACAACTGAAAGCTGATAAAAATGACTTTCTGCAAAGACTTCATTAAACATGTTGCACCTTGAGCATCGCTCTTTCTTGTTCCAAATGTACTGAATGCCTACATAGATTTCGTTTTTGGCCATCATTTAAGTTTCTTGCAGGGAAGTTGATCTTTTGGAGTCTGGGTCAAAATTACCTGCGCAAAGAACCAGTCCTGGCACAGAATGGCATCGATGTTGGGAGTAAAGCCGTCCTGGGCAGAAATTGGGCGGAGCTACCCATGCCCCACTTAAAATGCTT
>Ga0126342_10011522_pt1:0-10000 | contig 15796 bp, 16 predicted proteins | sample Cyp1metagenome_FD_92528 | JGI IMG/M metagenome (GOLD analysis project Ga0126342, IMG submission 92528) | Coral microbial communities from Lord Howe Island, Old Settlement Bay, Australia - Cyphastrea 1 metagenome | ecosystem: Host-associated > Invertebrates > Cnidaria > Coral ... | reverse complement strand
TGTCGCCCATGCATCTGCTTGACCTTGCATATAGGATAAAATGTAGTGAAGCGCATGAAGGATGAATATATACCTCAAGTGGCACCTAGCTGTGAAGCAATTAAAATCCGTCCGTAAACCAGAGAGACTGACGTATCCTATGGATAAACATCCTGTGTAGAGTTGGTGCCGTTGCTTCCTCAGGGCAAATTGAGAGGGGTTGGGGCGAGCATAGGGTATCATTGCTCACTACTCATGGTCCGCGTAACTTGTTTCCGGGGCGAGCTGGCATCATACGGCACATGACGCACTGCTTATTGATCAAATGCAATGTTTGTATATTGGTTTCAAAAATCGAGGAGCGAGGGCCGCACGTCTAATCTAGCACAATCATATGACGTCATATGATGTCATATGATATCTATGCGATAGTGCAAATATCAGCCCCTGCGTAGGCACAAGTATCTTTATCATGGGTCCCCAAGCAAGATGCATGTAATGGAACATATCAAAATGGCAAGAGCAGCCGAGGCCACTGTTGGCGACCAAATCGCGAGAGGAGGCTGAGTCAAGCACCCAGTCAGATGTATTTTTCTGGACTTTGACACTGCATGACCACCTTCACGACACGAAGAGTCTTCATGAGCCATCCAAAGCAAGATCCAAAGCAAGCCATTTGCGCAACAGCTTTGTGCCAAGAAGACTTGCAAGAGCTGCCTGCCCCTGATGTACCGGACTGCCGCCACTCAACCGCATAGGTCACCTTCCCAGATGGACAAAGCTGGTGCTGCACAGCACCGAAAGGCATAAAGGCATAGAAAAGCCATGAAATTCCGTTCTGGCCATTCTTGTCTGCTATCGTGGGACGAAGATGAATGAAGTGCCTTCTGGTCAATCCTGAGACCCGGCCATTCCAGGATCAATGCCTCAGAAATATACACAGACACCACCCAAATGACAACATCGTCCAATGCACTGACGCCGGTCCTCCAAAAAGGCTTGCTTCACTCCAATCTTTGACCATTCGGCCTGAATGGCAAAGTCTTTTGAGCACCAGGATCTATTGCACACACGGTTGATCACGGTTGTATGGCGTTGAATTCACAACATGCCTCCAGGTACAAGTTTGCATCGCTTCCAGGAGCCTCGATGAGGACCCATCCTCAGTGGCACCACTGCAATGGAAAATTTTACGGCACCCACTGGCCCGCATATTGACAATCGCAAAATACATTTTAAATATGATAAAACATGATTAACTATGATTGGATACAATATGGTGCCTATTTGAGCAGCCAAGCTATGGCCCATGTAGCTTCCGAAACCTTCCAAAAGTACAGCTTTTCATGGATGGGTTCAGTTTTCTTCAATGATGCTACGATACGACCATATACCGATGCTACTAAGCATATGATATTGTCTGATATTGTCTGATGCTTATTCAATGGCTCATTCACGCACTTCTGTCTTTGCACGTTTCCTGACACCCCAAAGCCCTGAGAAGCAGCACCTTCCTGGCTTCCATCCAGCCTGGCATAAGTGGAACAAACGGGAAAAAAAACATTAAACACCTTTGAAGTCTGTCATTTCAAGCCATTGCATTCCAGTTTTCACTAGTCTACACTGCATCTAAAGACCCACCTCAGCCAGCTTCCACTTGGAAAGCCCTTCACGATCTCTCCTACACTGCATGGCTATACTCTGCCATGGAAATATCGAGATGATGTGTATTAGCATTGTGCTTTTTCTTTCAGCAAGGCCTTTCTTCAAGGTCTGCTTCCTCAGCACGCATGATTAGATGCAACAATGCAGGGCCATCTTGTGCTTTATCAACTTTCTGTGTTGGATCTCAGTTTGGCGCGCTGGACTATGAATGCTAGGTTCTGCCCGCAAGCAGGCCTTTTCCGAAACGACCTGTCACGCACATGAAACATGAAACTGGTTGGAAGCTGCGGAAAAGAAAAGCAAAGTTGAAACAAGTTGAAGCAAGTTGAAACAGGTCGAAAAGTCGAACTATGTCCAGGTGATCCGAAATTTCCAGACCTGAAACAGAAGAGGTTCTTTGCCCAAGACCTAGGCGACCATCAACTTGTCAGGACTCCAAAGACGGATTGGAGGCGGACTGTGCGTTGTTGAAACTGGAGACACTTCTTGAGACACTTCTTGAGACACTTCTTGAGACACTTCTTGAGACACTTCTTGAGACACTTTGAGACACTGCCAGGTGTGAAATGTGCATTTCAACTTCACATAACTTCACAACAGATCTCTTACAAACCCTACCCCAGCAAGACCTGTATTTGAAAGATCGACCTTTGTCTCCTGTGAGCCCTTGGAGACATCCAGTGATGCTGGACTGGAAGAAAGTAAGGAACCAAACTGGATTTTGGGGAGCCACAAGGAACCGCAAGGAACCACGGTGCATTGTCACATGTGTTCACATCTGTTCACACGGAACATCATGAAGCCACCGCTCTGGCGCCCAGCTTGACAGGCACGATCTGCCCGAAGCCTGGTGCCATAACTGATTTTCTTGATGTCACACTTTTGGGAATGTGTAACTTTCTTCAACTTTCATAGTCAAGTGATTGCAGTAGCAAAACTGACATTCTAATTGCATTCTACATCATTCATGCTACATCATTCTACCATAATGATCTACTATAGTGTACCTGTACGAGACCATTCTTAATATGCAGTCAGTATTTCTTTGAGCACACGCTCAGTCCGCTCAGTCCAGGTGGTCCAGAAGAGACCACAAACGAAGGATAACGAAGGACATATAGTCATATTGATTCAAAGATGTAATTTATTGATGAATAATCTGCAAGTCAATGTATGTATATGTATGTCACTTCAAGCCATCATGGCCTCAGAGAGTCTGTATTACGCAGTGCTGGTTTCTCCGCAACCCTGTCAAGCGCAGTCAAGTCTTGCTTTGCTGCACATGTGCAGGGGCAGTGCAGCTTGTGCTGATGTCTGAGAGCATCTCAGTAAAAAATCAGCGTCATGCGCCAAGTGTCACTGTCTATGTCACTGTCTGTGTCACCTCGTTTCGAGGCTTTCAAGGATTTCTCCGTCTCGTAGTGGCTCCAGCAGCACCTGGGGCTTGCCAAGGCTGGTCATGAATTTCGCTTGAAGCTAGGTGTCACCAGCGGCCGCCATTCATCATTCCAGTTTTGCCATGTGTTGAGGATTCTTGAGGAGCGTTGTGATGGAAATTATCCACTGAGCACTGTGCTCCAAGGTCTGGTCTGTCCGCAAAACAGCCTTCTGTAGCAACATACGCCTGTGCACACAGCGCAGAGGCAGAGAAATTTGGATAACAACAAATGATAACAAATGGATATATATATATATATGTATATATAAATGATGATAAATGATGATTTAATGGATGTCACCCTGTCTGCAAGTTTTGACAAATCCGCGATGATCACTAAACTACTAGGCAGAAAATCCAGTCCAAGCTGTACATGCTGCTTGCATTGGTGGTGATGCTTTGGGATGAATTGAGACAATCCTCAGAGTGTACACGCAGAAGACGAATACAGACTCTGCAAATGAATACAAGAGTACTTCAAGAGTAGTTATACTAAGTTAGTTATACTATACTATGTAGTTATACTCTCCTTTTCTGCTGCACTAGAACACTACCGTGTTACTGCCCCTACCCCACAGACAATGGCCTGTCCTAGCACTACTAGCATCCTGGCGCTACTAGCAACGTCTATGGCTGGTACAGTTGCTACAACCACAGCGTACTACAACTAGATCCATGACTTGCAGTCAGAACCATTGTTGCTACATGTACTACTATCAAGGTTCATCCATGTAGCGGATCAAAAGTTAAATTTTAAAAAAAAGTTGCAACACCACACACGACGCAACACTTTACTGCCTTCAGTCAACCTAACTCTAGGGCATGATGAACTCAACTCAACAGAACCCAACGCAACCTGGTGCTAGTCAACGCAAGTCAAGTCATTTGCGGTACTGCAGAGGTGCAAGTAGCAGGAGTAAAAGATGCTGCAGTGTTTCTTGTAAAGCACACATGCCACTACTATGGCAAGGAAAGACTATGCTTTCATATGCTTTCTATGGCAAGCAACGAAATGGTCCATGGTGAAAAATGTATGAACATGTATGAAAAAGTCACGAAATGCAGTGTCATTGCTGTATAATCTGTATACAGTTCCCCTGCCCTCCGGAGACTACTGGCAAATCTTCTGACGGCCCTGGTAGGCACCCGCTAGAACTCAAACAGACAGCACTCTGGCAAAGCCCACATTTAGACAGCACCAGCAGGGCCGAAGGTATGCGATGGTATGAGAGCGAAAGCACTTGTTGATCCCATCTTAGGTGAGGAGTGGCCAAGAGGTCGTATAGGGCTTCTTTCTTCACTGACCAAGTTAGTGGCAACATGTGGAATAGACGTGGCATGATAATCAACACATATCAACACATCATCCCAATGCACAGGTGACAGATACGGCGGTTTCACAAGTTGATGCACAAATCATGCGGATCGGCGTTGGTTCCACACCTGGTTCGGTGCAAAGTTGAGGCGTTCGCAACTGTGCGCTGACAGTTTGAACCAGCCATCTGTTACCTCAGATCTAAGCTCTGCCAGATCTCTAATATTGACACGTGAAACATCGTGAAACTGTGAACCCATCAAGATCCATCAAGCCTCTCCGAACAGAACAGATCCTTCATGAACAAAGCCGACCTGGCGTAAACTCACCACTGATTCTCGCCCAAGGAAGGAGATGGTAGGATCTGGTAGAATCCCTTGGGATAATCACACTTTGCAAAGCAGAGTTCGGCAAGGCCGCTCATTTTTCACCGCCAGGCTCTGTACAAAGTGATACCTGAACTTGGAGGGATGTTGCACTAAGAGGCTTTCCCTTCAAGAGTTCTCCGCAGTGTTCGGCTCAAGGTCTTCCGCCTCTAGCGTCTCTTCATCAATATTTGATGTCTGACAAGCGCTTGAAGCCATGAACTTGCAGATTTGCACGGCTGTCAAGCGTGTTTTGCTTCATCTTGGGTCGCGCAGGCTGCCTTGGCGCATGCGATGAGAAGTGCTCGACTTGTTCTCTTACTGACTTCTTCATTTCTTCATGTATCTTCAACTTCAGGCAGTGCAGCTTCAGCACGACAGACTGTCTGTAACTGCAAAATTGCTAAGGGGCTGACGGCATATTTCAGTAGATTGATCCTCAGTAGAGTTTGTGTCACAGCACATCAAAGCTCTGCAACAGCGAACACGATAAGTATGTCTAATGAAGGGCTGAGTGGCCGAGCTACCTCAATGCCTACAGTAAGGCTTATCAACTGATCCCCAATGATCCCTAAAGATCCCTAAAGATCCCTGAAGATCCCCAAAGATCGAAAATGAAGAGAACCCGAGAGAACCCATCTTCGCTCTCGAAACAAGTCTTTTCCTGTCAAGGAGCAGGGACCAGCAAGCAGTATCCTGCTCAGAACCTCATTTAGGTTTGGCAGAAAAAGTGAAGCATTTTTAGACAGGAACCAAGTCGCAGGAAACTAAGCAGGGTGCGGCCTTCAATGTCCGTGGGTCTCAAGTGTGGTGCCCCATATTTGGTCACGACTGCCTGCTTTGAATTGCTCAGTAAGTTGGGCCAAACATGACCAAACTAAGTTCTTGCCTATGACTCTATGACTCTAATTTTTGGTGTGTGTGTGTTGTGCAAAGCAAACTTGCAACGACCTTTTCCCGAAGAGTAGCTGAATTACAGTTCCGGATGCTGATAAACATACTTCACGCAGCCAACCATCTAGTGAGTTGAGAGGACCAAGGCTACTGTATCGTTGAGGCAGGGAAAACAAAAAGATGTTACAGAGAGCGAGAGATGTTACTTCAGGACACGCCAGGAATTCTACCATTGTATCCCAAGCGCTCCGCGGTTTCAAAGGATATAAATCTATGGAATGAGGAAGATTGATGGAAAGATTGTCTGTGCTTGCATGCGTGTTTGCGTGCTTGTTTGGTTGAGTGTCTTGCTTGCATAAGTTGGGTGGCCATGTGTGAGTTGGTTAAAGTACTTTGAATTACTCAACGCATGGTTGTGAGATGTGAGTGATTGTACGCATGCCAACGCATTGAGGACGCAGAGCGTGGTGACTTGTACTCACCACAGGGTTCGAGGATGTTCGAGGGCAAGAAACAGTCCACTGCAGACACCAACTCTGGCAAGACCTTGGAGCACCAGTGGAGCACCAGTGGAGCACCATGAGCACCTGTTCTACGTGCAAAACGTCCCAAAACGTCCAAAACGCCCAAAGACGTCCCAAAACGTCCCAAGGAAGCCTCTGCTGTGGATCCTCCGAGATTATCCAAGCATTCTCCGAACATTTCCAGATCCAGAGGAAATTCGAGGTTCTCTGAGGTTCTCTGCAGATTTCGTGCATACATGTCCTACACCAAGCTTGGCATCTCGCCTGTACCTTGCCTGCATGAAAATACTGTGTTTTGGAAATCATGCGATTTCAAGTTCGGTGAGTGACTGAGGGAGTTGGTTGTTGAATGAAGTTGAGGTGAGCTGAGGTGCAGGAGAGTGAGGGAGTGTGTCCTTGACTGGGTGACTGGGTCACTCTTGGAATGCCATTGCATTCAGCCGAGAAAACTTAAGGTTTCTCTTTGAGATCTATTCTATTGTATTCTATATATAAAACTAGTGCCTGAAGGAAATGCATGGAAGTAACAAGAATGATTCACCTTTCCTGCCTCCACTGCTTCACCCACATGTTCCGATGATCCAAGCTTTTTATAAACTTGCCTCGCATAATCAAGTTTATCAGACTTGCATGTCACAGCATGCAACAACTGTCACTGCAACATACTGTAACTGTAGCATCATTGAATGCATCCTGCAGTATGTCTCGCGCTGTCAGCAGAGTTCAAAGTCTTAGCAGAAAAACCTTTGTAATCGATCGCAAGGCTAGGAGCCCGGCTGGGCAAGCTCAACCTCTGATCATGTGCAGTATTTTCCACTGACAAATTGTAAAACTCAGTGTAGACTGCAACCTGGAACTGCAAAAACAAACAAGTCGCTTGTGTGTGTAATCTGCTCCAAAGAAACAAACACTGCAGCCACATACGTTGAGCATACGACCACAGCCGGCTGATGCCGGCTGTGTTGCACCAAAGGATACCAAAGGTATTACACGAGTATCAGTGCGTACACCATGGGACAACTGTGGGCATCACATCACACCCGGCGTTAGCTGGGTCTGTGGCAGCTTCCGCTCCGCAACGCTGCGAACAGCGCGTCAAGAAAGAGCTGTTGTCTGCAAGTTTTGAGAGCCCATCAGTCCATCAGAAAACTCTCTTGTGCAGCACAAAATCAAACGCCATGGATGTTTCAGACGATGCCCCACTGGGGTCAGCACTCATTAAGGAAGTCAGGGCCGCTGCTTCAGCGGCTTTCATGGGTCCATCAAAAACAATCTGCGCAGCTCAAAGGCTTGGACTTTGAAACATGAAGACTCTTCAATCGCTTCACGGACAGCTATTCTGAACCAATCAATAGGTTGCTAGTTCAATCCAACATGTAACATGCGAAACTCTTCAGGGGTGACAGTGGTCCTCTTCTTCATCGGGCATATCAGCCGCAATGTCTCCAAAGTCCCTGCAGGCTTCGTCTGTTTGAAGACTGAGCAAACGCATCTGAGATTGCATCATATTGCATCAACGAAAATCTTAGAGAACATACCAGTCAATGAGAACAGTTGATAACCAGTTCTTTTCTCCGTCTTGTTTTGTTCCTGTGTTTGCCTGTGCCATTGTTTGTTTTGCCGTTTCTCCACTCAAAGCGTCAGCCTGGCATCAGCTTCCTCCGATTCTGCCATCTGTTTCCAAGTTGGACGATGTTTAGGAACAGAGCTGCCCCGCGCGAAAAGCTTCAGGCTCAAGTAATACTAGGCATGTTAAGATATGTTAAGATATGTTAAGATATGTTAAGATATGTTAAGATATGTTAAAATATGTTAAGATATGTTAATATGTTAAGATGCAAAGGAAGACTGGGTCGTGCAAGGAAAAGTGACCCGTATTCGGGTGCTCCCAGTTGCTTGTGTTCCATGTCATTGGCCAGGGCAAAGCTGCCACTGCGTTTGCTGCCACTGCGGTTCATCCAAGCCTCTCCCTCACCCAAATCAATGCTGTGAGCCGAAAAGTCAGGTCTGCAAGAAAGCAAGTACCAATTCATTCAATGAAAACATGATTAACGTCAAAGTGCCCGTCAGTCACCTTGAAAAAAACAATGACCCTGCATGACCCTGCCATATGCACAATCCTGAATACTGCCATGTCACCGGTGCTGCCGTTGTAGAGGGCTCTTTGCGGACATAGACTGTGGCCACAACCACCTCCGGCGCTGAGGCATGTCCAACATACTGTAGCTATATCATATCTCATTGAAATTTGAAGTTCCTGCCTGGTACTTCTGCACCTTCTGCACCTCCTGGGCCTCCTGCACTTTCTGCACCTTTACTTCCAAGTCAAAGCAGAAAAGATCATAAAAGTCATAAGACAACAAATTGTTTTCCAGAAAAGTCTGACAAAATTGACTCCACACTGTGATCCTGGCTTCAAGGTCAAACCTGCACGATTCTGAAAGGTCAAGGAGGACCGAGAAGGGCGCACGGAAGATGAGATAGCTAAAGTAGGATGACATATAGACCGCTGCACATTCGAACCATACTGTGTTGGTATATTATCATTATATAATACTTACTGGTTATATACCATTTGATAGATGCTCTGCAAAATACGGTCATATGTACGATCGCACATACTGCACTATTGTCTATACCACTATACATACGACCATACGTCTATATGTACTTGTGAGAAGGCTATCATATACACAGTGATATATGTACTTTTGGCAATACTACTATATATATTATATATATATATTCCTGTAGAGCATATATATATATGGAGTACTGCATATGCTACTACTCTATATTTATATACATACATATGTATATATATATATAGTCCTGTATGTACTGCTATATATATATATTTATATATATATATATATATATCCTGCTGTACATACTACTATATATACTACTATATATGCTTACTACTATGTACATATTCCTATACATATACTAGTGTATATATATATATCACTACGTATATACTGCTATGTATATATATACATAGTTCTATATATATATATAGTTCTATATATATATATAATTATATATATATATATTGCTATATATATATATATACATAGTGCTATATATACACACTGCATGCTGTAACTTCGTATAATATATATACTGGAATATGTACTATCATAGATTTGTGCGCGTGCTGTTGTATCTACTATTGTGGGTACCATTATAATCATTACAATTTATTATAGAGAATAATGTCACTGTCATACACTCTTCTGCTATTCCAAGATGTTGTACTGTTCTATGTAATATGTGATATGATATACTTATCATGGCCGTTTCCAGCTACAAGGTTGAAAACAATGATTAATTAAAAAAAGTGAAAAAACTGTGAATTTTTTTTTTAAAAAAAAAGAAAATGCATGGTTAAAAAATGTGAAAAAATACATTTCAAAAATGTGAAAAATGTGAAAAATGTGAAAATAGTGTGAAAAAAGTGTGAAAAATGTGGAAACATGTTGGAAAACAGGGAAATACATTGTTTAATACTTTTCCGAATTTAAATTAAAAAGAATTTACATTCATTGTGAACCTATTGGCATGAATCATTGAAAATGAATATATGCTTATGTGGAATCCTAATGCTTTAAGTTTAATATTATATAATTTAAAATTGGATTTCAAAGAAAACCTGGAAAAAACTATATCTGGAAAAATTGGAAAAATGGTGTATTGTTGTCTAGCCAATAGTGATATCTTGTCAATAGTAGAAACATTTTTCCGCAACTCCAATTTTTCTCCAATACTAAAAGTCAATTAGCTCCATTTACTTTTAGTATTGCCAAAAGAGTCATGT
>Ga0126342_10011521_pt1 | contig 15796 bp, 16 predicted proteins | sample Cyp1metagenome_FD_92528 | JGI IMG/M metagenome (GOLD analysis project Ga0126342, IMG submission 92528) | Coral microbial communities from Lord Howe Island, Old Settlement Bay, Australia - Cyphastrea 1 metagenome | ecosystem: Host-associated > Invertebrates > Cnidaria > Coral ... | reverse complement strand
TACATTACATATCATTACATGACATGATTTATTCCCATCCTTGAGCCTCAGGGACACCAAAACCTCAAAACCTTAAGTCCTGCTTTGATTTGGGTCAAGTCCTGCTTGATAAGACAGTTTCTTTAATCTTTCTCTTCTCTATGCCTCTTCCCTGCTCTGCTTTTCATCTCTCCATATTGTCGGAAGTTTGACTTCTAAACTTCCTTCGATGATTTTAGGGTGTATATCTCATGAAGCATACTAAAACCATCTAAAACCAATGTTCTATGATTCTATGATGTTTTCGCAGGTGTTTAAAACCAGCATTTCGACCACGGAACAGTCCATATCGCGGTCAAGAGCGTTGCAATGCCCAATTCCACGTGAGCCAAGTCGATGAGCCCCGCCAACCAGAGACCCACGGTGATGCCGAAACACACCGAGGATCCAAACCTCGCCCGAGATCACCGTTGCTACTGAAAGCATCGTGTGATATTCTTGAAACTGGGATGATGCTGATTTCATGTAGAATCATGTAGAATCATGTTGATCATCTGGGTAGTGCATGTAGAATCATGTAGATGTGTTTGGAATGAAGGCAAATTACCAATCTAGAATAAGCATTTTCCAAAGGTATGCACTGCTTCGTATTTTTTGGAGTCTCGATATTATTCCAGGGACCAATGTGCCCACATTGCAAGTATATTGGGGTACACATCCCTCTAGTGGCTTGTTTGGTCGGGCCAAAGACGGTAGGCCTGCGGGCCATTGATGGGGGGGTACGTCAAGATTTATCACACATCTGCCGCCAAGTAGAGCTCCTCGAGTACTACACCAGGTGCGGCACAGAATCTATCACGCACTTGGTTGAAACATGCTGAAACGATATGCATTCAACGCATTTACTAGGCTACGTATACTTGGTCACATAATCTGTGCGATAGTGTGAATTTATTTTTTGGATGACACCTTAATGAGCAGTCCCCACGCCATGGATTCATGATGAACAGTTTTTCATGGATGATCGCCGCGATAGGTTATAATTCAAAGATTATATCAAATGGTAAAGACAAGATGGTTGCTTATTGAGCACTTATTGCCACCACTGGTAAGTATATAAGAGTAGCATCCTCAGATTAGACTAGACCCAAATAGAGGGCTGGAGGACTTTCGTCACTGGCCAATGCTGAGGATCGTTGGTTGGGGCCCGGGGGAAGTGTATATGGGTCCATATAGATATTAATTACATATATACAGCAACATACTATCAATACCATCGGGTAATTTAACATAGCTATGGACAATTAATGACAATTACACATTGTACGTTTGTAGATCATTTATTAAATTAGTTTCCATGACCATTTTCCATGGCTATATTGGATTGAGGAAAGGGTAAATCCATTAAACAAACAACCATTCTAGTTGACTAAGTCTCCATTTGTTGTTGGTTAATTAAGTCAGTTAAATCACCATTTTTGTTGATTCAGTCACCCTGTTTGATGCTTAATTCCCATCTTTCGTGGTTAAATCACCTTTTATCCATGTCTGCTGCCGGTTGATGGTGAACGCCAGGTGGCATGCCGCTTTGCTGCGAGCTCAACTCGCCATGCTGCGTCATTGAGACCAAAAGCATGGAGTAGTGGTTGGCGTAGCCTGTGCCTTCGGAATGATTTGGTTATATCTATAGCTCAAATACTCGATGTATGTATATATATATTTATATCATATACTAAATGATCTAAATGATTATTTACAGCACATAGTCATATCAATCATATGTTTAATATTATATATACATCTTACAGTATATATTCGACATCAAATACTGCATGCAAAAATATGATAATTATATGAAATTATATTTGTATATATATATATATATGTATTGCCGCCTGCGGATGTAATGCAAACACAAATGGGATATTGAGCAATGAACATGAGGGGTCGAGTCAAGAAATAAGTGGTTAAATAGTGTACCATAGTGTACCCTACATACAAGGATTATAAAATCAACGCAACACAACATGTGTTTGCCCATAAACAAATAGTGATACAGTATATGTGTGTGTATATGTACAGCATATGTGTATATATCTATATACGTATAATATACACACAAACACACACGCGCACACACACACACACACACTCGTGAGTTTATCATAGTGTGTCAACCAACAAGTGCTAGCCAAATCAGCCGTCAATGGAGATGTTTTCGCTGGTTGGCATAGCCAGTGCCTTCCCTGTGAAAAACGCTACTAACACTGTACTATTAATTCACACCAGGCGGGAAAGGTCACAACATCCCTATGTCACAGCTGCGATACAGAAAAGTCACATCTCAGGTAGTGGAAAGTCACATCAGGGACGAAGAATCACCATGGCACAGCCTGTTGTTTTCTTTTTCGGTACAATGTTTGCATCAGCGGCAGCAGCAGCAGGAGGAAGCAGCAGCAGCAGCACAAGCAGCAGGAGCAGCAGGAGGAAGCAGCACAACAGGAGGCAGCAGCAGCAGCAGGCAAGCAGCAGCAGTAGCAAACGGCTCCAAAACAATGAAATGGCTCACTTCTTGAAAGTTGTGTTGATGCCAAAATTGATTTTCTTCCAGGCGCACGGCCTCCCGATACGATTTTTGCAAGCTGATACGACTTAACCCTAGCGCTTGTAGATTCTAGATTTAGCCAGATTCTGGAGAATTGAACGGGTTTCAGAAGGAAAAAAAGTCAGAAACTAAGTACGCATACAGACCCTATCACTCTTACTATCTTACAACATGCTGCAGCTAATTTGTGCATCATGGAATTAAATCCTAAAGACATCATTGGAATGATCAAAACAATGTGCAGTCAAGTGGGGATTACAACGGTCTGATCTTTATCTGGAAAAAGAAGTGGCTGATATTGCAAAAGTGCTGGGACACGGCCAGATATGGCTGATGTTGTCAGCAAAACCAGTGACATGACCCCAGCATGCTAAGTATGTAAGCGGTAAACATAATGATACTTGAATCATGCAGACTGGGAATATAATAATAAACCTCACACGGAATATAATTATGCATCAGCAATCATGATGCAACCATGGCGAAGTGATAGCATGCGACTAAGCGGAAGCAAAAAACGTACTTGCTCAATTCTTGGCAATCATGATATGTATCATGTAATGTGCGACGCCCAAATAATTATGTTGCATGTGTTGCATCTATCTCTCACACGATACTCCAGGTGAAGGAATAGACACCTACAGGGCAGGCCATTTGAAGCCAACAGTACACTGGCGGAACCCAGAGGACACGGGTTTTGGAGTATTTGACACACAAGAATCAGGAAATGATCATAGAGAACAGGAGTCACTGCACTTCCAAAAAAATATATATATATATATTATAAATAATGTACATATCCAACTGTAGGCATACATTGATATTTTGCAACACATGACCAACTGATTCCAGTCCCTGAAGTCTCCCACATGCTGCAGGGATTCTTTCTGCCTCGAAGACCCACTCCACTCAAGTCAAGATACCCATCAGCCAAATGCCGAGAAACATAAAAATGTAGCCTGAGAAATGAAGATACGAACTCAGGTTATGTCTGGTACAAAAATTGTAGCCAACCCACAAAATGGTGTCACATCTTGTCACAAGCACATTGGTGTAGAACAAAACTTCTTGGGACGTCTTTGAACTAGTGCATTCATCTGTGACATGGTCAAAACATGGTAAATGTTGTACGGTCATCCATCCCTCATGAGAATCCCTATATATATATATATATATTTATATACTGTATATTCCCCATTCATGGATTGATGTCCATCCCTGAGCATCACGTGAAGCTGACACGGACCTTTTGGGGTGGAGCTGTGCCATCGTTCTCACTGCTTGCATGTTCACAGCCTTTCCGTGGAGGCATCTATTCCCCAAATAAACAGTGCCGATCAGGTTTTATACCTATATCATGTGTATATATATATATTACATCATGTAGACTATATAATCTATATATGTAATGCGTACAGTACACATCAGTACACATCATCTCTCTGTTGATGCTCCACCCTTCCAATACACTCCACGTGTTTCAACTCATCGGTGGCTTAAACCCTTGAATCAAGCGGTGAAGTATCCCATCCACTGGTTATGGCCCAAAATATGGTACAAATGCTACGAATGAAGCCACACAACTAGTTGGTGTTCAGTACTAAACTATCATGTTTTGGGGGTTGACAAACCATGGCAATCCCATTGGATGATCCAACGCTATGGTAATTTATGGTATTTTATGGTTGGATTAAATGGAATATCTACCATCAAAATGGATTCACCAGCCAAATAGCTATCTATAAATGGTTGAAATGGTTGGTTTATGTTGGTTTATCCCCATGAAATTTCAAGAAGCACGTCTCGATGCAACCAAAGGCACCATGTCTCTGATCCACGTCACCAGTGAGCATCACCGATGCTGCGAAGACAGACATGCTGCCCAAGATGATCTCAGCTACACCATTGCTTCTCTCCGGAGTTCATGGGGATTTCATGGGATATCTGACAGCCAAAAAGATGCCATATTGGATATATTGACATGTCTGAAAATTGAGGGAATCACTACAAAAACTCGCCAAGTAGACTTTAACACCTAGTAGAGTTACAAACCTCATCTTCCCGATTTGAAATTGAATACTCATTTGGTTCCATTTGGGTGCCTATACCCACTTTCAGACTTTCAGATACACCCATTTCCAGAAAATCATCTTCCAAAGCCACTCGTCACTTATCCCCATGAGGCGCATAACTGGACCCCGCAGCTCGAAACTGGATGGTCATGTCCTATATGTGGTACCAGTTATGTTTGTTGGTTTAAACTCCCAGAAATACTAGTTCGATATGCTTGTCATGACCTCTATAGCATGAATCAAAATAATTAAATTAATGAAAATCGTTGGGATCGGGGCAAAACAAATGGAGCTTACCCCACAATACGCAATCTCAATTGCGACCAACTTCACCGCATCCCCGCATCCCAAACGGCAAAGGTACGAAGATGAGACTAACATGCACCAAAGTGGAGGCCAAAACGCGTCGGGCCAAGTAGGTATTGACTAAACGAGGCAACCTGAGACGATGGGTCCATCACGGTCAGTTGGAACATCCCAAAGTAGCGATGCGAAGTGAACATGTTGGTGATCAACAAATACACCATCCATAGAAACCATATTGAGCATGCTGCTATACTTCTACGTGTATACATAATCAGTTATACCATATCAAAATCAAATATGAAAGTCATATCTTTCTGTCTATCAATCTAATCCATCTATCAATCTATCTATCAATCTATCAATCTGTCTATCGATCAATCGATCAATCTATCTATCAATCAAACAATCAAATCAAAGCAATATATATATATATAAATATAATCATATATATATATATATATCTGTCTATCTACAGAATCATCTCCAAAAGGTACTGCAAATGCGTTTTGTTCTGCATCCAAAATCAGCATCAGGAAGCAGATGGAACCAGGCAACATGCTGGCCAGGTAGAAGCTGCTGGGAACCAATGCAGCCCACTCTTCCGAAAAGCCAAACCTGGGCTGCTGGGACCCGCGCTTGGTTGGATGAGACGATCTGGACCATGGCGGATGACGGGATTATCTCCGGGTTTCAGCAAAAAAAACACATTAAATACTATCCAATATATTAAAAAAACACAGATGGAATGTTCAATCCTATTTAAAGTGTTGTGCTGTTTTTGCTTGGGATCATTCCATCTATATACATCTTTTCGCAGCTTAGCAGCTAAGGGTTGACCTGTTTTCAAAACAATCAGAAAAGTTTATTCAAATCACAGGTGCGAGAAGTAAGACCCAGTCCCAGTGGAACTAAACTGCAAAAAATCAATCTTCGACAAACATGTCCATGAAACAGCACAGTAGCTTGGGATGTGTATACACAAACCAAGCTCATTGAAAAATGGACAACCTAAGTGCGCAATAAGACCGGAATAAATATAGATATACCTGGAATATATTGAAATATAGATATACCTGGAATATAGATATACCTGGAATAAATATAGATATACCTGTAAATATAGATATACCTGTAAATATAGATGTACCATGAAATCAACAGTAAGGTTTTCCTTACTTACCTGGAATTGTTCCACCACAGAAAATCCACCAATTTGCCTCGATGACAGCCACAGAATGGCAGCGTGGCTATTCTAAAAAATGATTTATCCTACGGAATTATGCCGTTGCCCCGTTGCCTGCCCATTTTGGCTTGCTTTGAAAACGGCTCCGTCTATCCATATATCTATCTATCTATCGATCTATATCTACCTATAGCTATCTATATCCACATACATATGTATATATATATATATATTGTTATAGTATATATATTATTATATAATTACATATACATTTATATATTATATATTATATGTATATATATATATATATATACATATTCCGTATCATATACACTATACATATACCTGGCCCATCTCCCAAGGTCCTCCATCCAAGGCCGTCCCACCTCTTGGTTGTGAAGGCAAACCCCCAAGCGCTGATGCTGGTGGAACCAATCTGGGAAATGAAGGCGAAGCTCAGGCCTCGGGTGAACATGAAACGAGGGCAAGGATGCATATAATAGTACATTTGTCACGATATACAGAGTGTCTGTAAAATAATGTATATATATATATAGTACTTTAATTTATTTTATATGTTATGTATAATAATATTTAAATATGTGTACGTATAATGTATGGTCAAACGCAGATGTCGGTATGTGTGTGAATGCATGTATGTATTGTAAATAGTGTATGACAATATATCCGGACAATTCCGGACATAATTATAATGACATATATATATATATATATATGAAATTGTACATTTGTGGAACCCAAGTGGTCTTTATGTTGGATGGTTTGTCCTGGTTTCGGGTATACATGTTACATGATACAGTAAAACTGTGACGGCATGTCTCACGTGTGTGCCATATATGTTATATTATCAAGTTATTATTCATACACGCGACAATAAGTAGGGACATGTCCATTAACAACTGTCTTTTTAACCAGCGAATGGATGTTCCAAGAAATCGAGCGGATGGGGAGACCAAGCCTGCACAATAGAAAATAACAACATCGTCTCCGAACCTCTCTATGCATTTGCATTGGAACATCACAACATCGTCTCCGAACACATCTACTGCATTTGGGCCAACTGACCAGTATCAACTTGCTTTAAAGCTCACCAAGCTTGACGTGAACAATTCTGGATACCCTCCAAAACAGGATTCAATAACATATAGTAGCTGGTTAGTATATGTAATATATATATATAATATACATTATATATATATGTAATTAATGAGTTGATATAAATTATATACGAGGATATACATCCTGCATCCTCATTTATGGCCAAGAAGTGAATACATATTCAACATTAATCAACATTATTAATAATAATGTTGATTAATGTTGAATAATTTTATATATTTTTCATCCATCCAAGATTTACCTAGTGGGATGGTTGAGCACTACTGCCTGCCAGACCTGCGCGCAACACTTTGGGAGGAACGCTCTGGGAGACCTGCGGCGACATGTGGAGAAAGCCTCCCTAAAGGTGTCGGTTTCTAGTTTGGTATTACAGTAAAGTGTTTGAAAATGGCCCCAAAAGGTGTCTAAAATGAAGAGCTATCGGTGTATCATTTGAATTCATTTGATATATGTTGATATTAGGGGAATGGGATAAGTAACAACAAAATTGTTTCATAGTATCCCTAATACCCAATAATATGCATCCATTGGGGTTGGCTAATTGCAGCTATCTCACATAATTATCCGCTATATTTTCCCAAGTATTATCTTACAGTAACCCATATTGTCCCATGAATATCGTACTATATCCCGCCATTCATGGGAAATGCCATCAAAAATATAGTATGATTCATGGTTATAACCCACTATTTCCATGTGTTTCCCATTTATATCCGAGGTTCTTGCCTTTACCACTTCAATGCCATCGTTGCCTACAGAACTTCCCCTGGTTCAAAAAGGTGAACTCAGCATCGCTGTGAAGAAAGCATGATGTAGCTATGGAAAATCACCACTTTTAATAGGCAAATGAATATTGGATATATGTATATATGTAGGGGAGAAGCTTGAGGTTTCCCGGAACATCGAGGAACCTTGAGTCTTTCTCTCATATACAGGTGGGGGGTTCGGGGGAGGATATGGGAAAGATAGAGCAGTAAAGCCTATCATTAAGTCTCACACACATGGCTTTGCATCGCACACATACTTTGGACTTTTCCGGGGCTGCAAAATATTGCGAAATCACGTGAAATGATTTCTGCCAGCAAAAAATTGGGCACCGGCAAAGCCAATTCTTGGTGTTCTCTGATTTTTGAGCAATGCCAATCTCCACCCTTCCCCGAATGTTCGCCTGATCCATCGAACCATTCTTTGTGGCGACCCCCTTCTCGGGATTTCGGATCTTTTGCTTCCAATCCGTAGGTTTTCCTTGGCGCGGGTCCCGTGGCTTGCCGGTGCCAAAAATTGGCGAAGAGATACATCGAGGTACCAACTGTTGTGTTTTATGGTGTCCATGGTGTCCATGGTTTTATATACAAGTCTGACTAACTCACTTTGATCTGCATATCCATCGACCAACCAACAAGGGATTCAACCCTGAAAAAAATTGTTTGTATTACCATTTGCAGTGGATGATTTAATCCACTAACCTCCTTTCCCCCTGTTCGAGTATCTGATGTTTAAACTTCAAACTCTCCTGTCCGCACCTCCCAATTTGAGATGACGAGCCAAAATTGTAGCCCTTCATGTTCCCTTTAGTAAAACCCTGCAATGTTCTATCAGAAATGTATCCCCAGTTCCCCCGGTCACCCCTGTTCCTTCCCAGCGTCCAATGCACGCGCGTCGTCGGATGACCCAGAAGGCCATCACCAGATCCACCGTCGCCAAGACGTCCCAAGAGTGTCGGTGCACCAAAATGGCGATATAGGGCGCCACCATGCCACCAACACCGTAGCACAGATCCTGCAGCCATGGCAGCCGGGTTCCGTCCTGAGGTTCTGTGGAATGCTGGGATTTACACAACAACTGGTGTTTCTTTTATAGAGAAAACATATGAGAAAATCATGATTAACTGATCAACCAGTAGATTTGTGATGACAAACCCATGTATGGATCCATGTGATCCATCCATCCACCTGCTTCTTCATCCTGCCGTTTTGATGATCCAACTCAGAAGGGGATTTCTATAGATTTCTGAACTGAGTAGTTGGGGTAGGTATATACCACAACATCCCAGTTACAATACAATGAACTTTCACTTTGAGAGTATATGACCCATAGAAGAGGAAGAAAACATCGAGAAAGGTCCATTGACTGTAGAAATCCCACAGGATTGTCCCAATTTGTTCTTACGGGAGAAGAAATGAGAACATATATAGACTTCCAATCGATATCAGTGATTCAAACCATCTGCCAACAATATCCCTCAAGCAAATACACGGCAACTGAGCGTCATATTTGGCCAGTTCTGCTCCACTGCGGGCTTTCAACAAACGGCCCACCAGCATGATGTTGAAGGTATCCAGGACGGCCATTGCTGCCCCTATGCCAAAAAAACAAAGGCACAGAGCCCAGGCTTGGCTCAATCCTCAGCTGACACACTGGCAAACCATTCCGGAGCTGGTTTGTTGTGCCTTGTTGGGATGATTCTCGTTTTTTTTCTTGAAGGTGCAAACACTCAATATATGTTCAAGTATTTTGTAAGGTTCAATCCCAGCTCTCTGGGTTAAAACCTTTGATACCATATTTATAAAGATTTGAAGGGTGACGAACATACAATTTCCAAAAATCCCAACTCGCTATGGCTTGGTCTTCACCTGAGCATCGTGGCACCAGCAACACGCAGAGCGCTTTGAAGGCCAAGACCGATCCAAAGCCGTACTGCGATTCACCGCTCCAAATCCTGGATCAAGGGGGGATTGAAATCAAACCATGATGAAATATCATATATCAAATTGACATGTGCTGAAACCAGTATCCAAATTACTATATACATTATATTTTTCATATAATCATTATATTATGATGTATATATATATATATATATATATATATATATATATTTACTGTACTGTATATATATATATATATACATATATATATACACACATAAATTTATATAAATTCACATGTGGATGCTTGTGTCAACCAACGGTTGGTACTTTGGGGTCAGGTGATTTGGCATAGATCTCCTGGTGAAGTTGAATCTTTCATGCTCTTTCTATTTCGGATTATATGGATGTATGCCCAGGCTTCTGAAGCACCAACTCACCAACCCAAACCAACACTTGGTAATAGTTCATACATGTTCATATTCCGAACTGGTTGGTGGCGACAATCTGCATCTTGCTGGTGAATTTGCCTTCTACTTCCATCATCCATCAGAAAATTCCCGGCCCGTTCGCCAAGCTTCAGCTTTCCCAGCAGCTTCGACATCAGCAGGGGGCCACAGATCATCCCAACACCCCGAGAGAAGGCCATCAGACCTTGCGCCACACCCGTCTGCTCAGCCACATAGAGGGTGGCTGTGCCCGCGATGCCAACCTAGGACCCGGCGACCCAAACTTGCAGACGTTAGGGCCCTTGTTTTCTTTTCGCAAAAAATTGGTAAATGGTAGGTTCTTAGATGTTCTTATAGAAACATTAGGTTTTTTGACATGTACGAAAAACACTAACAACACTTGGGATTTGATGAACAGGAAAACAAGGGATTTAGAGAATCGTTGATGTAGCTGAATGATTCCTTGATCATGCCTTGAGTTGTTGCTTTCCCATAGGTTTCCATGACAATATGGTGGGTGAAATCCGTGAATCCACCACTTTTGAATAAATTGCCATATTTGTTGACCATGCCATCCATGTCTTGGCTTCCCGGCAGCTGCAATTTCTGCGGTAAACAGAAATGTTCTGGGAGATGGTCTCTGGCTTCAATGAGCAAAAAACAAATCCACCCAAAAATATGTGGTACGTGGTGCATTCAACATTCACCATCATTCAACCGTATTTCAGCGCGTCTTTCAGCACTCGTACGCCACACCATGGGATTTCACAAACCGTTTCTCCAAGAAGCTGTGACTCCTCTCACAAAATTCCATAGGAAGAAGGCCTGCAAAACTCCAGAGCCACTCCCCATGGCAGCAGACACCAGGAGGCCGCGGGGGCAGCCAGGAGGCCCTTGGATCCGCAAAAAATGCTTGCTTCATGAGGGTTTTCTTGATCATCCTGCCAGTGATCTTGTTGTTCTTTGAACATATACAAAGCGTGAAATTGTAGTATGCTGCAACTGTATAAATATATATATATATATATTACAGTAGAAGAACCTCACAGATATGTAGATAGAAAAGTCGTAAACCTGAGAAAAAATAAGTACATTAAGTACATATAATCGAACTAAATCCTGGAAACACACTTTTCGGCATCTCTTTAAAGGTTCCATCCGAATAGGTCCAGTACCGACGGGCTACGTGACTAGAGCCGGCGGCGCGAGTTCAGTTTCTTTTCGGAGGCTCTGACCAAAAACCTGGGAACTGGTACCAAATGAGGTCTAAACATGGGGGACTTATATGAATATAGAAATGATATAGATATAGATCCTCCAAGTAACATTCAGCAAACAATTCCAATGGGGAAATATATGATTAACATTGATTAACCAGAACGTAAAGGGATGCATGCATATATATATATATATATAAATACATAATTATGTTCATGTATATATCATATATGTATAATTACGTTGCCCCATTTTCAGACAAACCCATTGATATGTATCATGTCAAATGTCGCTGCCTGTGTCTAGTTTGTAGAATTTGGAATGCTACATCGCACGGTACAAAGTTGCACAGCGTGTCGCTGCCAATGAGAGAATCGTTGATCGGATCCGGCGTTGATATGCGTTGATCATATAATATGATGGGCCTTTCCTGCAATTCGTGGATATCAGGCAATGAGCTCTAGTTGTAATCAAAAAAACACATGGCAACTGTGGCATTCCAACTTCAGATCATGACCTCATTCGATTGTAGAGTTTAATGGTCTGCCGCGATAGATGAGAGCCTCGAATTCTGCTTTGATCCAGGCTACACCTTCAAATCATTCAACTGTTCACCACTTTCCCCACATTCGACAGTAAACTTTTAGGATGACAAACTATCGAATTTATGGTGCATCATGGTGCATCACAGCACATGGGCCAATTTTTCAGCCAAATACCTCAGCTCATATCGATATCAACATAGCTTAGATGTTCTTCTTTATTGTTTTCAAGCATCCTTTCGGAGGATCTACCAGGGTTGCTCCAATTGTCCCCCCTGTAGCTAGGGCCTTGCGAGCAACCAGGTCATGTCTAATGCACAACCAGGTCACGTGTTGTAGGATTTCATATGTTTCTTACAATTACAGTAGTTCATTTTTTTCGTTTGCAGTTTACCCGCTGGTAATCAAACATGGCAATGGACAATTCACCATTCATAGATGATTTTCCCATTAAAATCAAAACCTACATTTATCGGTCGGAGATGTTCAATTGCCATGTTTGAATTTCCGAAGGGTACACCAGCTTCGAATGATCAAACATCACAAACCATCTGTGGCCTTGGCCAAAAAAAACATGAGGATTCTACTCTAATCTGGGTGCTTTGTCTACATGAGGAACACCCAAATTCATAGCCACTAAAATACGGGGTACATCATGTTCTGAAACACATATTGTCAGATAAACATGGGATTTCAATTAAACAGAAAACAGTACTGGATCTCAAGATAAACCCGTGTTGGTTGTTTCCAATTCGAACCAAATAGTTCAACGCATCCATTCTCGTCCTGCAATTGCTTCCGTTTCGACCTGTCGCACGGGAAGAAGTGATGTTCAACGTCCGGGTCAATAAGTTTGAGCCACAGCCATCTGGGTCCAGGTCAAAATTCATGGCGCAACAAACAACAGCCATTGGATCTGCTTTTGGGTCAAAGCCACCAGTAAATTGCCATGGGGTGGTAGTCAAAACGCCATCTTTGGTGGTTTTACTTCAGGACCTGGATCATCCCGCAGAATAGATTCCAAACCCTCTGCCCACTCAATCCCGTCATCAACCGGCATATTATCATATATATATATACATATATATGTATATATTTAAAGAGAATGGGAAATGAGGCGCATGTAATCATGAACACAGTGAGACCCCTTGTGATAGCTAAGTTGGCTTATAACTCCAATAACTAGTGTTTATATCTGTTTATATGGGTTTATCATACATGGATCTATAGTCCATGGAGATAATACACGCACTGAAAACTGGGGGGCCTCACCCTCTAATATGGTACCAATTATCATAAACTGCGTTCTCTTACATTGAAACATGGTACTATGTAACCAGTTCCTGACATTGATATTGAGCCATTTTTTTCTGCTAACATGTGTGGACATACTGTATGTGTATTATTATGCACAAACCCTTACATACATATGCCTATGAACATCAATATACAGATCTCTATCTATGCTTATGTGATGTAATGTAATGGCATGGTGCGTGTGTCACGGCCGTTACAGTCCAGCGCTGACGTACATATATATATAATATGGTATATGATTAAATGATGATATATGTATATTCATGTTTATATATATATACAAATTTCTTAACTGTATATGTATGCATGCATGCATCCATGCATGCATCCATGTATGTATCTATCCAATCTAATCTTATCTAATCCAATCTAATACTATCTTATCTATCTATCTAATTCTATCTCCGTCTATCTCGTTCTATCTTGCTCTATATCGTTCTATCTCATTCTATCCCGTTCTATTTCATATTTAATTCTATCTAATCTTGTCTACTGTAATTCTATCTCATTCTATATTATTCTATCCCATTCTATCTCAATCTATCTCATTCTATCTAATGCTAGCTAAATCTACCTATATCTATATCTATTTATCTGTATCTATCTATCCATATCTCTATCTCTATCGATCAATCTATCTATCTATCTATCTGTCTGTCTGTTTGTCTGTCTGTCTGTCTGCCTGTCTGTCTATCTTTCCATCTACTAGTATCTGTCATTTTCTATCTACCTATCTGCCTATCTATCTATATGTATACCGTTGTCATCCGTTGGCTACATATTCTCCAATCCGATTGGGAACCCATTCTTGGATCCGGACCATGTCGCCAGATGCGCCTGGTCCAAGTTGTAACCGGTTCGGGCGAAGCCGGCAGTGGAAATTGTGACATTAAATTTTATGTTCCAGCAAAACTAACATTGATTTGGGGAGATAAATATATGTTAGAACTAGTTGCAGTATGTGGATAGATATGAAACAACTAACAACCAACATCCCTGTATATCATTTCTGGAAAAATGATATGGAGATTTAATTACCCTCAAAGCCTCAAATGGTAATTTGAAAATGGGGAGGCACCATTCAAAATGGTGATTTGACCAGCAAAATTCATGATTCAATGGGATGCTACTCGGGATATCATAGTTCGATATACTGTCCAGTGACATACAGTCATTTTGTAAGTTAAATATAGCACTATCAGATTGTTGGTATACATATAAAATTGACCAGCAATCTGATAGGTGCTCTTTTTGAAAATTGATAGCATGGTGTATACGGTATACCCCACAAATGGCAATTTTTGACAAAGCGAAGGGTTCACCATTGGATTGGGTACCCGTATTTTTAGACACACTCACGTGGGAAAACTGCGGTTTCCCAAGGAAAATGGTCCAGATAATGATCATATTGACCATGCAATTGACTCGACAATATATACATATATATATATATAGATTATGAGATCAACCACGTTGACTTCTGATATATATATATATATATTTAAAATTATTATTATTATTTTCATTATCATTATTGCTATTTGATTGTTCATTTACTTATTATTATTGTTGTTTATATTTTTCCTATTATATATATATGTAATTGCTGAAGGGCATAGACAATGTTCACATTGACCAGGGAGTGAGCTCCAGACCTGAAGGCCATTTGCCTCACCACCTTGCTGAACAATGATGTCTAGCTAAATCTAGTTTTTTGCAGGAAACCCATTTGGCTGCTACCCCACATTTCTGTATTCATTGAAACCCACCTTTTGGCTACTGAAATTCATGCGTGAAATCCCCGAAATTCACCGTGTTTTTTGGCGTGATCATCCCCCCAGTCCGCTCGCAGTCCTCGGATCCTCGGATACCCTCGGTGCCTCGGAGCGTGCGCGCCCTTCGGAGGCTCTGCCTCTTTTGCACCCTCCTGTGCAAAGGAAAGGGCCGAGTAGGAGATACAAGGGTACATCTATGTATGTATCTAATATAATGTGCAAGTATGTGTATATATATATGTATATTCGATTAGATTAAATTAGAATGAATTATGTTATATTAAAATAAATTATATAATATTATACAATATTATTATATATTGTTATATATTATTATACATTATTATACATTATTATATATTATTATATATTATTATATATTATTATATATTATTATATATTATTAAATATTATTATTAATTATTATATATTATTATATCTTATTATATCTTATTATATATTATTATATATTATTATATATTATTAAATATTATTATATATTATTATTAATTATTATATATTATTATATATTATTATTAATTATTATATATTATGAAATATT